>Ga0315544_1001308_pt1 | contig 19658 bp, 17 predicted proteins | sample SalMarSW160130MG_2_FD_202543 | JGI IMG/M metagenome (GOLD analysis project Ga0315544, IMG submission 202543) | Salt marsh sediment microbial communities from the Plum Island Ecosystem LTER, Massachusetts, United States - Salt Marsh Sediment SW1601-130 ... | reverse complement strand
CGTCAGGGGGCGGGGGTGGGGGGAGAGGGCTAAAAGCTGGCTGGGGTCGGGGGCGAGGGGTTTTTCCCGCCTGCCCTGGCGGTGGGTTGTGCCGCCGCTGGTAATACTGGCGGCGCTGACCTCGGTAGCGGCCATCACCATGCCCGACGACGAGCTCCACGTCAGCTTCCTTGATGTCGGGCAGGGCGACGCCATACTCATTCAGCGGGGCAGCCAGCAGGTGCTCATTGACGGGGGAGGCAGCCCCCAGACGCTAACCGGAGAGCTGGGCGAACGGATGCCCTTCTGGGACCGTACCATAGAGCTGGTGGTGCTGACCCACCCCCACGCCGACCACCTAGGTGGGCTGGTCGAAGTTTTAGAGCGATATCAGGTGGAGCAGGTGCTCTATCCCTATTTAGACTATGACTCGCCTTTATATGACGAATGGTGCCGCCTGATCGATGAAAAGGAAATCGCCAGCATCGCGGTCCAGGCCGACCAGGAAATCGATTTGGGGGAGGGGGTAACCATGACCGTGCTCCACCCGCCGGCGACCCTGATGGAGGGCACCGGCTCCGACATCAATAACAACAGCGCCGTCCTGCGCTTGGAGCTGGGTAGGGTAAGCTTTCTCTTCACCGGGGATATCGAGTGGGAGGCCGAGTTCAGGCTTATCGCCGGAGGGGCTGAGCTGGAATGCACCGTGCTCAAGGTGGGGCACAGCGGCTCGCTTACCTCGACCAGCGCCGACTTCCTGGCGGCGACAAGCCCCTTAGTAGCGGTTATCTCGGTGGGGGAGGATAACCCCTATGGCCATCCGCACGGCGATGTCGTAGAGAGGCTGGTAGAGGAGATAGGCGCCGAGAATATATTCCGCACTGACGAAGATGGCACGATAGAGTTCATCACCGACGGGGAGGGGCTGTGGGTGGTGATAGAGAAATATTAGACTACCAGAAATTGCAGTCGCCTGACAATCCGTGCTAGAATATTCCCCGTACCACACCGATTTTTTCAGCTAGAAGGAGGTCCTTACCTTGAAGCGTAAGAACGTCTATCTCTCCCTGGCCATCAGCCTGATTTTGGTATTAAGTCTGCTTCTAATGGGGGCGGGGGGATGCCCAAGCGAACGATATAGCCTGACTATTAATGTCAGCCCGACTGGGGGCGGCTCAGTATCACCTTCCGGGGGCAGCTATGACCCCGGGGTGACGGTAACCATAGTCGCCACCGCCAATAGCGGCTACACCTTTGACCACTGGAGCGGCGCCGCCTCTGGCACCGACCCAACCACCACCATGGTCATGGATGCGGATAAAGAAATCACCGCCCACTTCATCGCCGGGGGGTATGAGGTGCTCTTTAGCGACGACTTCGGCGACCCGGCCAGCGGCTGGAACACCACCGACCTGCCCACCGGCCAGACGAGCTATAAGGACGGCTATTTCTACATCAAGGATACCGGGGGAGATGCCGGCTTCACCTACAGCGGCATCGCCTACCCCCTGACCGATTTTACCCTGGACGTGGAGACCTGGCTGGTCGACGGCAGCGACGATAACTACCACCAGGTGCTCTGCCGCTTCCAGAATGATAGCAGCTGCTACATCTTCGCCATCAGCGCCGACGGCCACTACTTAATCGATAAGATTATCAACGGGTCGCAAACTATCCTCAAGAGCGGCCAATCGGAACACATCAACCAGGGCAAGGGGGCCGTCAACAGCCTGCATATCGAGTGCCTCGGCAGCAGCCTGAGCCTATCGGTAAACGGCTATTTGATGGCCGCCGTTAATGACACCTCCCTCAGCGACGGTTATCCCTGCCTGGCCGCCAGCGCCTTCTCGGGCGATGCCACCGAGGTCGCCTTCGATAACCTAGTCGTCTGCGTGCCCTCAACGGGGGGTGGGGAGACCGGAGCCGGCGAAACCGGGGGCGGAGACACGGGCGGCGGGGAAACAGGAGAGGGGGTGCTCTTCTCCGACGACTTCAGCCAGGACACGGGCAACTGGGATGTCTTTGACGCGCCTGAAGGTCAGGCGAGCTATCAGGACGGATATTTCTATGTGAAGGATTCCGCAAATGATGACGTGCTTACCTACAGCGGAATAGCCTACTCCCTAACCGATTTCACTCTAGATGTAGAAACCAAGCTCGTTGATGGCACCGACAATAACTGGCAAGGGGTATTATGCCGATTCCAGGACACTGGGAACTTCTACTTCTTTGCTATCAGCGCCGACGGCTACTACTACATAGCTAAATTTGTTAACGGGGAGGAGATACCCCTCGACGGTGACTACTCATACTATGTTGATGATGGATGGGATGTCACTAACTCCCTCCATATTGAGTGTATCGGCAGCAGCCTGAGCCTATCGGTCAACGGCTATTTATTGGACACTGTCACCGATACCAGCTTTAGCGGCGGTTATATCGGTTTGGGCGCGTGGGCGTTCTCGGACGATTTCAGCGAGGTCGCCTTCGATAACCTGGTAATCACCGAGCCCACGACAGGGGCTGGGGAGACAGAACCCACGGGGTCATTCTCCGATGATTTCAGCTACGATACGGGTGACTGGGAAGTTTACTCAGACACCAACGGCCAGGTTTTCTACGAGGACGGCTGGTTTCACGTGCTTAACTACACCTTGGCCCCTATGTCTACCGAAACCATATTATATCAGTATTTCGATGATTTCAGCCTAGAGGTGGAGACCAAGCTCGTCGACGGCACCGACGATAACTGGCAAATAGTAATATGCCGATGGCAGGATCGGGATAACTACTACGCATTCGGTATCAGCGCCGATGGTTACTATGTAATGGAGAAGTGGGTCGACGGGGAGGAGGTGCTTCTCGGCAATTACTACTCGCCCCATATTAACCAGGGCGTTGGCGCTGTCAACACCATACAAATCGTTTGTATCAGCAGCAACCTGAGCCTATCGGTCAACGGGTATCTGTTGGAAACCGTTATCGATAGCAGCTTTTATGGTGGTTATATCGGCTTTGCCGCTACCTCATTGGCGGGCGACTTCACCGAGATTGCCTTCGATAACTTGGCAATCACCGAACAGGAAAGAAGCTAAAATCAGCTAAAGGGCGGCTGGCGGTTAATCCACCAGCCGCTTTTTTGTTGCCCCTAACCTTTTTATTATGTCTGCGTTATAGTATAGTAGATAAGCGAAGGGGGGACTCGGCCATGAAAAAGCTGATAATCGGGCTGGTGCTGGTGGCGTTATTGCTGGTGCCCGCCGCCTGCGCCGGGGAGGCAGAGGAGGGCGTTGACTCACACTTGTACAACGGGGACGGAGCACTGCCGCCGGGAGTAGAATATCCCGCCCCGACGGAAGGGGGTGGGGAGGTCAAAGCGGATGGCGACGAGTATTACTCGAACACCGACGTCGATGAGCGGATGATAGTCCGCACCGGCAATATGGAGCTGGTGGTGGAGGATATAACCCAGGCCGTTGAGGATATAACCCAGATGTCGTTAGCCTTCGGCGGCTACGTAGTATCATCCTACATTCGCGGGGAGGAAGAGGAGATGAAGGGGTGGATTACCTTCCGCGTGCCCGACGACAAGTTCGAGACAGCGCTGGCAGAGCTGCGCGATATGGCAGTGAAGGTGGAATCGGAGCAGACCTACAGCCAGGACGTGACCGAGGAGTATATCGACCTCCGGGCGAGACTGGGCAACGCCGAAGCCACCGAGCAGCAATACCTGGCGCTGCTGGACAAAGCCGAGAGGATAGCGGATATACTCGATATCTATGACTACCTTTCGCGGATACGCTCCGAGATAGAGCAACTCAAAGGCCGGATACAGTACCTGGAGCAGACCACCTCGACGAGCCTGATTGAGGTCTCACTGGAGCCTGAGGAAGCAGTGGTCGGCGACGGCTGGAGCGTGATGGAGGTGCTGAAGGCGGCGGCGCGGGGGCTGGTTACAGCAGGTAAGGTGCTGGGCACCATAGCTATCTGGCTGCTTATCTTCATCCCCGTCTGGGGAACCATACTGGGCATTATACTCTGGCGCCGCCATAAGAGGAGAGCGAAGAAACAGGCGAAATAGGGGCTTGACTAATCAGGCGAGAGCCGTCGGCTAAGCTCTTGCCGCGTCAGGCCGACAATAGCGATGAGCTTGTTCCTCGAGCTATGGCCCTTGAGGATAGTTAAATCGCCTTTGCTCAAACCCAGTTTCTGGGCGAGAAAGGCGATTAACTCTTTGTTGGCCTTGCCTCTAACGGGAGGGGCGGCTACCCTTACCCGCAATACACCCTCTGAGAAGCCAGCCAGCTCGTTTCTGGCGGCATTGGGGTACACGCGCAGCCAAAGCTCAACCCCTCTTTCCGAAAGAGACACAACAGTCGTCTATTTGGTTAAACCGGTTAGGATGCCTGGCTTATTACTCGCCGCGGCCAGAGGACATGGCAATCGTGGCCAGGAACAGAATGGCAGCGAGCGCAAACCAGAAGGGGTAGGTAAGATCCGACAGCGTATACGCGTCGGTAGCATCGAGGATGCCCATTACGCCGCATAGCCCAGCCAGGACATTAATAATACCACCCAGCATTCGAACCTCCTTTCACTAAAGCCTAAAAGGGCTAATTGAATAACCCTCGGTGATTGCTATATAATAAAATGCGAGTTATCCCAAGTCAATAGATTAGGGGCCAAATTTTATGAAATTAACCAAAAATTTATATTATTTCGCCGAGAAGGGAATGATGGACTGCAACAGCTATGTCATCAAGGATAAGTTGAGCATTCTCTTTGACCCTGGGTTGACGCAGTTTTTGCCGGCGCTGATAGAGGAAATGCAGCAGGACGGCATTGACCCCAGGGAGATAAAGCTCATCGCCAACACTCACCTCCACGGCGACCACTGCTGGGCCAACGATGCCTTTAAAGAGCTATCGGGGGCGGAAATCCTGATGCACCCGGTACAGAAGCAGTTCGGGCAGGCCGCCGCCGTCCAGACGGCACAGTTCTTCGGCGTCTCCGCCGTCGAGTTCAGCGAAGACAGGCTGATGGATAACGAGCGTCTTAACCTGGGGGAGACGGAAATCGAGCTTATCCCCTCCCCCGGCCACTCCCCCGACAGCGTCTGCTATTATATTCCTAATGATAAGGTGCTCATCTGCGGGGACGTCATCTTCAGCCAGAACACGGGGCGGGTGGACCTGCCCGGGGGCAGTGCCGCCCAGCTCAAGGCGTCCATCGAGAGGCTTTCGCAGCTGGATGTAGACTACCTGCTTCCCGGGCATATGAACATCGTTGTCGGCAGGGAGAACGTCAGGAACAATTTTGAGTTCGTCAAGAAATACGTGCTCGGCTATCTCTAAAGGGGGCACCCGTGACCTTAGACGCTCTTGAGCTGGGACCGATAAGACCGCCGAGCGAGGCTTCTTCCCTGCTGCTGCGGGTGACCCGCAACTGCTCCTGGAACCGCTGTAAGTTCTGCCATATCTATAAGGGGAAGCGCTTTGAGCTGAGGCCGGTCGAGGATATCAAGCAGGAAATACTGACCATCAAGGCCATCCAGGACAAGCTGAAGGAGACGGCGGCAAAAGCGGGCTACGCGGGGCAAATAGAGGCCGCCGCCGCTTCCATCCTGAACAACCCCTTGAGCGAGACCCACTTTAACGTCGCCCTCTGGCTCTATCACGGCGGCACCAGCGCCTTCCTCCAGGACGCCAACACCCTGATTATGCCCACCCCCGACCTGGTCGAGGTCATCAAGTTCCTCAAAAAAACGCTGCCCTCAATCACCCGCATCACCAGCTACGGGCGCTCCAAGACCGCGGCCAAGAAGAAGCTGGAGGAACTTAAGGCGCTGCACGAGGCGGGGCTTGACCGACTACACATCGGGCTGGAATCGGGCTACGACCCCATTTTGAAATACATGGACAAGGGGGTTACCGCCGCCGACCACATCGTCGGGGGCAAGAAGGTAGTCGAATCGGGCATATCGCTCTCCGAGTACGTGCTGCTGGGGCTGGGGGGCAAGAAGCTGTGGCGGGAGCACGCCACCGAGACGGCGCGGGTATTAAATGAGATACACGATACCGACTTTATCCGGGTGCGGACGCTGACCATCAAGGAGGGGATGCCCCTCTACGACGAGGTCAAAGAGGGGAAGTTCGTGCGCTCTACCGACGAGGAAATCGTTGAGGAGGAGAAGCTGCTCATTGAGAACCTGGACTGCCGTTCCACCTTCGTCAGCGACCACATCACCAACCTGCTCCAGGAGATTGAGGGCCAGATGCCCGAGGACAAGAATAAAATGCTGGCCGTCATCGATAGATTCCAGGCCCTATCCGCCGAGGAGAGGCGGAACTTCCGGCTGGGGCGAAGGATAGGCCTATACGCTTCACTGGACGACCTCAACGATACGGCTAAACACGGGCTGGTGGAGCAGGCCGTAGCCAAGGTGGCCAAGGAGGGGAAGGTTGACGAGGAAGTGATGTACTCCCTGATGGAGCGGTTTATCTAGTCCTGGACGGGCTTGCTAACCATAGAATTACGATATACAATGCGGGCTAACCAAAGCAAGCTTCGTCTATCGTCCGCAGATGAGGGGGTAACCATGGCTGAAGAGTTTCTGGTGGCCAAAGACCTGCACAAGAGCTTCAACGAACACAAAGCCGTCGACGGCGTTTCTTTTACTATCCACAAGGGGGAAATCTTCGGCTTTCTGGGCCCCAACGGTGCCGGCAAGACGACGACAATACGTATGCTTTCCACCGTGTTAGAGCCCGACAAGGGCGACGTTACCATAGGCGGGCATTCCATAAAGCACGAAGCTGACGCCGTGCGCGCCCTCATCGGTGTCTGCCCCCAGGAGCTGGCCCTCTACGAAGAGCTCTCCGCCCTGGATAACATGGTCTTCTTCGGGCGGATGGTGGGGTTGGGCGGCAAGGAAGCCAAAGAACAGGCGCTGAAGCACCTGAAGATGATGGGGCTGGAAAAGAGGGCCAAGGGCAAGATAGCCAAGTTTTCCGGAGGTATGAAGCGCCGCATCAACCTGGCTATCGCCCTCATGGGTGACCCAGCGCTGCTCTTCCTCGACGAGCCCACGGTGGGCATCGACCCCCAGTCGCGGAACAACATCTACGAGACCATCGAGGGGCTGCGGGACGGGGGGATGACTATCCTCTATACCACCCACTATATGGAGGAGGCCAACCGCCTCTGTGACCGCGTGGCTATTATCGACGGGGGACAGATAATCGCCCTGGACACACCGCATAACCTCAAGAAAAAGATAGGCCCGCCGGACAAGGTAACCCTGGAGGACGTCTTTTTGCAACTGACCGGACGCAGCCTCCGCGATTAGATTATGAACAGAGCCTTTATCGTCGCCTTAAGGGAAGTCCGCACCTACCTGCAGGATAAGGCTGACCTTGCCTTCAGCCTGCTCCTGCCCATAGTCCTCTTCGCCCTGATGTACGGCGCCTTCGGTGGCGATACCCTCTTCCACGGCACCGCCCACATCGTCAACGAGGACGAGGGGGTTTACTCTGCCGCACTTTTAGAGCAGCTTGAGGCCATCGAGGAAGTCGATGTCGAGCTGCTTAGCGCCGAGGACGCCGAAAAGAAGCTAGATAACTCCGACCTCTTGATGGTTATTTATATCCCCGAGGACTTCTCCTCCAAGCTGGCCAGAGGAGAGCCGGCGCAGCTGCTCTTCAAGCAGCGGGGCAACGGCGGGGAGGAGGGGCAGATAGTGGCCAGCATCGTGCGCGGTGTCGCCGAGCAGATGAACCTGGAGTTCCAGGTCCGTAACGAGGTAAACAGTGCCCTGGCCGGATTCGGCATTCCCCAGCAGAGCATTAACACCACCGTGCAGCAATACATCGACGAGGAGCGAGCCAGCCCCACCGTCGTCGTCAACGAGCAGACGGTGGGCACCACCGTCGACCCGGTCAAGCTGTTTTTGCCCGGCATAGTCACCATGTTCGTCCTCTTCGCCATCACCATCAGCGCCCGCGCCATCGTCGAGGAGCGCCGAAAGGGCACGCTGGAAAGGCTGCTCACCACCCGCCTGAGCGTGGGGCAGCTCTTCTTCGGCAAGTTCCTGTCCAGTGTTTCCCGCGGCTTCGTGCAGACGTTAATCTTGTTGGTACTGGCCTACGCCGTCTTCCAGCTTTTTACTCCCCTCTCTTTTATTGAGTGTCTGGTCATCGCCCTGATTTTCGCCGCCGCCGCCAGCGCGCTGGGGATGGTCATCGCCGCCATCGCCCGTAGCGAGGACGGCGCCACCTGGATTGCCGTCTTCTTCACCATGGTCATGGTGATGCTGGGCGGTACCTTCTTCGAAATCACCCCGGGCTCGGTGTTCGCCACCTTGAGCAAGTTCTCCATTAATACCTACGCCAACGACGCCTTTAAGACGATAATCAGTCAAGGAGGCTCGCTGGCCAACCTGGGTCTGGAGCTGGGGGTAATGGCCGGGGTGGCGGTGGTTGGGCTTATTTTAAGCCGAATTCTCTTTAAGGTTATGCCCGGAGGCAAATAGGCAACGATGAGACAGCTGAGGCACATATGGTTCATCGCCTTTAAAGACCTGCGGCTCTTCGCCACCGACCGCGGGGCACTGATATTCTTTATTCTTTTCCCCTTCTTTTTTATCACCCTGTTCACCTTTATGAATCTCGGCGCCACCGAGGATACCAAGCTGCAACTGCACATCGTCAGCGGGGAGGCGGAGGGGGGCTTGAGCTACCAGATAATCGACGCCCTGGAGAGCACGGGCGAATGGGAAATAACCGTCATGGACTACGACCAAGCCCACCAGGCGGTAGAGGATGAGGAGATAAGCGGCTTCATCGCCTTCCCCGCCGACTTCACCGAAGGGATAATGACCGGAGCGGGCACCGAGCTCGAGGTGGTCACCGACGCCGAAGCTACCGAGGACAGGGCGGCCCTATCGGGCTTAAGCCAGACCATCGCCTCACGGGTCGGCTCGAACTATGTCATCGCCAACGTCACCCTAGAGCTGCTCATCGAACAGGGAATAATCGCCCCTGATGATAGCGCCGCCATCGAGCAGGTCATTCAGCAGGTCCTATCGGGAGGAGCCGGGCAAGCCTTTATTGAATACAGAACGGAGAAGGTGGGCGAGGTAGAGGAGGAGAGCCCGGCTAACTTTGTCATTCCCGGCTACCTGGTGATGTTCGTCTTCTTCGGCGCTGCCCTCGGCGCCGAGACCATCGTCCGCGAGCGCCAGAACAACACCCTGGAAAGGCTTATGGCCAGTTCGGTGAGGCGGGAGTCTATCCTGGGAGGTATCTTCACCGGCACGGCGGCCAAGGGGCTGATTCAGATATTGCTCTTCTGGGTGGTCGGTATTTTAGCCTTCAACATGGAGCTAGGAAACTCACCGGCGGCGGTCATCATTCTTTCCATCCTGATGGTGATTGTGTCGGCCGCCTTCGCCATTATGCTGGCCACGCTGGTCAAGACCCAGCGCAGCGCCGGCTCCATCGCCGTGCTGGCTTCGCTGCTGCTGGCTCCCGTAGGCGGCTGCTGGTGGCCACTCTTCCTTCACCCCGGCTGGCTGCAGACCCTGGCCAAGATAACCCCGCACGGCTGGGCGATGTCGGGCTTCAACAAGCTAATGCTCTTTGGCGCCGACTTCGGTGACGTCGTTCCCGAGATGCTGGTACTTTTGGGCTTTTCTGCCCTGTTCGGCATCATCGCCGTCTGGCGCTTCCGCACCAGCGCCGTTGAATAGAGCTATAAACAGTTATATGATAGACTGTATGTAACCCCACTATATCCCGAGGGAGAGTTATGAGCCTGGAGCAGGAAATCGGTGATTTACTCCGCCAGAAGGGGCTGACGCTGGGGGTGGTGGAATCAGCCACGGGGGGGCTGCTCTCCCACCGCATAACCAACGTACCCGGCAGCTCGGACTACTATAAGGGCTCGGTGACCGCCTACAGCAACGAGGTCAAGAGCGGGGTGGTGGGGGTGAGCCAGGATACGCTGATTCAGTACGGCGCCGTCAGCCCCCAGGTGGCCGAGGAGTTGGCCGAGGGCGGCAAGCTGCTCCTGGGCGCTGATATCTGCATCGCCGATACCGGCATCGCCGGCCCAAGCGGGGCCACGGCGGAAAAGCCGCTGGGGCTTTTTTACCTGGGGCTTTCGCATGGAGAGATGAACTACAGTCGAAAGCACATCTTCACGGGCAACCGCGAGCAGAACAAGCAGAGCGCCGCCGAAGAAGCCTTAAGCTGGCTAAAAGAGTATCTTTTGAGCTTGAAATGAATTTTAGGGAGGTCAAAGGATGAAAAAGCGGCCGATTTCCATAGTTGTCGCCTTAACGCTGGCGGCCCTGACTCTGTTGGGGGTGGGGGGCTGCATCGGGGAGGACGTCACCGGCTCCGGCAACCTGACCACCGAAAGCTACGATTTCAGGGATTTCAGCCGCATCGAGGCCCATGGCGGCTTTGAGGTGGAGGTGACCATGGGAGGCAGCTTTAGCATCGAGATAACCGCCGACGACAACGTACACGAATACATCGTCGTGGAAAAGTCGGGCGACACGCTGGACATCAGGCTGCGGGGGACCCGCTTCTATCACTCGGTAACGCTGAGAGCCGAGATTACCATGCTCAACCTCTACCGGCTGGAGCTATCCGGGGGCTCTCAAGCCGACATCACCGGCTTCAGCTCTGAGCACGACTTCGAAGCCGACCTTTCCGGTGGCAGCCGACTTAACGGCGACATAAGTGCCGGGGACGTCGAATTCGAGCTTAGCGGGGGCAGCCAGGTCGAACTGGAGGGCGAGGGTGAGGACTTGACCATCGACGCCTCGGGCGGTAGCCAGCTCGACCTTGAGGACTTCCCCATCGACGATGCCTCTATAAATATGAGCGGGGGCAGCCGAGCCACCATCAACATCAGCGGTACCCTCGATGCCGACCTCTCCGGAGGCTCTAGGATATTCTATATCGGCACGCCCACGCTGGGCGACACCGATTTCTCAGGCGACTCCGGAATCAGCCATAAGTAGAGCCCTAGAAAATGTTAACGGAGAAAAAAGTGGTCACCTGCTTCCTGGAATCGGGGGGCGAGATATTAATCTTGCGCCGCAGCGGGGAGGTGGGCAGCTACCGGGGGAGCTGGGCGGGGGTCAGCGGCTACATCGAGAGCACTGCCGACGAGCAGGCCCTGACCGAGATTGAGGAAGAGACCAGCCTTTCCCGACAGGAAGTGGAACTGCTAAAAAAGGGCGAGCCGCTGGCCGTTGAGGACGAGGGGCTGGGGATAAGGTGGCTGGTCCACCCCTATCTCTTCCGTATCGAGGACAGGGACAAGATAACCATCGACTGGGAGCACAAAGAGGCGAGGTGGATAAAACCCGAGGATATAGACAGCTACCAGACCGTGCCCAAGCTCAAGGAAGCGCTGTTGCGGGTGTTATAGTCAAGGAGGCAAGGATGTCGAAGCTAATCGTCGGGGTGGCCGGCGGGCTGCTCATAATGCTCGTAATCATCGGCGGTCTGGCGGGCTGCACTAACAGAATACCCGAGCCGGACTACGCCAACCAGATAGCGGAGAGCACCCTGCAGGCTATGAGCGATTGTGATTACACCGCCTTCACGCAGTACTTCAGCCCCGAAGCCCAAGCCGCTACAAACGAGACTAAATTTAATACAGACTGCCAGGAAATAAAAACCGTCATCGGCGACTATATCGACAAGGAATTCTGGAAGGCGCAAACCGAGAACGGTTACATCGCCGTTTACTATAAAGCCAATTTTAGCGAAGAGCCGGATGATGTCGATATCACTGTTTACTTCGAAGAGATAGACGGGGAAATGTATATCGCTGTTTTCGGGCTCGATTTCTCTAAGTTAGCGGAAAGCACGGAGTCAAGCGGAGAGTAGCCTCTTGATATAACCGCTGACCCCTTCCGGTGCCAGCAGCCCGTTTTCGGTGACCACGCCCGTAACCAGCTCCAGCGGGGTAATGTCGAAGTAGGGGTTTTTGACCTCGACCTGCGGCGGCAGCTTGGCTCGACCGATAACCTCGGCGGGCTCCTTCTCCTCAAGGTCAACTTCGTCGCTTCTCATCCTGTGGTCGAACTTTAGCGTCTCGCACAAAACATAGAAGGGGACTTCGGCTTCCTGCGCCGCTAGCGCCAGCGGGTAGGTGCCGACGCCGTTAACAACGCCGCCGTCGGCGCAGACCCGGTCGGCGCCGACCATCACCTTATTCGCCGAAGAAACGTAAAGCCCCGCCGCCGTGTCGTCAATGAAGGTGACCTTCATCCCCTTCCGTCCCAGCTCTTGAGCAATCCTCTGGCCGGTGCCGCCGGCACCGGAGCGGGTGGCGATGACCTCGATATGCCTGCCCTCGGCGGCTGTCTCCTCCAAGACCGCCATCACCGTCGAGCTATAGCTGTGGGTCATTATCCTATCGCCCTCGGTAATCAGCCCCAGCCCGCAGGAGGTAATCTCGGCGATGGCCTGCAGCGAGACGCGGGCCAGCTCGTCGGCCTTGCTCACCGCCAGGCCCTTGAGGTAGCCCACGCCCTGGTCGGGGGAGGCGGGAGAGAGGGCGCCCAGGTAGCGGTTGACGATATTGAAGATAGGCGCCATCGCCGGACGGGCTGCCATCAACCCCTCCCCCACAATTTTTATTTCCTCAAGGAACTGCTCAACGCTGGACGCCCTACTATGCTCGGCGGCGACTTTGAGCACCGCCATCGCCTGCCGCGCCAGCTGGCTAGCGCCCTGAGTCCTGTCGTTCCTGATTTCGTCGGTGAGGCGGGCGATTTTAGTAGTTATGTCCACAAGGTCATTCTACCATAGTATAGCGGGTAGAAAATAGCCCTTTTGGCTACATTCCACCCCACCCCGTTTTTCTATCTTTTCCCACCCACCGCCCTTTTAAGGTAAAGAGGGGTTTCACCCCCTTTAAAACCCCCCAAGGTTAATAGTGGTCTAACCCCTTGAAGATTCTTCAGTCGCTTCGCTTATTCAGAATGACAGTGGAATCCGAGGGGTGGGAGAGATTGCTTCGTCGCTGCGCTCCTCGCAATGACAAAGTGGTTGGGCGGAAATCCACCCCCTACAGGAGGGTATAAAGGGGGAACCACCCCTATAGGGTGGGCAGGGTGGGACGAAAAACGCACGCTAGATAAGGTGGGGCGGGGAGGATTGTTATTCTCAGTCATCAATGCTATACTCTGGCATACCCGAATTTAGGAGAATTTGCTTTATGAAAAGGGCTGACGGGCGCGCCTATAACGAACTGAGACCGGTAAAGATAACCCCCGGCTTCCAGAGCTTCGCCGAAGGCTCGGCCTTAATCGAGCTGGGCAAGACGCGGGTCTTATGCTCGGTTAGCCTTGACGAGAAGGTGCCGCCTTTCTTGAGGGACAAGGGCACGGGCTGGATTACTGCCGAATACGGCATGCTGCCCCGCGCCACCGTCACGCGCAGCCCCCGCGAAGCAGCGACGGGAAGGGTGGCGGGGAGGAGCCAGGAAATCCAGCGCCTCATCGGACGCTCGCTACGGGCGGTCACCGACCTGGCCAACCTGGGAGAAAGGACGCTGATTGTTGACTGCGACGTGCTACAGGCCGACGGCGGCACCAGGACGGCGGCTATCACCAGTGCTTATGTCGCCCTGCACCAGGCGCTGGAAAACCTGGCCAATATGGGCATAATAGGCTCGATACCCTTGATAAGCGCCGTGGCCGCCACCAGCGTGGGCATTGTCCACGACCACCAGATGCTGGACCTCTGCTACGACGAAGACTGCAACGCCGCCGTTGACTTTAACGTGGTGATGACCAGCCGTAAGGAGTTCGTCGAGATACAGGGCACGGCCGAGGGCAAGCCCTTTTCCCGGGAGACGGTTGATTCGCTGATAGCCCTGGCCGAGAAGGGCATCGAACAGCTCTTCGAGGTTCAGCAGGCCGCTTTGCAGACGATTTAGGGCCTTACCTGCCCGCTACCAAAAACAATCCACTTGTAGCTGGTAAGCTCCCTGACCCCCAATGGCCCGCGGGCGTGGAACTTCTGGGTGCTGATGCCCACCTCCGCCCCCAGCCCGAACATAGAGCCATCGGTAAAGCGGGTACTGGCATTAGCGTAGACGGCGGCGGCATCGACTTCATTGAGGAAGCGCATGGCCGCCCCGTATTCCTCGGTTAGAATGGCCTCGGAGTGGCCCGAGCCGTAGCGCTCGATGTGCTCCAGCGCCTCGTCCAGGGAATCGACGACTTTAATGGCCGCCACCAGGGCCAGAAACTCCTTGCCCCAGTCCTCGTCGGTGGCGGCTTTGAGTTTCAAAGAAGAATTGGACTTGAGTATAGCCATCGCCCGCTTATCGCAGTGCATCTCCACGCCGGCTTCAGCCAGCTTTTTCGCCATCTTGGGCAAATATTTCGGGGCGATATCGGCGTGGACGAGGACGGTATCCAGGGCGTTGCAGACGGTGGGGCGTTGCACCTTGGCGTTAAAGACGATAGCCACCGCTTTGTCTATATCGGCGCTCCTGTCAACATAGGTGTGGCAGACGCCGATGCCCCCCGCCACCACGGGCATGGCGGCGTTATCCCTGACCAGCTTTATCAGGCCGGCCCCACCTCGGGGTATAATGAGGTCGATATACTGGCGCATCTGGAGCATATCGCCAACCAGCTTGCGGTCGGTATTTTCGATTAGCTGCACGGCGCCTTCGGGGACGCCGGCGCGGGTGGCCGCACCCTGGACGACCTTAGCCAGGGCGCTGTTGGAGTGGATGGCTTCCTTCCCCCCTCTGAGGATAAGGGCGTTGCCCGATTTGAGACAGAGGGCAGAGATATCTACGGTGACGTTGGGGCGGCTCTCGTAGATGGCTCCGATGACCCCCAGCGGCACTCGCCTCTTGCCCAGTTGCAGGCCGTTGGGCAGGGTGCGCATCTCGAAGACCTCACCCACCGGGTCGGGCAGCGCCGCCACCGAGAGCACGTCCTGGGCGATGGCTTCCAGGCGCTTGGTGTCGAGCATGAGACGGTCGAGCATGGCGGCGTCCATCCCCGAATCTTCAGCTGCTCTGTAGTCTTTTTGATTGGCCGCCAGTATCTCTTTCTGCTTGGACAGGATGTCGGCTGAAATGTTATGTAAAGCTTTGTTCTTGATTTCCGCCGAGAGGTAGGCCATGCGGCGCGAAGCCGCCTTAGCCGCCTTAGCCTTGGTTTCCAGTTCTGTCTTTGCTGAAGTCATAGTTAACGCACCCCCTTGTTCTGCTTCTCCCTTTAACAAAGGGAGATTGAGAGGGATTTCGCCCCTCTTAAACTCCCCTTCGCTATTCCGCAGGCTTCCGGAGCCGCCCGCTGCCCCGGAAATAGTAGCTGTATACCGGCGGCACGGTGGTAATCACCCGGTTGACCATCTTACGGATATAGCATTCGCCCTTACGCCCGTCCTCCAGCTCGATCATATAGCCGTCGCCATCGATAAAGCGCCGATGGCCCTGGGGGGTGAACTCCCCACGCCAGCCGGCGGGCGATTCAACATAAAAACGATATTTAACTCCGACAGCTTCCTGTTTATTCCCAGGAAAATGGATTTTCCCCATAAATAGTTTAGGCATATTTCTCTAAACGACTACCATTTCTAGACCACTACCAGGTTATTACGGTGCACCACCTCCGAGCCGTAATCATAGCCGAGAAGGGTGGCAATCTTATCCGAGTGGGCACCCTTGATGACGGCGATGTCCGTCGAGCTATAGTTGGTGATGCCGCAGGCCAGCCGACAGCCCTCGACGTCGCAGATGTTGACGATGTCGCCGCGCTTAAAACTGCCCTCAACGTTCTTTATGCCCGCCGCCAGCAGGCTGCGCTTCTGGTCTTTGAGCGCCGACACAGCCCCCGAGTCCACCACCAGCCTGCCCTTGGTGGAAAGCCCGCTGAGCATCCAGCGCTGGCGGCTCTCCAGGCGGTTGGCTACGGGCAGGAAGCGGGTGCCAATAGCCTCGCCCTTTACCACCTTGAGGATAACATCGGGCTCCCGGCCGTCGGCGATAACCACCGTCACCCCCGAAGAGGTCGCCAGCTTGGCCGCCTCCACCTTAGCCATCATACCGCCGGTGCCGACCTTACTGGGGGTATCCGCCGCCAGGCGCTCGATTTCGGTGTCTATCGTCTTAACCTCGGAGATGAGCTCGGCGTCGGGGTGGCGGTTAGGGTCGGCGGTATATAAGCCCCCGGTATCGGTGAGGATGAGCAGCAGGTCAGCGTCGATAAGGTTAGCCACCATCGCCGAGAGGTTATCGTTATCGCCGAAGACGGCTTCACGAATCTCGTCGACGGCGACTACATCGTTTTCGTTGACGATGCAGAGCACCTTTAGCTCCAAAAGCGCCGTAAGGGTATTGCGGGCGTTCAGGTAGGCTGCCCTATCGAGGAGGTCGGCCCGGGCCAGCAAAGCCTGAGCCACGGTGATGCCGTGCTCGGCAAAGAGCTGCTCGTAGAGGTTCATCAGGCGATGCTGCCCTACCGAGGCCAGCACCTGCTTGAAAGGGATGTCCCGGTCGCGCTTGCTTAAGCCCAGCTTGCTCCGGCCCGCCGCCATCGCCCCCGAGGAGACGAGAATGACCTCCCGCCCCTCCCCGTGCAGCTTGGCCAGCTGAGCCACCAGCTTGGACATTATCTCTTTATCCAGGTTGTCGCCGCCGTTGGTCAGCAGCGCCGTGCCGAATTTAGCTACTATTCTCTGATACGCCATATCACCGACAATTATAGCAAATTGCCTGCCCCTATGTCCTGTGCTAGAATTTTGTTAAAGGGCTATGTCGTATCGGCTAGCCCTAGAGGTGTTTGTAGAGGAATATGGATTTATCGAAACTCTTGCACTTAATCGAAGAGATGCCCGAATACCGCCGGCTGGTTGATGAATTAAAAGAGGCGAATGGCGAGGCGAAGGCGGTTATATTAGAGGCGGCCAAGCCCTACCTGATTGCTGCTTTGTATCGCTCTTTGGGGAGGCCGATGGTGGTGGTCAGCGCCCAGCCGGAGAGGTGCGGCCAGCTCTATGAGCAAATCGTAAGCTGGGGAGCGGAGGCGAGTCTCTTCCCCGAGCCCGATGCCCTGCCCTACGAGCGCATTGCCCCGGATGCCAGCACCGGGCTGGAGAGGGTACAGGTCTTGTCGGCGCTGGTTGGTAGGGACGGGCAGAATCCCCCCTTAATCGTTGTTTCCGCAGCCGCGCTGATGGGAAAATTAACGCCGCACCGGCAATTCCGCGACGCCGTCCACACGGTGAAGCTGGGGATGGAGGCGGAGATTTTCAAGCTACTGGAGCGCTGGCAGGCAATGGGCTATAGGCTGGAGAGCACGGTGGAGATACCGGGGACGATAGCCCACCGCGGTGGCATCGTCGATATCTATCCCCCCACCAGCCCCCTCCCCGTGCGTATCGAGTTTTTGGGCAACACCATCGAAAGTATGCGGCTCTTCGACCCGGCCAGCCAGCGCTCGTCGAATTCAATGGAGTCGCTGTCCATCGGGCCGGCCACGGAGCTATTGGCGCCGTTGGTTAAAACTAAAGCCGAACTGGAAGAGAGCGTTAAGGGTCTAAAGCTGTCTAACTGCACTAATGAGGTGCGGCAGCAGTTCGAGCAGGAATTAGCCCTGCTTGCTGACAGGCAGGAGCTAAACAATCTCCAGTTTTACGCCCCGCTGTTCAACACCGACAGCCTGCTCGATTTTTTGCCTCAAGATTGCCTCTTGGTGCTCGACGAATGGCCCAACATTGAGCAGGCGATTGATGACCTGGACGATAAAGCCAGCCAGCTGCGTGCCGAGAAGCTAGAGCGGAAAGAGTTGCCCATCAACTTCCCCAAACCCTATTTCAGCTGGTCGGAGCTGGAGACCGAGCTAATTAAAAAAGCGCGCCTGGGGCTTACCGCCTGGGGCCTGGAACAAGAAAACGCCCACCGCTTGAGCTTTGCCACCGTCCCCGGCTACGCCGGGCAGCTGCCCGCCTTCATCAAGAAGGTCAGGCAACTTATAGGACAGAAAAAGCGACTCATCATCGTCAGCCACCAGGCCAGCCGCCTTTCGGAGTTATTGGAGTCAGAGGACATCATGGCTGCGCCCGTCGAGGAGATAAAAGAAATACCACCGCCCGCCTCGTTGACTTTAGTTCATGGGCTGCTGGGGGAGGGGTGGGGGATGGATAGCGATAGCTATCTCTTCACCGACGCCGAGATCTTCGGCTTTATCAAGCAGCGGCGTCTGGTCAAAAGAAGGCCGGTGCCCCACCACCAGTTCCTCATTGAGCTTACGCCCGGCGACTATGTTGTCCATATCGAGCACGGCATCGCCAAGTTCGCCGGTGTTATCAGGATGGGCAACGAGAACCGCCAGCGGGAATACCTGGTCTTGAAATACGCCGCCAACGATAGATTATACGTCCCCACCGACCAGATTGACCGCATCAACCGCTATGTCGGCGCCGGCGACCAGCCGCCGACGCTTTCCCGCCTGGGCACGCAGGAGTGGCACCGCACCAAGCAAAGGGTAAAGGAATCGGTGGAGGAGGTCGCCCAGGAATTATTGGCGCTCTACGCCGCCCGGGAGGTCGTGCCCGGCTTTTCCTTCTCCAAAGACAGCGTCTGGCAGCAGGAGCTGGAGGCTTCTTTCCCCTATGTGGAGACGCCCGACCAGATGGAGGCCCAGGCCGAGGTCAAGGCCGACATGGAGAAGCCCAGCCCCATGGACCGGCTGGTCTGCGGGGACGTGGGCTACGGCAAGACCGAGGTCGCCATCCGCGCCGCCTTCAAGGCGGTGATGGACGGCAAGCAGGTAGCCGTATTAGTGCCGACGACGGTGCTCGCCCAGCAGCACTTCGCCACCTTTAGAGAGCGACTTGAAGCCTTCCCGGTGCGAATCGAGGTCTTGAGCCGCTTCAAGACACCAAAGGAGCAGCAGAAAATCGTGGCCGGATTAGCCAGCGGCAGCGTCGATATCTGCATCGGCACCCATAGACTATTACAGAAAGACATCGCCTTCAAGAACCTGGGGCTTTTAATCATCGATGAGGAGCAGCGCTTCGGCGTGGCGCATAAGGAGCACCTAAAAAAGATGAGGCAGGAGGTGGACGTCCTGACTTTGAGCGCCACCCCCATCCCCCGCACCCTGCACATGTCGATGGTGGGGGTGCGGGACATGAGCACCATGGAGACGCCGCCCGAGCAGCGCCTGCCCATAAAGAGCTACGTCGCCGGCTACGACGAAAGGCTCATTCGGGAGGCAATCCTAAGGGAATTAGAGCGCAACGGGCAGGTCTTCTTCGTCCACAACCGCGTGCAGAGCATTGACTTCATCGCCGCTAAATTGCAGGACTTGGTGCCGGAGGCAAAAGTCTCGGTGGCCCACGGGCAGATGCCCGAAGATGCGCTGGAGCGAGTGATGAGCGATTTCGCTGAAGGAGAGAGCGACATACTGGTCTGCAGTACCATCATCGAGTCGGGGCTGGACATGCCCAACGTCAACACATTGATTGTCAACCGCGCCGACAGGTTCGGGCTGACCCAGCTCTATCAATTGCGGGGCCGGGTGGGGCGCGGCGCCAACCTGGCCCACGCCTATTTCCTCTACGAAAAGGGCAAGTTGCTCACCCCCACCGCCGAGAAGCGCCTGAAGACAATCTTCGAAG
>Ga0315544_1001301_pt1 | contig 19764 bp, 18 predicted proteins | sample SalMarSW160130MG_2_FD_202543 | JGI IMG/M metagenome (GOLD analysis project Ga0315544, IMG submission 202543) | Salt marsh sediment microbial communities from the Plum Island Ecosystem LTER, Massachusetts, United States - Salt Marsh Sediment SW1601-130 ... | reverse complement strand
CTACTTGGTGTTAACCTTTCGGTTTGCGGCTCCCAGGTCCATTCCAGCCTCGCGCAAGTGTCGGCTCACACCTTCCCCGACTCTCTGAACTCCGCCTCAGGCTGTACTAGTCCTGTTCTCAGCCTTTTCCCATATTCAATTGTCTACAATATAAATGCTGCCCCGCAGTTTGTCAATAGCGACATTTAAATAGGGCCCTACTTGCCAGATTTGGCAAATAGAAAGTCGACCTCAATGGACGAAACAAAGAACTTCTACGTTAACCTTCAATGCTTCCACCTGACCCCTCGTAGAATCACAGTATTTAATCTACCTCGCGGGTCACAGTCCTCTCTCCTTCGGTTCGTAGCGGAATTTTGAGGCACCTCACTCAATTTCAACATTTGATAGGCACTATTGTTAGGTTTATACTATCCAGTGGAGTTCCCGATGGCTGCAAAAATCCTGATTGTTGAGGATGACCGCAATCTCCTGGATACCCTCAAATATAATCTACGCAAAGAAGGCTACAATGCAGTCACTGCGATTGACGGTGCCGAGGCACTGGATATTGCCCGCCGCGAAAAGCCCGATCTCATCATCCTCGATATCATGCTCCCCAAGCTGAGCGGTTTTGAGGTCTGTCGCATCCTGAGAAAGGAGACGACGGTCCCTGTTTTGATGCTCACTGCTAAGGCAGATGAAGTAGATAAGATAGTCGGGCTTGAAATTGGGGCGGATGATTATATGACCAAGCCTTTCAGTATGAGAGAGCTATTGGCTCGCCTAGGGGCTATGCTTCGCCGAGCCGAGATGGCGATTGGGCGAGCCGGTGATGCAGAAGTGCTGATAATTGACGGCCTGGAAATTGATGTTGCGCGGCATCGGGCTTGCTTGGGAGGGACAACGTTAGAGCTTACACCAAAAGAGTTTGATCTGCTGACCTTTCTGGCTAGAAACAAAGGGTTTGTATTCAGCCGGGAGCAGCTTCTAGAGAGAGTGTGGGGCTATGACTTCGCTGGTGATACGCGGACCGTTGATGTGCATATCAGGTGGTTAAGACAAAAAATAGAGAGGGAGCCAACAAAGCCTGAACGCCTAGTGACGGTCAGGGGCACTGGCTACAAACTGGAAGGCTAATAATGTTCCGGAGCATTCAGTGGCGCATGACCGTCTCTTTCATTCTAGTGACGCTCATCATCATGGCTATTCTTGGCGTCTATTTGGTGAACTCCTCTAGTAACTCTCAGCTTGATAACCTGCGCTCTCAACTGGAGAACGAGGCCAAAATCACCGCTGAAGCCTGCTTGCCCGGTCTTTTGGACCCGGATGAGTCGAGCAATCTGGACACCTTGGCTAAGAAACTAGGGGCAGAGATTGAAACTAGGATTACCATAGTTGCCCTCAACGGGACCGTGTTGGGTGATTCCGAAGAGGATCCTCGTACTATGGAGAGTCATGCCGACCGTCCCGAAATTGTTGATGCTCTAGCGACCGGTGTTGGAGAGAGCACCCGCTACAGTACCACCATCGGACAAAAGATGCTGTATGTCGCCGTGCCCATCTCGTATCAGGATGAAATCCTGGGCGTAGCCCGAGTCTCATTGTCGCTGGCAACCGTGGAAAACTTGGAGCGTCGAGTGACACTAATCATCATTATCGCTATGGCTGTGGCTATGGCGTTGGTCATTCTGGCGGCCTGGGTTACTTCCCGCATCACCACCAGGCCGATACGAAAGCTTACTGCTGCCTCTAAGAGAATCGCCGCTGGGGAACTGGGACAAAGGATAACCATAGAAGCTAGGGATGAGGTAGGAGAACTGACGTACGCTTTCAACGAAATGTCGGCGAAGACAAAGGAACTGGTGGAGACGATTTCGGAAGATAGGACCAGGCTGGCAACTATCCTCGACAACATGACTGATGGCGTCATCATGGTAGATACCGAGGGGAATGTATCACTGGCTAACAAGGCTACCGAAAGGCTATTTAACATCAAGCAGGCCAAGAATGAGCCGCTCATTGAGGCAGTGAGGGACCACGAGGTTGATGAGTTGCTAGAACTGTGCCTGAGAACAGCGCAGACACAAGCTACCCAGTATGAATCCAGCGTATCGAAAGCTTATCTGCGGGTTGTTGCCATCCCTATTGCTCATACTGGCGTCTTGCTCCTGTTCCAGGACCTCACCGAACTGAGAAGTCTGCAGACAACAAGGCGCGAACTCATCGGCAACATATCGCATGAATTCCGTACGCCGCTGGCCGGCATCAAGGCGATGGTAGAGACCCTGTCGGGTGGTGCCATCGATGACAAGGCAGCAGCTAGCGATTTTCTCACCAGGATTGATGGCGAGGTGGACCGCTTGACCCAGCTGGTGGCCGAACTAACTGAGCTTTCTCGAATTGAGACGGGCAAAGCGGAGCTGAAGAAAGAACCAATAGACCTTAATCAGCTGGCAGAGGAAGTTATCTCCCAGCTCAGCCCCCAGGTAGAGAGACAGCAACTTTCTATTTCTAGAGACTTCGCCACCAGCTTGCCCTCTGTTCCTGCCGACAAAGATAGGGTCAGGCAGGTAATTACCAATCTAGTTCACAACGCCATTAAGTTCACCCCTACTGGGGGCAGGATAAGAATCACCACTCGAGCGCTCCAAGGATCGGTTGTTGTGGATATAGCCGATACTGGGATAGGCATCCCCAAGGAAGACCTGCCGCGTGTCTTTGAGCGCTTCTACAAAGGAGACAAGTCCCGGGCCGGAGAAGGCACCGGCATGGGGTTGGCTATCGTCAAACACGTCATTGAGGCTCACGGTGGTACCGTTTGGGTTCGCAGTGAAGAGGGGGAAGGCTCGACTTTCGGTTTCAGCCTGCCTTTGAAACAGATAGGCCGATAATTTAGCAAAGCCTTAAACCGCCTTCAAAGTTCGCCTGCTGGATTAGTAGTAGATGAACTGGGGGGCAGTTTAGGGCTTTTTGATTCGGCGATGAAGAAAGTATTGTTCATTTGCGTCCACAACTCGGGGCGGAGCCAGATGGCCTAAGTCTTCTGTGATCTGAAAAATTTACACAATCTTAACGTCACCTTAAATTCACTTTAATCTTCATCAATTATGATAGGAGAAGAAAAGTGAAAGGAGGTGATGGAAATGCGAATAACTCAGCGGTGATTGGCTATACAATATCTAATAAGAAAAGGAGGACAACAAATTGAAAAGACCAATTAAGAAATTGCTCATGCCTCTGATGGTTATGTTGGCTTTAGCCCTTGTTCTTACTGCCTGTGGGGGTAGCCCGTCAACTTCCATCAAAATTATCGGGTCAAACACGGTAACCCCGTTGAGTTCAGTGTGGGCTGAGGAATTCATGAGCCAGAATCCACAGGTGAGCATATCCGTCAGTGGTCCCGGTTCTGGAGTTGGTATCGCTGCACTCATAGATGGCACCACTGATATTTGCCAGGCTTCAAGAGTGATAAAACAGAGTGAAATTGACCAGGCAGAAACCAATGGCGTCGATCCCCACGAAATCCAGGTCGCCAGTGACGGTCTCTCGGTGGTCGTGCATCCGTCTAATCCAGTATCTGAACTCACGATAGCCCAGCTCTCGGCCATCTACACCGACCAGATAACTAACTGGGAAGAGGTTGGTGGTAACGACGCGCCGATAGTGGCTCTTTCCCGAGACACAAACTCGGGCACTCACGTTTTCTTCAAAGAGCATGTGGTGCAAATGCTGGGACTCCCCACCGAAGAAAAGAGTCTCGAGTACGGTCCAAGCGTACTCTTTCTGCCTTCCACTCAGGAAGGAATCGACGAAGTGGCTCAGAATCCCAATGCTATCTTCTATCCGGGCCTGGGCTATGTAACCGAAGAGGTTAAGCCTGTGGCGATAAAGAGGACAGCCAGTGATCCGGGCGTACTACCCAGCGCGGAAACGGTCCTCGACGGTACATACCCGATTTCCCGACCACTCCTTTACTACACCGACGGCGAACCCACCGGTGTCATCAAGAGTTTCATCGACTACTGTCTGTCGTCTGAAGGCCAGGAGAAGGTAAGTGACGTAGGCCACGTACCGTTAGGATAATCAGGCAGAAGAATATGCTGCGGCAGCGAGTTGATGATGCCACTGCTGGAGCCAGTCTTGAAAGAAGACTAAGGCGGCGGTGGCGTTTGCGTGAGAAGCTGATTGAGAGCTGGGTTTTCCTAGCAGGTATACTGACTATTGTTATCCTGCTGGGTATCATTGCCCTTTTGCTAAGGGAGGGCCTGCCGGCCTTCTCGTACACTCCCCCCTGGGAGTTCTTCTTCGGCACGAAGTGGTACCCCGTTTCAGAGCCACCCACCTTCGGGATCACCTCCTTCTTCGTGGCGACACTCTGGGTTACCCTGGTCGCCACTGCCATCTCTGTCCCTATTGGTGTTGCCTGCGCCGCTTACCTGGCGGAGGTGGCACCGGCCAAAGTGAGGGAGACGGTGAAGCCAATCATCGAGATACTGGCCGGCATTCCTTCGGTGGTTATGGGTTTCATCGGGCTCATGCTCCTATCACCACTGGTGCAGAGTGCTTTTGATCTGAATACAGGGCTATGTGGACTTAGTGCAGGCATCATGTTGTCCCTGATGAGCCTCCCCATAATCATCAGCGTCTCTGAGGATGCACTGCGGGCTGTTCCAGATGATTTCAGGGAGGCATCATATGCCCTAGGGGCCACCAAATGGGAAACAATTAGGCACGTCTGCATCCCGGGAGCACTGTCCGGGATTACCGCAGCGGTAATGCTCGGCGTAGGCCGTGCCATTGGTGAGACAATGACGGTGCTCATGGTCGCCGGTGGTGCCCTGGCAGTGCCCATTTCCCCCACCAATCCGATGATGCCGATGACGGCGGCGATTGCGTCTGGTATCGGCAATGCCGTCCGTGGTGGCTTACAGTATCAGGCGCTTTTCGCCATTGGCCTGATTCTCTTTGTTCTGACCCTTGCGGTCAATCTCATCGCCGATAGAGTGCTTGAGCGCCAGAAGCGGAAATTTGCGAGGTAGCCATGAGAACGGGAGGTGCATCAAAACGTCATTCATCCCAACGGACTGCTTTCACTATGCTAATTGCTGCGACCATTATTGCTGTCCTCCCGGCCTTGGCCATTGTCATTCAAATCATTATCAGCGGCGCCGACGCTATTAGCCTAGAATTGCTCACCGAGGCACCATCGCAGGCCGGAAAGGCCGGCGGTATCTTGCCAGCCATCGTAGGGACGTTCTATCTTATGCTAGGTACCATCATAGTTGCCTTGCCGATGGGTGTGATGGCCGGGATTTACCTAACCGAGTATGCCAGAGATAACTGGTTTACCCGATCCATAAACCTAGCTATTGTCAATCTGGCTGGCGTGCCCAGCATTGTCTACGGACTTTTCGGACTGGGTATCTTCGTGTTGTTATTTCATTTTGGCATGTCTTTGCTTTCGGCTAGCCTTACCTTGGCCTGTCAGGCCTTAGCAATGACCGTGACTACCTCAAGGGAAGCGATACTAGCAGTGCCAAAGGAATACAGGGAAGGCAGTCTGGCAGTAGGAGCCACCAAGTGGCAGACAATCAGACACCTGGTATTACCACAGGCTTTACCAGGCATAATCACTGGAGCGGTATTGGCAATGAGTCGCGCTGCCGGAGAAACAGCGCCGATACTAGTAGTTGGGGCGGCCTTTCTTCTTCCAGGGTTGCCACAGTCCCCCTTTGACCAGTTTATGGCATTGCCCTACCACCTGTATACGGTGGCAGCTCACGTTCCCGGTATGCCCAAGAGCACCATGTGGGGTGTTGCCCTGGTCCTTCTCGTAGTCGTCCTATCATTCAATGTTCTGGCTACCATTATTAGAGTAAGAGCCCGTCAGCGGAGGCACAGCTCATGAAAATGAATTCCGAATTACTCAATAGAAATGCGACTATTAACAACAACGTGAAACTAAGCACGAAAGGAGTGAATCTCTATTACGGAAGCTTTCAAGCATTAAGAAATATCACCCTGGATATACCTCAGTGCGCCATCACCGCCATCATCGGGCCTTCCGGGTGCGGTAAGTCATCCCTTCTTCGTATCTTCAACAGAATGAATGACCTCATCGCCGGAGCTAGGGTAGAGGGTCGGGTTGAACTTGCCGGCGTCAATGTCTACGATAGATATATTGATGTTGTGGAATTGAGAAAAAGAGTAGGCATGGTGTTCCAGAAACCTAACCCCTTCCCTATGTCAGTATTTGAAAACGTAGCTTTTGGACCGAAGCGACATGGTATTGGTAATCGCGCTGAACTTGAGGAAACAGTTGAAAAGAGCCTGCGCCAGGCAGCGCTGTGGGATGAAGTCAAGGACAAGCTGCAGCAATCAGGGCTGGCGTTATCCGGTGGGCAGCAACAAAGACTGTGTATCGCCCGGGTGCTGGCGGTTGAGCCTGAGGTTATCCTCATGGACGAGCCCTGTAGCGCTCTTGACCCGGTGGCTACCCTTAGAATAGAAGAGTTGATGAGGAGTCTGGCTAAGAATTACACTATCGTCATCGTCACCCACAATATGCAACAGGCAGCGCGGGTATCAGATATGGCTGCTTTCCTTATGATGGAAGAGGATAGAGCCGGCGTACTGGTAGAATACGGGCCTACGTCTGAGCTCTTTACTAACCCCAAAGATAAACGAACCGAGGACTACATCACCGGGCGCTTCGGATAAAGATGAAACGGAGGTTACAATCATGGAGATAAGAACAACTTTCCACAAGAAATTAAGGGAGATACAGGATGATATCCTGATCATGGGCAGCATGGCGGGGAAAGCCATTACGTCCTCCGTTAGAGCGTTGCAAGAGAGAGATCTTAACCTTGCTCACAAGATAATCGCTGATGACCAAACAATAAATGTTAAGAGGTTTGAGATCGAAGAAAGATGTATTCAGCTCATAGCTACTCAGCAACCAATGGCCAGTGATCTCCGCATCATTATTGCGATCCTCAATATTACAACCGAGATTGAGCGAATTGGTGACTACGCGGTAGGTATTGCCCGAATTGTAATCATGATTGGCGATGAGCCGCCCTTGAAACCGCTGGTTGATATTCCCCGCATGGCTGAACAGACTGTAGATATGCTTCGACGTAGCCTGGATGCTTTCATACAGCGGGATGGCGAGGCAGTGAAGAAAATCGCCGTCGAAGATGACTTGGTTGACAACTTATACGACCAGGTATTCAGGGAACTACTTGTTTTCATGGCGGAGGACCCCAGGACAATCACACGGGCAACCCGTCTTATATGGACAGCGCACAATTTAGAACGTGCTGCCGATAGAGTCACCAACATCTGTGAGCGGGTGGTCTTTATTGTCACAGGGAAGATGCAAGAAATAGGCGCTTCAAAGTATTGAGCCGTTAATTTGGCGACTGAAGAGTAGGCCACGGTCGCCGTTCATGAAATAATGAACAGGCTGGCTGGGCAAACCAGTCCCTCATTGAAGCCCAAACACTCGTCTGGCATTGTCACAGAGAAACAGTCTCTTCACTTCGTCACTGAGTTCGAGCGTATCAAGGTCTTTTAAGCACATTGCCGCTGTAACCATCGGGTAATTGGTTCCGAACATAACCTTCTTCTTACCGTTCTTCTTCATGTAGTTCACCAACTCCGCCGGGTACCTCTTAGCGACATAGGCCGATGTATCTATGTAGACATTTTCGTGTTTAGTTGCCACTGCCATCATTTCTACCGTCCAGGGATACCCGATGTGTCCCCCCACGATTTTGAGCTCGGGAAATTCAAGGGCTACCTCATCAATATAAGGGATGGGCCGTCCCGGTTCTGAAGGACAGAGAGGACCGGTATGGCCAACCTGGCAGCAGAACGGAATCCCAAGCTCGATACACTCGGCATATAAAGGATAGTAGCGCCTGTCAGTCGGGGGCAGGTTCCAGTACCACTGGACGATTCTCAAGCCCTTAAAGCCAAGCTGCCGCACACAGCGCCTCAGCTCTCGAACACCATCCATAGGCCGGTACAAATCAACCGATGCAATACCTACAAAGCGGTCCGGATACTTCTTGACGATGGCTGCCACCTCGTCATTGGAAATGGTCGGCCCCTGAGGACCCCACCAGGCACATATTAGACCTATCTGAACACCCGCTTCATCCATGGCAGCAGTGGTGGTCTCCACGGGAATATCCCCGGTCAATTTCTCCACACTTCCTGTCCATCTGCGCAGGGAATCAAAACAAGGTTGGTTAACGTGCTTGGGTGTCGGGTGCTGCATCCAGACGTCAATAATTCCGTAATCTTGTGCCATGATATCCTCCGATTGGTAAGACCTTAAATCTTGTCCCTTGAACATATTATAACTATAATAGGAAAGTCGCAACTTAGCCTTTTCTCAACCCTCTGTGATGAACCACGGCTGCCGACTGAAGTGAGGTGAATAAAAGTAACGAGATGGTGGGCTACTGTGTTCAATACACAGAACTTCTTCACTAACTTTCAGGGTTAATGGAAAGCTATAGTTGACGTATAAGAAGAATTTAGTCTATCTTCTTAGTTGAATTCATTCTTTTTTCTTATAGCCATCCTCCATTTATTGATTTATACTAGGCTCATCCAGGTCGTCAATATCACTGATAATTGGAGGTGTTAAATATGATTATTGATATTAATATGCATGCACTGCCTGAGAACATTTTCCAGGATGAGGCTCTCTTGGAGCTATTCCTGCGAACAGCGCCCCAGGCTTATGGAGAATTCTCCAGGTTAATCACTGTACCGGGGACTGATAAAAAGCAAATCGTGATCGAGAAACCCAGGGGTTATGCAAATCTGAATTTCAGCCATAATAATGTAGATGCAAAAGCTCGTTTGGAGATTATGGAAAAAGCTGGCCTGGATAAAGCAATATTAAGAACGCCCTGCTGGCAGGAATGGCTGACTCTGGAGATATGTCATCAGGTTAATGATAGTATGGCTAAAGTTGTGAACGAGCATCCGGATAAATTCCTGGCTCTGGCCGTCATCCCACCCTGGGGCGATAAAGGCTGCCTCCGGGAACTAGAAAGATGTCTGGATAAACTGGGTTTCGCTGGTGTCGAACTGGCAGCCCATTACGGAAATCTATATTTAGATGACCCCCTGTTCAGACCTTACTTCAGGAAACTCAATGAACTTAATGTGCCGGTGGTAGTTCATCATACTCCATTACCTGTGGAGTATCGTGCCCTTTATGAGTACAATAATCTTCGCCGTTCCATGGGGCGCTGTATAGACCAAATGACAGCGGTAGGCCGGGAGCTTTTCAGCGATCTTTTCGAAGAATGTCCCAATTTAAAGATGATTCATACGATGCTGGGAGGCGGTATTTTTGCCTTTACGGAACAGATCCTTCCACGGAAATCCAAAGAAAGAGAAGAGATCGAGAGATTTACCCCCCAGGTCACTAAATACAAAGATTTCTTCCGTAACAATTTGTATTTTGATATTACAACCCCGTTGGCCTGGAGCAAATCTCAGCTTGAGTGTGCGGTTAAAGAGTTTGGAGCTGACCATATCCTTTATGGCAGCAGCTACCCGGTTAGGTTGGATTGGGTACTGAACGGAGTAGAATACATCAGAAGCCTGGATATATCAGAAGGAGAGAAAGAGCAGATTTTCTGTGGCAATGCGAAAAGGCTTTTTGGTATTAAATAGAGTCTTGTCTATTGAACACAGTGACTTCTAAAGGCTACAATGGTGGGCCATTGTGGACTCGAACCACAGACCCCGGTCTTATCAGGACCGTGCTCTAACCAACTGAGCTAATGGCCCTCGGCAGGAAAAATATAGCTTTTGTGGGGGTGGCTGTCAAGCTGCCTAAACCATGGACATGAATATACCAGCGACTACTGCAGTGGCGATGCAACCCGCTGTGTTAGGACCCATGGCGTGCATCAGCAGGAAGTTTCTGGGGTTGGCCTTTTGCCCCTCTACTTGAGCTACCCTGGCTGCCATGGGAACCGCGGAGACACCCGCTGCCCCAATCAACGGGTTTACCTTCTCTTTCAAGAATAAGTTGGCTATCTGTGCTCCCCAGATGCCGCCGGCAGTGCTAAAGGCAAAGGCTATTATAGCTAGGCCAATGATCATCAAAGTTTTGGGATTCAGAAACACCACCGCCGGCATCAGCGCCCCAACAGTCAGCCCTAGTAGAAATGTTAACACATCTATAAATACGCCACCTGCCGATGCTGCTAACCTGTCAGTGACGCCGGTAACAGATAGCAAATTACCAAACATGAGCATGCCCACGAGAGGTAGGCAAGTAGGGATAAACAAGCCAGCAATTAAAATGACTGCGATAGGAAATAAGATCTTCTCTAATTTGGAGACCTCTCGTATCTGAGGTTTCATATATGTCTGGCGCTCCTTCTTCGTGGTAAGCAATCTTATTATGGGTGGCTGGATTATGGGCACGAGCGCCATATAAGAATACGCTACCAGTGTAATAGGTCCCAGTAAGTGGGACGCCTTAGCTACAGCAAGGTAGACTGTGGGAGGGCCGTCGGAGCCCCCGATAATACCAATGCAGACGGCCTCGTTTATGGTGAACCATCCTGTCAGGTGAGCAATAAGAAATACAACAAAAACTCCTAGCTGGGCTGTAGCCCCGAACATGAAAGACAGGGGACGAGCTATAGCTGAGGAGAAATCTGCCATAGCACCAAGTCCGAGGAATATGAGCAAGGGAATTATTTCGGTCTCTAAGCCATACTGGTATATTAAGTTTAAGAGTCCTATTTTCCCTTCGGCTATTTCCTGCAGCCCGCCTGAGGCCGGCAGCGGGATAACACCGGGCTCTGCCATGGCATAGACCATCAGTCCGGAAAAAGGTATGTTGACCAAGATTATGCCCACGCCCATGGGCAGTAACAAAAACGATTCCATCTTCTTGGCCACGCCAAGATAGATGAGCCCACCTCCAACGAAGAGCATCAGGATATTGCCCCAGGTTAACCCGCCAAAAGCCATTTGATACAATCCGAACATCTTAGGTCATACCTTAATCAATTAGATTCGGTCCTTATCTCTTTGAGGCTCTTTTTTGGATCACAAACCCTATCAGCCAGATTACAGTACATAGAATCGCCAGAAGGAGGAGGGTAGAGCCGAACCCCCCACCGGCGATTCTTGCCACTAATTCCCAGTCTATCATCTTAGCCTCGTCCCTTTTCCTGCCAGAGAAGAGATGCGGTACGCTTTATGACTTCGTAACTGAAACCGCGGTAAGCAAGATAACTTGATAGGCGCCGGTAGAAGTTTGGATAATCTAAATGGGCGAGTGACGGCAGCCGGCTGGAGCCCAGCTTATAAGCAATCTCTTCATCGTCTATATCGTTGGTCACCTGCTCAATGATCTCTCCGTCTATTCTCTTATCTCTTAATTCCCTTTCTATCAACCTCTTGCTCTTAGGTCTGAAGCATAGGCGGTTATCCTTCCAGAATTGCGCGAAGGCAAGGTCATCGCTCAGATTTTGCTCTCTGAGTTTGGCGATTGTTTTCTCTGCTACATCATTGGAGAAACCGCGTTTGCGAAGCCATTGTCTGATTTCCCCTTCGCTGCGCGGGCGATAACTGAGATAATAATAGGCTGCATCGAGGCAATCCTGCAAGGAATTACTGTCTGTCAACTGGCTTCTCTCTGAATTACGTCAAGCTTCTTGTGACAAGGTCTCTGAACCTTCTCCGAGAGAGATGCTGGGGATAGATTTTGATGCTCTTATTTTTTGTTCCAGTTGTGCAGCTAGTTCAGGGTGCTGCCTCAGGTAATCCTTGGCATTTTCCCTGCCCTGCCCCAGCTTCGTATCACCGTAAGTAAAGAAGGCGCCAGCTTTCTTTACCAAACCTGTTGTCGCTCCGAGGTCAACCAGATTTCCCTCTTTGCTTATCCCGTGATTAAACATAATGTCAAATTCAGCGCTGCGAAAGGGAGGGGCTACCTTGTTCTTAACCACTCTGGCCTTTACCCTTGAGCCTACCGTTTCTGTGCCCTGCTTGATGGACTCACCTCGCCTCAAGTCTATTCTCACTGAACTATAGAACTTAAGAGCCCTGCCCCCGGGCGTTACCTCGGGATTACCGAAAAAAATGCCTACCTTTTCCCGTAGCTGGTTGATAAAAATAACCGCTGTTTTGGACTTGCTGATAGCGGCACTCAGTTTTCTCAGTGCCTGGGACATCAATCGTGCCTGCAGACCAACATGGGCATCCCCCATCTCGCCTTCTATCTCAGCTTTGGGCGCCAGAGCGGCTACACTATCTATGACTATCACGTCTACACCGCTGCTCCTCACCAAGGTTTCCGTGATTTCCAGCGCTTGTTCGCCGGTGTCAGGTTGGGAGATAAGTAAATCGGGCAGGTTGACGCCGCAGTTAGCGGCATATCTGGGGTCAAAGGCATGCTCGACATCAATATATGCCGCAATACCACCAACTTTCTGGGCTTCCGCTATTATATGCTGGGCAAGTGTAGTCTTACCTGAAGCCTCAGAACCGAATATCTCCGTAACTCGCCCTCTGGGTATGCCACCTATTCCCAAAGCTAGATCGAGAGATAGTGCCCCTGTGGGTATGGCATCTCCGGGTACTCTGGCAGGAACCTCGCCTAGCTTCATAATCGAGCCTTTGCCATATTGTTTCTCGATTTGGTCTATGGCTAGTTCGACTGCCTTCTCTTTCTCGGTAGTCACTCTGTCGATATTGTATCACGGAGGGTATGACCCAATCAATGATAAGGCAATACAAAATCCACGCTTTTTGCTGTGAAAATCTGCCCGAGTTTACCGCCGATGCTTACAAGCAACGTTTCTCTATTTGTAGCCCAGAATCTCCTCTAGGCTTTTGGCCTGTTCCACGCGGTAAGGCCCTACTCTGGTGCGGCGGACATCCACAACAGTGGCGCCCACCCCGAGTTTCTCTCCGATATCATGGGCAAGGCTTCTAACGTAAAACCCCGAAGACACCTCGCAATCAATGGTGAAATAGGGAAACCGGAACTCCTTGAGCTCCAGGGAACAAATGCTTACCTTTTTCGGTGGTAAGTCTACACTTATGCCCTTTCTGGCCAACTGGTAAGCTTTTCGTCCCGTTATTTTTTTGGCCGAAAACGGCGGAGGAGTCTGCCAGATGTCGCCGGCAAATTCCTTCAAGACCTTTTCCAGTTCTTCTCGGGTTACTTCGTTATCGTTTCGCCGTAGAACCATTCCCTCAGAGTCAAAGGTATCTGTCTCGACGCCGAGAACGACCTTAACCTCGTAGGCCTTGTCCAGCTTAAGAAATGAGGATGCGTTTTTGGTGAACTTGCCGGTGAGAATAACCAAAAGCCCCGTTGCCAAAGGGTCCAAGGTCCCTGTATGACCAGTCTTTACGTTGAATTTCTTTTTTATATGTTCTACCACCCGGGAAGAGGTAAGTCCTTTAGGCTTGTCCACCAGGAACATCTTGTCCATCCCCGTAAGTATACTGGAAAAGCCGGAGCTTAGCACTCCCCGTTTTGGGTTCCGCTTTTCATTTCGAGTTTCGGGATGAATATGGTAGGATAATTAGTGAAGGTGCTTCTTGGTACCAACATGGTCAAGCTTACGTTCTACGGCGGCGTCGAGGAAATCGGAGGCAACAAAATTCTGCTCGAAGATGATGAACGAAAGCTTTTCCTGGACTTTGGCTACCCTTATAGCAAGTATCGAACTTACTACGAAGAATATTTGAAGCCCCGAGCCGGAGCGGGACTCCTCGACTTGCTGGTAATGGGCCTGCTTCCCCGCCTTGAAGGCATTTACCGAACTGACCTGGACACAGGTAACCTGTGGCAGCAGTTTCGTCGAGCGGAGCACTATCGCAGACTTGAAGATATAGACGGAGTTTTGTTGACCCACGCCCATCTCGACCACTCCGGCCACATATCTTTTTTGAGAGAAAACATCCCGGTATATTCCACGGCGACCACAGCCTTTATCGCTAAGGCCGTACAGGACTCAGGAAGGGCGGATTTCGATCAGCAAGTGTGCTACTTTACCCCCAGGATGGAGGAATGCCTGAAGGGGTGGAGACAAGGGGCTTATGTTGCCAGCAGGAGTGGTGATCGTCAACGTCGCTTCGGTGTTGCTGACAGGTCGAGGCTGAGCGAGGAAGCCGAAAAATTTTGGGGAGAGGTCATCCGACGAAAGAAACTTGATTCACAACCGCTGGACGATATCGGCACATGTAGCTTTAATCTGCGTTGCTTCCCGGTAGACCACTCTATCCCCGGCGCCTGTGCCTGGGGCATTGAGACAAGCTCCGGTTGGGTGGTCTACAGCGGCGACCTGCGGCTTCATGGCAAGCGAGGTAAACTCACTGAGGCATTTATTAAGGGTGTAGCCCAGCTGCACCCCAGGGCACTAATCCTGGAAGGCACTAACGTGGACAAAAGGGCGAATGTTTCCGAGCAGGAAGTATATAAAAATGCCTTCAAAGCTATTAACGATGCCCGGTGCTTGGTCATTGCCGATTTTCCTGCCAGGGATGTAGACCGCCTGCTCACGTTTTTGCAGGTTGCCAGAGACACGAGAAGGAAGTTGGCCATTTTGCCCAGGGACGCCTACCTTTTAAAGACCATGCGCCTTCTCGAGCCAGAGGTACCGGACATTGCCCAGGAAAGTGCCCTTGTCCTGTATCAAGAAACGACTGCTAGTAAGAGCCCTGCGCAATGGTTGAAGAAAACCTACGAGGAATACTCTGGCAAGGTTGTTCTGGCCAAGGACGTTGCCTCTAACCAAAGCGATTTCATCCTGTGCTTCAGCTTCTGGGATTTGAATGAGCTGCCCAGCATACAACCCCGGGCCGGGAGCCTGTATGTCTTTAGCTCCAGCGAACCTCACAACGAGGAACAGGAGATGGACTTCTGGCGTTTGCACCACTGGCTCGAGCGCTTCCAGTTACGGGCGTTTGGCCTCCCCGTAGAAAGGAACGGCAAATGGGAGATACCCGAGGGACAGGAAGGGCTGCATGCTTCGGGACATGCCTGTGGTCCCGACCTGCTGCGGATTGCCCGTGAGATTCGACCGGAAATGCTCATACCGGTGCACTCGGAGAAGCCCGAATTCTACATGGACAATCTGAACGAAAGCGGGATAAACATCATCCTGCCCACCGAAGGTGGAACAGTTGAGATATGACCATTGAGCCCAGTACTAGCAAGCCTACCATGGCGGTCTTCTCGGCCGGAGTAGTGTTGACGACTATGGTGCTCATTACCACAGCGGGCAATGGCCCAGCCCTCACCATTGACTTCAGGCTGGGATGATCAGCTATTAACTGGGCTATTGGTGGGCTGACCTTGTAGCAAGGCTTCAACAAACCCTGCCCCATCGGGTTGGTCAGCAGGCATTTACCTCTGAACTCGCGCAGAATTGCTCTTTGCTATGTCATTGGGGCAGCGTAAGCTGTGGTGGCCATGAAGCACCGTGGCGCTAGGGGCAATTCCTAAGTATCATAAAGGACATTCATACCTCTCTCCTCAAGTTGAGGTAGGTATGTGCTGAGAGACTCCGTGCTTAACGGATTACCTCGAAGGTCAATCCCATCCCCTTCTGAAAGCCCTACGTTCCCCACCAGGGCCTCGATGGCAGCTATTTGATTGTCGCGGAGACCAAGGCAGACTTCTACCCCTTCTCTCTCATCAAGCCACGAATCTTCCTCAACTTCGCCAATCTTGATCAGACTGGAAAGCGGCGATATGTCCGTAATATTATTGCTATCGAGCCAGATGACCCTCAAATCAGTGAGATCGGACAAAGCGCTTATATCGCTAATCTGGTTCTCCTCAAGAGACAACGTTTTCAGCTTGGTGAGGTTGGCAAGGGGAGATATATCGTTTATCTGGTTCGTCCAGATAGACAGATTTGCCAGGCTGGCGAGGTTAGCAAGTGGGGAAATATCGATTATCTGGTTATCCCCTAGACCCAGCCATGTCAGGCTGGTGAGGCTGGCAAGGGGGGATATATCGCTAATCTGGTTCTCACTAAGAGACAGCGTTTCCAGGCTGGCGAGGTTAGCAAGTGGAGAAATATCGATTATCTGGTTATCCCCGAGAGTCAGCCATGTCAAGTTGGTGAGGTTGGTAAGGAAGAATATATTGCTTATCTCGTTCGTCCAAAGACCCAGCCATGTCAGGCTGGTGAGATTAGCAAGGGGCGATATATCGCTTATCTGGTTGTACTCGAGACCCAGCCATGTCAGGCTGGTGAGGTTTGTAAGCGAAGATATATCGGTCACCTGGTTCGCGGCAAGAGACAGCACTGCCAGGTTGGTGAGGTTAGCAAGCGGGGATGTGTTGCTTATCTGGTTACTCGAAAGGTCGAGTCCTGTCAAGTTGGTGAGGTTGATAAGGGGAAACATATTGCTTATCTCGTTCGCCCAAAGACCCAAGACTGTCAGGTTAGTGAGGTTAGCAAGTGGGGATATATCGTTTATCTGGTTATCCCCGAGACCGAGCTCTGTCAGGCTGGTTAGGCTAGCGAGGAGGGATATATCGCCTATTTGGTTCTCCTCAAGCCGCAGCGTTGTCAGGTTAGTAAGGTTGGCAAGTGGGGATATATCGTTTATCTGGTTTGCGGCAAGAGACAGTTGTGTCAGTTTTGTGAGGCTGGCAAGGGGGGACAAATCGCTTATCTGGTTCTCCGCAAGAGTCAGCCATGTCAGACGGGTGAGCTTAGCAAGGGGGGATAGATCGCTTATCTGGTTATCCCAAAGCCCCAGCACTTCCAGGTTGGTGCAATACTCAAGTCCCTGCAGGTCTTGGATGCCTCTGGCAGTAGCATCCAGTTCCCCCAACCAGGCAAGCTCCGAGGCATAAATGTCTCCCTCCGGTTTATTCAGGGCTTCCCTTATAGCAGCCTGCAGGCCGGCATCGGGGATGATGATCACCGGATTCCCACAGCCCAGTGGACCTGCTGCGGCACACAATCCCAGAACCAGCATCAACGTCATCACCACCGGGAAGCGTTTCCAGGCTCTTAACTTAGTCATCCCTGCCATCATTCGGCTAACTTGGTTAGTGGCAAGACCAATAATCTACAGCCATGTTGGCTCGCTACACCATAAACTTTGTGTCTGCGTGACTCCGCGTGTCCATTCTTAGTACCTAGCCGCGGATTGGCAAACCGTTTTTTTGTGCGGGGAGTTATTGGCATTTTGTAGAATTCGGTTTTCCCAGAACCTCTGGCTTATGGTGCTATTGGATCGTGCCCTGGCACCATTATATCACCACCACAATGTTAAGTCTTTTCCCAGATTCTCCCGGAAATTCATCTGCGTTCGGCAAATAGTCAGCGAATCATGAGTGACAGAAGCTGGGTGCCGATGGGCATACCTTGCTTGCACGATACACTGCCCGGGAAGCAAGGTCAGGTCAGCAGAATAATTATCAGCATAGCTAGTCCTGCCAGACAAAGTCAGCCGTTGTGGAGCAGTCACCGTTCATGGTGATGGCAGCGTTGATATCAGCGATGGTACCCGCATCGCCAGTCAACTCGTCAGAGCGGTAGCCTTCATCAACCACAGCCACAAGGGGAGCCAAAGAGATTAGGGGTCAACGAAATGGGCCGTGATAGTGTAGTCGCCATTCATGGTGATGGTGGTTATGGCAGAGTTGACATCAGCAACGGTGTCCACATCGCCAATCCAGTCGACAAACAGGTAGCCAGCATCAGCCTCGGCCACCAGGTTCACCACCTCACCTTCATCATAGGGATATGTGCCTTCTCCAGGTGTGGTGACATCACCACCGTCTGTGCTGGTTACGGTGAGGTCATACTGTGTGACAAGTCTGACAAAGTTGGCTGTTATGGAATAGTTATCATTCATGGTGATGGTGGTGCTAGCAGCATTCACATTGGCGATGGTGCCCACATCGCCAGTCCAGTTGACAAAGCGATAGCCCTCTTCAGCTTCAGCCACCAGGTCGATCACTGTTCCCCCATCATAGGTGGAAGTCCCCTCTCCCGGGGTGGTTACCGATCCACCAGCGGTGCTGGAGGTGGTAAGGGCGACTTTCCCTGGAGGTATCTGCTCAAAGTTGGCGGTTATGGAATAATTGTCGTTCATGGTGACGGTGGTTGTGGGAGCGTTGACATTGGTAATGGTGCCCACATCGCCAGTCCAGTTGATGAAGTAGTAGCCGCTATTTGCCGTCGTCACTAGGTTGACCACTGTTCCTCCATCATAGGTGAAGGTCCCTACACCAGGGCTGATTACCGACCCACCAGCGGTGCTGGAGATGGTGAGGTCATATACCGCCACGAAGTTGGCCGTTATGGAATAGTCTCCATTCATGGTGATGGTGGTTGAGGCAACGTTGACATTGGCAATAGTGCCCACGTTGCCAGTCCAGTTTACAAACCTGTAGCCACTGGCTGGGCTGGCCACCAGGCTAACCACTTCCCCAACGTTATATAAGAAAGCCCCTTCACCAGGAGTCGTTACCGAGCCACCAGCCGTGCTGGAGGTGGTAAGGGCGACTTTCCCTGGAGGTATCCGCTCAAAGTTGGCGGTTATGGAATAACTGTCGTTCATGGTGACGGTGGTTGTGGGAGCGTTGACATTGGTAATGGTGCCCACATCGCCAGTCCAGTTGATGAAGTAGTAGCCACTATTTGCCGTTGCCACCAGGTTGACCACCGTGCCATCGTAATATGTGAAAGTCCCTTCCCCGGGTACTGTGACCGAGCCACCAGTGGTGCTGGAGGTGGTAAGGTCGTACTCCGCTAGTTCTTCAAAGTTAGCTGTCAGGGAGTAGTCACCATTCATGGTGATGCTGGTTGAGGCAGCGTTGACATTGGCAACGGTACCCACATCGCCAGTCCAGTTGACAAACCCGTAGCCAGGATCTGGAGTCGCCACCAGTTTCACCACATCACCTTCGTCATAGACAAAAGTCCCTTCTCCGGGAGTGGTTACCGATCCCCCTTCTGTGCTGGAGATGGTGAGGCTGTATGGTTTGGCGAAGTTGGCTGTTATAGAATAGTCATCGTCTACGGTGATGGTGGTTACTGCGGCATTGACATCGGCGATGGTGCCCACGTCGCCAGTCCAGTTGACAAAGTGATAGCCAGGATATGAAACCGCCACCAAAACAACTCTCTCACCCTGTTGTGGGCAATAGGAAAACCTACCTTCTCCAGGCTTGGCGACGTCACCACCATCCGTACTGTCGATAGTTAGGTGATACTCGGTTACTGGGGTGGTGCATGCGATGCTATTACCTGCAATCATACATAGTAGAGCTGTGATTAAAGCGACTGCAATCAACTTGTTTTTCATGTCCCCTCCTTTGTGACACTTTGGCCCTTCGCACAGCAAAATTTCAGTTTCCTCAAAATCTCAACCGTACAGTATTATTATGCCACATCCCCCTCCACTGTCAAGACTAGAAAGAGTCAACTCTGTTTTTCTCTGTTATGAACTGTGTCACTCCAATGAAATCAGCCACTCGCAAGAGGCGATAGCAGATCTATCTTCAGGTCCGGCTTCAGGCGGGGTAAAAATCCTCTGAACTTTTGCCTTGGGGTTAATGCCCTTGAGGAAACCCCTACGAATCCGCAGGCCACCAATTGCACAATCGTAATAGTCCAAGCCCCATCTCTTCGCGGCACGCTGCGCCGAGCAATCGAGTGTGCGCATTCTGAAACTGTTTGCAGTCAGCTCCGCTATTTCGATATGCTCAAAAATGGCCCAGTGCGAATATTTCAA
>Ga0315544_1001291_pt1 | contig 19852 bp, 19 predicted proteins | sample SalMarSW160130MG_2_FD_202543 | JGI IMG/M metagenome (GOLD analysis project Ga0315544, IMG submission 202543) | Salt marsh sediment microbial communities from the Plum Island Ecosystem LTER, Massachusetts, United States - Salt Marsh Sediment SW1601-130 ... | reverse complement strand
TAATTATGTTGCAAGTCACAGAATTTGGAAACAAGGGCTACGAAACTTTGGCTGAGATCTTTGAAAAAGAGGCCAAGGTTGGTGGTTAGAATGAGCAACCTGAACCAAATGGCAACGAGATGCACAGGAAGGACATAAGACACAAGCTCTATAGCAAGTTGCTGCTGGCTGATGCTACCGTGTTGCAGCACCTGCGCTCAGTTTCGCGGCTTGGTCGATAATTCTGTCGGCACTTGCCGGCGGTTTGTAAATATAGAGAGCCTCCCCGGAAGCCTCCTTCGCTTTTAATGCCTTTAATATCCGTTCCGATGAAATGGGGAGCTCCATAATGACGACACCGCAGGCATCTCGAACGGCATTGATAATAGCTGGAACGACCGGGAGGATACAGCCTTCGCCGACCTCTTTAGCACCAAATGGCCCGTTGGGTTCGTTGCTCTCGATTATTATTGCTTTCATTTCGGGGACGTCCAGGACGGTAGGAATTTTGTAGTCTCCCAGAGAGGCATTCATCAGGCGGCCCTTGTCATCAAAAATCATCTCTTCAAAAAGGGCTTCACCCAAGCCGTGACACATGGAGCCTTCCAATTGTCCCTCTACCGCCTTTCTGTTGATGGCAAACCCGCAGTCGTGTGCCAGGGTAAGGTGGTCAATGGTCAAATCACCGGTCTCAAAATCTACAGTTACCTCAGCGATGCAAGTCTGGGTGGAGTAGGCAGGAGATGCCCCAATGACTGCCCCCTTCCATTCCTTGGAATATTGCAGCTCAGGTGGACTATAGGTGCCCTTGCCCAAAATGGAGCCGCTTTCCGCGTATATCAGACGGGCGACTTCAGCAAACGTCAGAGGGCCTTCCTTCGGCAGATTGGTGAAATGGCGGTGTTCGGTCCGATATCTGTTACGGATATTATCCAGCACCTCCCGGTTTTTCTCAGTACCGTAGACTTTACCTTGACGCAGCTCAAACTCGGAGGATGCGATACCGTATCTCCTGGCCATCTCATCCAGTAGCTGTTTCTTCACCGATTCAGCAGCCTGTTTGGTGGCATTGCCCGTCATCAACGTCTGTCGGCTGGAATATGCGCCGAGGTCAGCAGGGCAGAGTCCTGTATCTCCGGAAATCACATTGACATCATTGAGGTCCAACCCCAGTACCTCCGCTGCTATCATGGCGACAACGGTATCCGAGCCCTGCCCGATTTCGTTGGAGCCGGTATAGAGCATTATCCCGCTGCCGTCATCCGCCACCTTAATAACTACCGTGGAGTGAGGAATATCCGTGTGGTAGTTAGCTGAACCAGAACCAGACAAAAAATAGCTAGTAGCCACGCCGATACCTTTGCCTTTCGGCAGTTTATTTTTCTTCTTCCCCCATCCAGAATAAGCGCGTGCCTCTTGCAGGCACTCGCGCACGTTGAAACTGCTCAGGTGATAGCCGCTTTTTGTGGTATCGCCGGATTGCAGGACATTCTTCATGCGAATCTCGATAGGGTCCATCTTCATTTCCTCAGCCACCAGGTCCAGCTGGGTTTCGAAGCAGGCACGGTTACTCACCCCACCATGACCTCGCAAGCAGCCACTGGTTGGCTTATTAGTGTAGATGCGGTAGCCATCATAGCGTATATTGGGTATAGCATAAGGTCCGTGAAGCAACGAGCCGTTATAGTAGACAGTAATCACACCCAAGCTGCTGTAAGCGCCGCCGTCAATCACCGCCAGGTGCTTATGGGCCAGAATCTTGCCGTCCTTAGCTACCCCGATGGTCATTTCATGATAGTACTGGTGCCGGGCACGGTTGCGCCAGAAAGCTTGCTCTCTATCCATTACAATCTTGATCGGGCAGCCGGCATGCATGGATAACATACAGGCAATAAGCTCGTGAGAACCCGCACTAGCTTTAACGCCAAATGCACCACCTACATACGGGGCGATGACTCTCACCCTATCCAGTGGCAGTTGCAGCACCATTGCCACTGATCTCTGGACATAATGAGATACTTGTGTTGAAGTCCAGAGAGTCAGGTGTCCCGAGAGGTCATAATCGGCCAGGGTAGCATACGGCTCGAGACAGGCACCATCCGTCTTTTTATTCATGAATCTGTCACTCCTGACAAGGTAGGCCTCAGCCAATCTCTTATCTGCATTGCCAACCTCATTGTGTACTTCATGGCAGATATTGCGGGCGTACTCTTTATGTATGAGCGGAGCATCTTCTGCCATAGTATCGAACGGGTCCAATAGTGCCGGCAACTCCTCGTAGTCCACTTTTATTAGCTCAAGCGCCTCTTTAGCAGTCTGTTCATCAATGGCAGCCACGGCGGCAATTTCGTCACCTACGTATCGGACTTTGTCAATGGCCAGTGCCGTTTCATCGAATCTTGCCGGGCTGAAGCCAAACTTGATGTGGCTGATGTCCTTAGCGGTCAGTACGGCTCTTACGCCAGGCAAGTTCTTAGCCTTAGTCACATCAATGTTTAATATCCTGGCATGGGCCAGCGGGCTATGCAGTATGGCGCCGACCAGCATATTGGGCAATGACAAATCAGCGGTATACCTGGCCTGCCCGGTGGCTTTCTCCGGTACACCTTTACGTACCGGACTGGTATTTAGAATCGAATACTCATGTACAGTGGTTTCAGCCATCAGGGTTTCACCTCCTCTTCCCTCAGCATTTCAGATGCTTTCTCCACGGCATTAATGATTTTAAAATAGCCGGTACAGCGACACAGGTTACCGACAAATGCTTTCCGGATTTCCTGTCGGGTGGGTTTAGTATTTGTATCAAGTAAGGCCTTCGCCTTTAAAATCATACCTGGCGTGCAGAAGCCACACTGCACAGCACCGGCTTCAATAAATGCTTCCTGGATAGGATGAAGCTTTCCGTTTCTAGCTAAACCTTCAATCGTGGTGATTTCGTGACCGCTGGCCTGCACCGCCAGCACCAGGCAGGAATTGACCGGTTTGCCATCCATCAGCACGGTACAGGCACCGCAATCCCCTATTTCACAGCCTTGTTTTGTGCCCGTCAGATTGACCTGCGTACCACGCAGTACCTGCGCCAGCGTTTCATTGTCTGCTACCAGTAATTCATAATCTTGATTGTTAATCTTCAATGCTATACGTTTTTTCATGGGCACCTTTCTCCTTTATGAAAAGTTGACGCATTGAGACGCGGCCTCCAAAAGGCTGCGTCTGGTTAGTACCTCTACCAATTCTCGGCGATATTCAGCGGATGCCCTCATGTCGCAGATAGGCAGGCAGCAACCGGCAGCCAATTTGGCGGCTTGCCCGGCAATATCACGAGAAAATATCTTACCCGATAAAACGTCCTCCGCCTGGGGGCTCCTGATAAATGTGGGGGCGACGGCGCCCAGGACTACCCGCGCCGATTGGCACGATGCGTTTCCGAAGGTGAGCAAAGTGGTCACACTGACCATAGCAATTTCCATAGCTTTCCTTATGCCATATTTGATATAGCTGGCCCCGGTATTCGCGGGGACGGTACTGAGTTGAATGTCAGCCAGTATTTCGCCCTCTTTGATTATGGTCTTGCCGGGGCCGAGAAAGAACTCTTCCAGCGGCTGGCGCCGCTCCCCGTCTTTACTAACCAGCCTGACAGTGGCAGCGTAAGCAATCAGAGGACCGATGGTGTCAGCGGCTGGTCTCGCTGCACATATGTTCCCGCCCAATGTAGCGCGGTTTCTTATTTGCGGTGAGCCTAACTTGCTGGCAGCTATCGCCAGGATAGGATATTTCTCTCTAAGCACCGGGGATTCTTCGATATCACTGATCCTAGTCATGGCTCCCAGAGTAAGGCCCTTTTCATTGGAGTACCCTATGTTTTTCAGTTCAGCCAGCTTTTCCAGAGAGATGATTACACTGTGATTAACCACCTTTTTTTTCAGATTGACCAACAGGTCGGTACCACCGGCGAGAAATGCAGCATCCCCCTTGTTTTGCTCCATGATTTCAAACGCTTCTTCCAGAGCTTCCGGCTCGATAAACTTGAATCTTGGTAATATCACACTTGCTCCCTTCTGTCATCTCTTTTTGAGTCCGACGTGTATTCTTAGTTTAGTCTTGCTGGTACTTTCCTGCTTGGTGGCATGTGATTAACAAGACCACCCTTGCTTCTCCTACCACGTCAGTGATAGGGGGGCACTCGCAAAAAATAAGACGCCCAAAAACTCAGGTGTCTCTCTTCCTTAAGATACTTCTCCTTTCCAAACACAGGAGGCATCTCCGCTTTCGGCTATGCCCTATCAGCTATCTATCATAGGATACCCGTTAGACAGACTGGCTCGGAGAAACGCCATGTTCAATTGTAGGAAATATTATTGCACTCGTGTGAAGCCAATGTCAAGTCAAAGTGAATAATAATTATAGCAACATTTGACTAAAGTTCTCTCTTGCCATGCGTTTTTCCAAGGGGTATACTCAAAAGGTGTGAAAATAGTTAACGGCAACGAGTACTCTTTCTGTTAGCAAAAACAGGAAAGAGGTACTTCCAAAAAAGTTATGTATAAACTATAGGGTGTGACGTAATACCGGCTGGGTTTAAGTAGGGAATATACAGATGCGATAAGTGGCCCCCTAACCAGGGGTCACCTTTTTTAGGCTTTCTGCAGTCGATGTATTCTTTGACTAATTGATTCCTTGTGTTATAATAGACCGACGCCAGTGACAGCAGGTACCCTGAGGGTTTAAATGATTTGCCTGCCGAGGCTGAAGTTGACCCTGTGTTCACTGGCACAGGGATTTTTATTATGGCTTCCTTTCCCATGACTGGAGGGAATTAAAAAGAGGGCGAGTATGTTAAGAGAAAAGAAGGTACAAATAGTAGGCAATCTAGCCGACGATTTATCGCGGAGCACTATTATTATCGCTACTAATTATCAGGGCTTACTTGCTAAACAAATGGCTGAGTTGCGTAATGCTCTGTTAAAAGCAGGTGTGGAGTATCATGTTGTCAAAAACACTCTGGTCTATCGTGCCGCTGACCAGGCAGGTAAGCCACAACTGAGAGATATAATCGAAGGCCCTGTGGCCCTGGCCTTCGGCGATGACATAGTTAATACGGCTAAAGCTCTTAACCAATATATCAAATCTGCGGCATTGCCTTTACAAATTATAGGGGGATTGTTGGAGGACCAAGTTCTGCCTCCGGAGGAAGTGGTAAGCCTAGCTAACTTGCCACCTAGAGAAGTTCTCATCTCCAAACTGTTCGGGCAATTACAAGCCCCCATAGTAACTTTACATAATATTCTTAACCGTCCCCTGCTGGGGCTATTGAACGTGCTACAAAACAGGGCTCAAACCATGAGCGCATAACAAAGGAGGACATCATGTCACCAGAAGAAGTAAAGAAAGCTTCAAAAGCAAAGAAGGAAGTTAAAGAAGAGGAGATCAAGGAAGCTCCAACTGCGCAGCAAGAAGTTAAGGAAGGGGAGGTAAAAGAAGCTCCAACTGCACAGGAGGAAGTTAAGGAAGAGAAGGGAAAGGAAGTTCCAAAGCCACAGAAAGAAGTTAAGGAAGAACAGGTCAAGGAAGCTCCAAGGGCAAAGAAAGAGGCCAAGGGTTTGACCAATGAGGAAATTATCGCTGCCATTAAGACTATGACAGTGCTGGACTTGGCTGATTTAGTCAAGACACTGGAAAATGAATTCGGAATTAGTGCTGCCCCTGTAGCGGCAGCAGCGTCAGCAGCTGCCCCTGGCAAGCCAGCAGAGGCACCCATGGAGGAGGAGAAGACAGAATTCACCGTCACCTTAAAGAGCTTCGGCGAAAAGAAAATCGAAGTTATCAAGGCAGTGCGTGAGGTAACTACTCTAGGATTAAAGCAAGCTAAGGATTTGGTAGAAGCTGCTCCACAGGTAGTAAAAGAAGGCGTCCCTAAGGAAGAGGCTGAAACAGCAAAGCAGAAATTAGAAGCTGCTGGAGCGACTGTAGAGGTTAAGTAGAGTCATCTCAGAAATTTTGAATTCCTGAGGGGGGAGGTTGAGTAAAATGTCTCTGGCTACTTACCAAATTATCTTAGTGCTGGGAGGATGTTTCCTTCTTCTGGGGATCATTTTTATGCTCTGGAACAAGAGGGAAAAGAACAAATACTACAATTCCATTTTGCTAACCCGAAGAGATATTAAGGAGACTATAACCCATGAACACGAGCGTTTCTGGCTACAAGCCTGGCAAATAGGAGGCAGGATTTCCCTTATCGTTGGTATTATACTGCTGATTATTGGCGGGATTATGAAAGTATTCCCGTGAAGGAAAGGATTCCTTCACACCTCAAGACCAGGTTTCAGGTTTAAATTATTTCTTTGTGCCGGTACTGTAGAGCTTCAGCCATATGGTGTGTTTTGATGATGTCGCTATGCTCCAGGTCGGCGATGGTGCGGGAAAGCTTGAGGATGCGATGGAAGGCACGACCGGTGAGATGAAGCTGCTTCATGGCGGCGCGAAGCAGGCTCTGAGCTGCCGATTCCACCGTGCAGAATTCCTTCACCTCCTTGGGCGTCATATCGGCATTGCACTTCAGCTTCGTCCCTCGAAAACGCTCAAGCTGTATTTCATGTGCTGCCTTGACTCTAGCCCTGACTTTATCCGAGCTTTCCCCGGACTTCTCTTCAGTGAGTTTTTCATAATCAATATGGGGAACGTCAACAAAGATATCAATGCGGTCCAGTAACGGTCCGCTTATCCTTTTATGATAGCGGGAGATTTCTCCTGACGAGCATTTACATTCCTTAAACGGGTCGCCATAATACCCGCAGGGGCAGGGGTTCATAGCTGCAACCATCATAAAGCTAGCCGGGAAAGTAACACTGCCATGAGCACGGCTGACGGTAATCGTTCTGTCCTCTATTGGTTGGCGCAGCGATTCCAGTGTGGTATGCCCAAACTCAGGGAATTCATCCAGAAAAAGTACCCCATGGTGCCCCAGGCTTATCTCCCCAGGCCTTGGCCATTGCCCCCCTCCCACCAAGCCAGCATGGGAAATAGTATAGTGAGGTGAACGAAAAGGGCGCTCTACAACGATGGGAGTGTCTTGCGGCAACAATCCACTAACGCTGTAAATCTTGGTTACCTCGATAGCCTCCTCCATGGTCAACAAGGGAAGTATCGCGGGCAAGGAACGAGCCAACATAGTCTTGCCGCTTCCCGGTGGGCCACACATGAGGATATTGTGTCTTCCTGCCGCAGCTATCTCCAGAGCTCTCTTGGCATGCTCCTGACCCTTGATATAAATGAGGTCGGAGGCGTAACTAGGGCGAAATTCCTGCTCCCAATTTAGTTCGCCATGATACTCCGGGATGCCTACTTCGCCTTGAAGGTGCACAACTAGCTGCGCTAAGGATTCCGCAGGAAATATATGTATGTTGTCTATAAGGGAAGCCTCCTTAGCATCATCACAAGGTACAAATGTAGTAGATAAGCCTTTATCACAGGCTAAAGCTACCATGGGCAATACCCCATGGGTATGGCGTAGCTTGCCATCCAAAGAAAGTTCCCCTAAAAAGATACTGTTGGTGAGATCGGCGTTTAGCTGTCCTGAGCTCATCAGTATGCCTATGGCTATGGGTAAATCGTAAGCCGGGCCTTCCTTTTTTAAGTCGGCTGGAGCCAGGTTAACAGTAATACGCCTGTTAGGGAACTTGTAGTAGGAGTTTCTTATGGCCGATCTTACTCTTTCTTTGGCCTCCTGGACTGCCTTGTCTGGTAGTCCAACGATGGTGAAAGAAGGTAAACCTGGTGATAAATCAACCTCTACTTCCACTACAGCTCCCTCCAGACCCACCACAGCAGCACTTTTTACTTTGGCTAGCATCTTGATGATAAAATTCCTTTATTTAAGTAAGTTCAGTTCTCTTCTTAAGATAGCATAAGGTTGCTTTCCAGCCTGTTAATATAATCATCGATTTGAGGAAAGCGAGACTTTAGCCGGGCTAGCTGTTCATTCTGTTCCCAAAGCTCATGATAAAGTCTGATTCCCATCGCACTCCCCAAATCTGATTCCATATTATATACTATCTTCTTGCCTGTATGGTGAAAAATAGACGTCGCCTATTTATGAGGAGATATGAATGAAAAATTGGGAGGAAGACCTTCCACCAATCGCTAGAGAAAGATTAGCCAGGATTGGTGGGTTGACCCAAGAAGAAAAAGAGAGGATGATAGATTCTGAGAAGGTGAACTCTCTACTCTCGGAATTTTACCAGGGTCAGATTGACCCCGAAAGCTTGTGGAAGAGGTTAAAAGAAGAAGGCAAACCATCCCTTCTGAGGGAAGCCCAGGTGAGATTGATAGATTCCCTTAGTTTTGAGAGTACTCCAACTGAGCTGCAAAGGAAAAGAGACGGAATTTTAGCCATAGAGACCCTCAAGGAAGAACAGAATACCTCTATAGTTGAGCTGAATTTAAACCTTGCGGAGGAATTACAAAAGAGATATAGAGCAGAAATAGAGCAAGCCTACAATAGCATAAGAGCTGAAGTAGAAGGAAATCCCCAGCTAAGGGTAAAACAAGTTCCGCAAGGACAAAACACCATGATTGTTCAACTGAGTGTTGATGAGGCGATAAAACAGCTTCCTCAATGGCGAGATTTTCTCTCCAACCAAGAAAAAAGATACAACCAGGAGTTTGCCCAAATAATGGAGAAACTAAAAAAAGAGTTAAAATAAAGAACTTTATATAGCTATGGCGATGGCATGCCGCTTACTATATGTCGCTATATAGCTCAAACTCGTAGGGATGCGGTCTGGCCCGTAATGTATTCACTTCTTTACGCATCTTGTATTCAATCCAAGCGCCTATCAAATCCTCAGTAAACACTTCGCCTTTTAACAAAAAGCCATGGTCGTCGCTCAGGGCATTTAAGGCATCTTGCAAAGAACCAGGTAAAGCCTTAATACTAGCGCGCTGTTGCTCAGGCATCTCGGCAATGTCTATTTCAAAGGGACCAAACCCTTCGGCAGCCGGGTCTATTTGATTCTCGATTCCATCAAGACCTGCCATTAACAAGGCTGCCAAAGCCAAATAGGGATTACAGGTTGCATCAGGTGGGCGGAACTCTATTCGTGCCCTCTGCTTATTTACGTCATACATAGGTATGCGTACCGCTGCCGTCCTGTTCGCCGCAGCATAGAAAAGATTCACCGGAGCTTCATAGCCAGGGATAAGCCTTTTATAAGAATTGGTGCTGGGATTAGTAAACGCTAGGATTGCTGGTCCATGTTTCAACAACCCGCCAATGTAATTTAAGGCCAGTTGGCTCAGGCCAGCGTAGCCATCTTTATCATAGAAGAGTGAGAGCTTGCCGTCAGATAGATACTGGTGGACATGCATACCGTTCCCAGCTTCCTGGTACAGCGGCTTGGGCATGAAAGTAGCAACTTTACGACTCTGGTAGGCAATATTCTTGATCAGGTACTTCATGAGCATTACTGCATCTGCTGACCTTAGCAGAGTATCGTGTAGCACTTCTATCTCCACCTGGGCTGCGCCTACCTCATGGTGATGGTATTTCACTGGTATGCCAGACTCTTCTATTAGTTTGATCAACTTCGACCTCAGGTTAAACGTGCTGTCTGCAGGTGAGATGCCGTGATATCCTGCCTGTGAAGGAAACTTATATCCCAAGTTTGGGTTCTCTTGTCTTCCTGTGTTCCAAAAGGCTTCAGTAGAATCGATGTAATAAGATGATTGGTTTGTTTCTGAAATATATCTGATCTCATCAAAGACATAGAACTCAAGCTCTGGGCTAAACAAAGCGACCCCTTTCCGAGTTGAGGCCATATATTGCTCTGCCCTTCTGGCAACATTGCGTGGATATCTAACGTAGGGTGTTCCATCAGGCTCGCAGATATCACACACTATGCTGAGCGTCCTAAGGTCGGGAAAGCGGTCAATGATACCAGTACTACTATCCGGTATTATTTTCATATCTCCAGCTGTAACCTTTTTATAACCAGGATAGCTAGAGGCATCTATTCCGATACCATCGGTGAACGTAGACTTACTTAACTGGCTTGCAGGGATAGTCACATGATGCCAACGACCGATTAGGTCAATAACCTTGAAATCCACCATTTCAACATTTTGATCTTTAACAAACTTGAGTATTTCTTCCTTCGTTGGAACCATATTTGCCTCCTATTAGTGGGATTTGCATGACCTTTGGTGCTACACACAACTTACAATGGCTTGGTCTTTCGCATCGATTCCCTTGATTCCTGGAGTAGTTGATCGCTATGAAACCACAAGTTAGAGCAGAAGTCAACTGAATGGTTGTTTCACCTCTGACAATGATACAATGATAATGGATGGGGACTTGACAAAATACTTTAATAGTGCTACGGTAGGTAAACGGTTGCCGACGTCCATTATAACAATCGAAAGGTATTTGGAGTATGAAAAGGATATATGTTAATGAAGAGGTCTGCATTGGCTGCGGCCTATGTCAAGTTTATTGCCAGGTAGAGCAATCCCAGTCTAAGGACCTAATCAAGGCATTTAAAAAAGAGACTCCACGCCCTTTGCCCCGTGTGCGTGTGGAGAGGAATGTAGAGATTTCCTTTCCCATTCAATGTCGCCATTGCGACGAGCCCTGGTGTGTTTATTCTTGTCTTACCGGTGCGATGCACAGAGACCCGGTAAGTGGCATGGTCAGCGTTGATATGGAAAAGTGTATTGGCTGCTGGACCTGCATAGTAGCCTGCCCTTACGGGGCGATAAAGCAAGACACGGCACAAAAGAAGGTGCTTAAATGTGACCTCTGCCAAGGAGAAGATATTCCAGTGTGTGTCACAAATTGCCCCAATGAGGCACTAGTCTACGTGGAGGTACAAAATGAGAGTCTAACATAGAAAGCTAGGCAATTGGTTTGATCCAATGGATATTATCGTTCTATTGGCTTAATCAATCTAAAGGAGGTGTATCATGTCATATAATTGGGGACCACATTATCTTATTCCTTCAGAAACGTTGCAAAAGTACTCTGGCAATGTTCGGCTGCGCGAGGAGTTTGATGAAGACCTGTTGCATAAGGAGTTGGCAGAGCTAGGTATCTCGGGACCTATCATGCGGGTGACTAATCCCTGGTACTATCGGAAGAAGAATACAGATACTTGGATTAAGATAGGGGAGTCTGAAGATAGACGTGAGAATTTCCCGGTCAGGTGGGAAACATCCAGTTTAGAAAATGGACAATATGAAGTACTGGGATTGATGCATGTCTTTGTCAAAAAAGGTGATGAGGCGAAAGTCATCGCCCGCCAAAACATTGTGGAAGTCACTGTCGAGAATTAGCTTCCGGGAAGCGAACAAAGGAGAGGAATCTGCATGATTGCTATAATCGACTACGGTGCAGGAAATTTGCGTAGTGTCGCTAATGCCGTTAAGAAATTAGGTTACCAGCCGAGGGTAACAAGCGAGCCGGGTGAAGTGTTTGATGCTGCTGCAGTTATCCTCCCCGGTGTCGGCGCCGCTGCCGATACCATGAATAGCTTAGAGAAACTAGGTATGACCGATGCTATTCGGCAACTGATACAACGAAGGCGACCGCTCTTCGCCGTTTGCGTAGGGCTGCAGATACTGCTTTCAGGAACTGAAGAAGGAGGCTGGCACGAGTGCTTGGGCGTAATTCCAGGGAAGGTAAGAAGGCTGCCCCAAGGACTTAAAATCCCTCATATAGGTTGGAATCAGGTGAAACAAAGACTTACCCACCCTGTTTTTGAGGGCATACTTGATGAAACCAATTTTTACTTTGTCCACAGCTTCTATGCCGAGCCTGAAGACATGTCAGTAGTGGCAGGCACAACAAACTATGGTGTGTCTATGTGCAGCATGGTAATCAAGGATAACTTGATCGCAACTCAGTTTCACCCCGAGAAAAGTGGTGAGGATGGATTAAAGATGTATGCTAACTTTTTGAAGATAGCACTGGGCACGAGCTAGAAATAAATGCAAACAAGATACTTGATTATAGGAAATTCGGCTGGCGGCATTGGAGCTGCTGAAGCTATACGCCAGGTTGATAAAGAAGGCGCTCTGACCATCGTTTCCGATGAGCCTTATCCTGCCTATTCACGCCCTCTTATCTCGAAATACCTTACGGGAGAACGAACTCTTGAGGAGATATTATTCCGTCCCCTCGACTTCTACGACCAGAACAATATTACTTTTCTCCCGGGCAAGAAAGTGACCCACTTAGAGCTAAATCACCAGACCGCTCAATTGGAAAACGGCGAGCAGATTGCGTGGGAAAAGCTCCTACTCGCCGTAGGAGGGAACCCCATCTTTCCCAAGATGAAAGGGAGTAGCAAGAGAGGTGTTTTCACATTTACCAACCTCGATGATGCTAAGGCGATTGACAGATTCCTGGATAACGCCAGAAAGGCGGTAGTTATCGGCGGCGGGCTCATCGGAATTAGCGTAACTGAAGCTCTAATAAAAAGAGGGGTTGACGTGATAGTAGTGGAAATGAAAGAGCGCATATTAAATACTATACTCGACCAACAGGCATCCTCGATGGCTGAAGAAGTTCTTAAGCAGGCCGGCGTGGAAATCGTTGCGGGGCAGACTGTGGTTAAGGTCAATGGAACAGGGAGAGTTGAAGAGGTTATTTTGGATAACGGGGCTGCTATACCCTGCGATTTAGTGGTAGTGGCTATTGGAGTATCACCGCGCCCGGAGCTTGTACTAGATGCTAAGTTAGAAATAAACCGAGGCATAGTAGTAGACCGTCATATGGCCACAAACCACCCAGGTGTCTATGCCTGTGGAGATGTAGCTGAAGCTTACGATTTCGTGTACGGGGAGAATAGACTTACCCCCATCTGGCCTAATGCCTATATTGGAGGCAGGATTGCTGGACTTAACATGGCTGGCATTACAGATGAATATCCCGGCAGCACAGCTATCAATTCGCTTAATTATTTTGGAATTGACATCGCCTCCGCAGGTATGCCTGCAGCACCCAACGACGACGGCTACGAAACTATTAGTAAACAAGAAGGCAATATATATCAAAAGGTCATATTGAAAGATGACCTCATAATGGGAATGATATTTGTAGGAAATATTGAAAAGTCGGGTATAATTTTCGGCCTTATGAGAGATAGGGTCAATGTAGAGAGCTTTAAGCAGTCGCTTTTGGCTGATGATTTTGGCCTGGCATTCTTTCCCCGGGCATTGTGGCAAGAGCGACTCGCATTGTCACCAGATATAATTCTTCAACCCACACCGCCTATCGAAGCTGAGGAGGAAACCTTTGCTGGCGAGTAACTGCCTGGCTTTGGAGTGATGAAGTGAAAGAATTAAGCTGGATAAACAATTTCTATCATGATGGTAAGGTGATCGATGCCTGTTCCATCTTTGGAATGATGGATACCTCAGGGAAACTGTTCTCGGGCAAGCCGGTCGTAGAAGCTATCGCCAACATGCATGTTCGCGGTAATGGCCTGGGGGGTGGGTTTGCTATTTACGGGTTATATTCTGAATACGCCGACTATTATGCTTTCCATATAATGTATCTGAGTCGGGATGGGCAAGCCAGAGTGGAGGATTTCCTCAGACACAAGTTTCATGTAATTGATGCCAAGGAGGTACCCACCAAGCCAACGCCCGGTATAGTAAACCCTCCTTTAGTATGGCGTTACTTCCTTGAAGTGAAAGCCGGCGAGAACAATGGACAATCAGAGGACGACTATGTCGTGGATAAGGTCATGGAAATCAACACAAAGATGGAAGAAGCCTTTGTCTTTTCCAGCGGCAAGAATATGGCAGTATTCAAAGGGGTGGGTTATCCTGAAGAGATAGCAGAATATTTCTGTCTGGAGCAATATGAAGGTTATCTCTGGACAGCCCATGGCAGATTTCCCACCAATACCCCTGGTTGGTGGGGTGGAGCACATCCCTTCAATATCCTGGACTGGACAGTGATTCATAATGGTGAAATCTCTTCCTACGGCATAAACCGACGGTATTTAGAGCAATTTGGCTACAATTGTACTATGCAGACCGACACTGAAGTGGTAGCTTATGCCGTTGACCTTTTAATACGAAGGCATGGCCTTCCCATAGAGATAGTAGCCAAGGTATTAGCACCTCCTTTCTGGAGTTATATAGAGCGCTGTTCCTCAGAGGAACAAAAACTCTTTCGAACCTTGCGCCAAGTATATGGCAGTCTTCTGCTGAATGGGCCTTTCACCGTGATCATTGCTCATCAAGGGGAGATGATTGGTCTTACCGACAGGATAAGGTTACGTCCTCTCACCGTGGGAGTGAAAGGGTCGGTGCTTTACCTATCTTCTGAAGAATCAGCCATTCGCTTGGTCTCCCCCGACCTTGACCAGGCCTGGATTCCCACGGGTGGCGAGCCAATTGTGGGTAGCTTGGAGAAGCCACTTAAGTCTGCAAAAGCTTCAACGGCAGAAATAGAAGGTGTACGGAAGTGTTAACTAAGAGAATTATCCCTTGCCTTGATGTCACTCAAGGGCGAGTAGTCAAGGGCACCAGCTTTACCCATCTCCGTGATGCTGGCGACCCTGTAGAGCTAGCTGCTTTCTACTACAAGGAGGGTGCTGACGAACTTGTCTTTCTGGATATCGGTGCTACTCCTGAGGGACGTGATATTATGGTTGACATTGTCGAACGGGTCTCCGAGCAGGTTTTTATTCCCCTCACTGTTGGCGGAGGTCTGCGGGGCATCGAAGATACGCGTCGCATGCTGAAAGCAGGGGCAGACAAGGTATCCATTAACACCGCCGCAGTGCAAAATCCCAAGCTTATCACCGAGGGAGCAGAGAAATTTGGCAGTCAGTGCATTGTCGTGGCTATCGATGCTAAGCGACTAAAAAATGGTACCGATGCTAAATGGGAGGTCTGCACTCACGGGGGACGAAAGCCTACTGGCATTGATGCCATTGAGTGGGCTAAGCAGGTTGTGGTTCTTGGGGCTGGAGAACTGCTCCTTACCAGTTGGGATGCCGATGGTCAGCGAACTGGATATGACCTGGAATTAACCCGTGCTATTAGTGAGACAGTGATGGTGCCGGTAATTGCCAGCGGTGGTGCCGGCAATTTAGACCATCTTTATGAGGCTTTAGTCATAGGTAAAGCCGATGCCGTTCTCGCCGCCAGCATCTTTCATTACCAAATTTATTCCATTCGTCAAGCCAAAGACTACTTAGCAGAAAAAGGCATACCTATAAGAAAAGGATGAGATGAAGACATATTTGCCACCAAAATTCATAGTGGAGAGAGACGATTCCCGGTGTATCAGATGCGAGGTCTGCGTCAACCAGTGCACCTTTGATGTTCATTCTTATGATACTGAGGACGATGAACTAAGGAGCCGCGAGGAGAATTGTGTTGGCTGCCATCGTTGCGTAGTCTTTTGTCCTACTGAAGCTTTGACCATTAGAAGAAATCCACTGGATTATAGAGAGAACTATAACTGGCGTCCTGAGGTTATCGAAGATATCATCAAGCAGTCCGAGACTGGTGGCGTGCTTCTCACCGGAATGGGAAATGATAAGAGCTACCGCATCTACTGGGACCACCTGGTTCTTAATGCCAGCCAGGTGACCAATCCTTCTATTGACCCTTTACGTGAACCGATGGAATTAACTACCTATCTGGGGCAGAAACCTGACAGGGTAGAGTTTGACTCGCATGGTCTTAAGACTGAACTACCCCCCCAGGTCAAACTCGAGGTCCCTGTAATGTTTTCCGCCATGTCTTACGGGGCAGTAAGCCTGAATGTACATGAGTCCCTGGCCAGAGCTGCCACCGAGATGGGAACCCTGTGGAATACAGGTGAAGGCGGACTTCACCCCAAGCTTTATAAATATGGGGACAACACCATAGTCCAGGTAGCTTCGGGGCGATTTGGCGTTCACCCCGAATACCTTGATATAGCCAAGGTAGTAGAAATTAAGATTGGGCAAGGGGCTAAGCCCGGCATTGGGGGCCATCTCCCCAGCGAGAAGGTGAGCGCTGAAGTATCAAGCACGCGGATGATTCCTAAAGGCACAGATGCCTTATCCCCAGCACCACAGCATGATATCTATTCTATCGAGGACCTGGCACAGCTTGTCTATGCCTTAAAGGAAGCCACAAACTATACCAAGCCAATAGCCGTAAAGATTGCTGCAGTTCACAACTCAGCAGCTATTGCCAGTGGCATGGTACGAGCTGGAGCAGACATTATAGTTCTTGATGGGCTGCGGGGCTCTACGGGCGCCGCGCCTAAAATCATCCGTGATAATGTTGGCATTCCCATTGAACTAGCTCTCGCTTCCGTGGATGACCGCCTCAGACAAGAGGGCATCCGAAATCAAGCTTCTGTCGTAATCGCAGGTGGAATCAGAAACAGTGGCGATGTAGCTAAAGCTATCGCTCTGGGCGCCGACGCCGTCTACATTGGAACTGCTGCTCTGATTGCTCTGGGGTGCACTACCTGTCAGCAATGCCACACCGGAAAATGCGCGTGGGGCATTTGCACCACAGACCCCTGGTTAACCAAGAGGGTCAATCCTGATATCGGAGCTAGGCGGCTGTCCAATCTCCTCCGCGGCTGGAGTCTTGAGCTTAAAGACATACTGGGCGGCATGGGCATCAATGCCTTAGAAAGTCTCCGTGGCAATCGCCTTCATCTAAGAGGCGTGGGGCTAACCGATACTGAATTAGAAATCCTCGGAGTAAGGATGGCAGGACGCTAAGATGAAAGAAGCTGTAACGATAGATGCCAAGGGCATTTTCTACCGGGAACTCAATGCTAAATTGAGGCAAGTTGTATCAAACGGAACTCAAAAAATTGAGTTGCGAAATGTCTACGGACAGAGATACATCGGCACGGACTTAGACAAGCCAGTCGAGATTGAGATATTCGGCACCCCGGGTAATGATTTGGGAGCCTTCATGGATAGTCCCAGGATTATTGTTCACGGCAATGCTCAGGATGGCTGCGGGAACACTATGAATAACGGGGAAATAATCATTCACGGTCATGCCGGGGACATTCTTGGTCTATCAGCCAGGGGGGGCAAGATTTTCGTTAGAGACGACGTTGGTTATCGGGCAGGTATCCACATGAAGGAATACCAAGACAAAAAGCCAATGGTCGTTGTTGGTGGCACAGCGCAGGATTTTTTGGGCGAATATATGGCAGGCGGAGTTCTAATCCTCTTGGGGCTAAACCTCAAAGAAGGAGAGCGGCACAAGGCGAACTTCATCGGCACAGGTATGCACGGCGGCGCTATCTATATAAGAGGTGATGTTGAGGAATTTCAGCTAGGCAAAGAGGTAGGTATCGCTGAACTGGATGAAAACGACCACTCGGTTCTGAAAAAGCTCATAGGCGAATTTGCTTCTCACTTCGACTACAATGCCGAGGGGATACTGAAACACAAATTTATCAAACTTTTCCCGCTTTACCTCCGTCCCTATGGCCGACTCTACGCTTACTAAATTAATATCAGGAGGCCAGCTTTGCCTAGAGTGTTCATCATAGCTAACGAAAGCGAACAAGCAAAGAAACTGAGGGCGGCACTTGTTCAGAGTGGATTTGATTGCCTCATTGTTCCCTATAATGATGAAGCAATCAAACAAATTGTGGGGCAATCCCTTGGGGTGATGTTGCTAGACACAGATGAAGCGCCAACTGGTTCAGAAGCGTGGGAACTGGCTCAAAGTATAAGGCAAGACATGAACATACCCCTCATCGCTCTCATGTCTAGAGAGAAACTCGATGGCCTCGATTCCAGCGTAGATGATTTTGTGGTCAAACCCTGGGAGGCAAATGAGGTTACAGCCAGGATAAAGCGAATTCTGAAGCAAAAAGAGGGCATAGACGGCGAAGATATAATTAAATGTGGCGACTTAGTTATAGATTTAGCCAAGTACGAGGTATCGCTTAATGGCAAGCCAATAATGCTGGCCTTTAGGGAATACCAGTTACTCAAATTCCTGGCGAGCAATAAAGGAAAGGTTTTTACCCGAGAAGCTTTGCTGAACAAGGTCTGGGGATGGGACTATTACGGTGGTGATAGAACGGTAGATGTTCATATCAGGAGATTGCGAAGCAAGATCGAGGACCCAACTCATACCTTCATCGAGACAGTTAGGAATATTGGCTACAGATTACGAGAAAACTTCTAGCCATTTCCCATTTGCCTTCTTTAGTACATCAGTTTTTTCTTTTCCCGCTCCGTAACACAAATTTAACCTGTCTGTAATATTCTGGAAACAATAGCGGATTAAATTGCAGACATGAAATATGGGAGGATTCCAAATGTCTGTCAATGCCGCTGATACCGCCTGGCTTCTAGTTTCAGCAGCGCTGGTTATGTTGATGACACCAGGCGTGGCTCTATTCTATGGCGGCATGGTGCGAAGAAAGAGCATCCTTTCCACCATGATGATGAGCTTCGCTGCTCTGGCTATCGTTGGTCTAATCTGGGTGCTCTATGGCTATAGTCTGAGCTTCGGTCCTGACAAAGCAGGTATTCTTGGTGGGCTTGACTGGATATTTCTGAGGCAGGTAGGACAGGAGCCATCTGCTATCTATGCCAGTACTGTCCCCCATCTGGCTTTCATGATATTCCAGGCTATGTTTGCCATAATCACCGTAGCTTTAATCACTGGGGCAGTAGTCGAGCGCATGAAATTTAGCGCCATCTTGATCTTTTCCGTTCTATGGCTAACCGTTGTGTATTGCCCTGTGGCACACTGGGTTTGGGGTGATGGTGGCTGGCTGGCAAAATTGGGTGTACTCGACTTTGCCGGCGGCATCGTGGTTCACATAAGCGCTGGCGTCTCAGCCTTAGCTTTAGCCAGATTGCTTGGTCCTCGCAAAGGTTTCCTGGGGAAAGAGCCTATGGAACCTCACAACATTCCCATGGTAGCGATTGGTGCCGGGCTCCTCTGGTTTGGCTGGTTTGGCTTCAATGCCGGCAGTGCTCTGACCTCCGGAGGGTTGGCCACTAGCGCATTTGTCACCACTAACATTTCAGCAGCCGCGGCCGCCTTCACCTGGATGATACTCAGTTGGCGTCAACGGCGTCCCAGTCTCCTTGGCACTGTAACCGGAGCAATCGCCGGGCTAGCGGCGATAACCCCGGCCGCCGGCTTCGTGCCACCATTAGCAGGAATACCAATAGGTATTGTGGCAGCAGTGGTCTGCTACTACTGCATGCTCTTCAGGATGAAGCGTGGTATAGACGAGTCCCTGGACGTATGGGCGGTTCATGGTATGGGAGGCACCTGGGGTGCTCTGGCCACCGGCATTTTTGCTAGCGCAGCCATTAACTCGGCTGGTGCCGATGGTTTGCTTCTGGGCAATGCCCTACAGCTGGCCAAACAGCTCGCCGGAGTTGCTGCAGTCTGGGCTTTTGCCTTCGGTGCTAGTTGGGTTTTGGGCAAAATAGTAGACGTTACTCTGGGGCTAAGAGTCGGTAAGACTGAAGAAACGGTAGGTCTAGATATCTCACAACATGGCGAAAGGGCATATGGAGGGGGGCTGAGATGAAAAAGATAGAGGCCATTATCAGGGAAGAAAAGCTGGAAAGTGTTAAAAGGGTTCTCGAGGAAAATGGTTATTTCGGCATGACAGTTAGCGAAGTAAGCGGCAGAGGCCGACAAAAGGGACTCTCACTGCAATGGCGGGTAGGGGAATATCGGGTAGATTTCCTGCCTAAGCTCAAGATCGAGGTTGTTATCCTAGACGAGGATGTGTCCAAGATTTCACATGCTATTGCTAACAGCGCCAGAACTGGCGAGATGGGAGATGGAAAGATATTTGTCTTTCCTCTTGATAACGCAGTGCGTATCAGGACTGGAGAGGATGGCG
>Ga0315544_1001286_pt1 | contig 19918 bp, 21 predicted proteins | sample SalMarSW160130MG_2_FD_202543 | JGI IMG/M metagenome (GOLD analysis project Ga0315544, IMG submission 202543) | Salt marsh sediment microbial communities from the Plum Island Ecosystem LTER, Massachusetts, United States - Salt Marsh Sediment SW1601-130 ... | reverse complement strand
CTCCTGTGGAAGATAATCCCATGAAGGAGTTGAAATTGAAGTGGGATAGCCCTGTTGTAACTTGGCTGGAGCGCGAAAAGAGAATACTACCGGAAAGGAATCTCGCTATCTTCCCTGAATTCCAATCCATATGGGCGGAGGAGAGAGAAGAAACTCAACTGGCAGGGGTAGAGATATTCGTGCCCCTAATGAACAACGGAAAACTTGTGGCTGTTCTGGCGGTAAGCGAGAAGGGAGATGGGAAGCCTTACGCGCTTGAGGATATTGACCTATTGGAGTTTGTCACCGCACAAGTGGCAGCGAGCATGGAAAATAGGTATTCCGATGAGCAATTGAGGGAACAGGACACACAAACGAGCCTGGTTAACCGTCTAACTGCAATCATAACCTCCAGCATGAGCATTCAAATGATATTCGAAGCTTTCGCCCAGGAACTAAAGAAGGTGGTGGATATTGACTGGGCAACGATTGCTTTGATTGACGGAAACGAGCTTTATTTTCTAGCTCTATCCAGCACAATAGGTTCCGCTTGGCAGCCAGAAGAAAGGATACCGCTTGAAGGGACGGCTACAGAGTTGGCATGCCACGAGAGGCGGGCCGTATATGAACCTGATCTGAAACGACACCACAGATTTTGGACCTGGGAAAGTCACCTGAAGCAAGGGATTTCTTCCATTGTGTCCCTGCCTTTGAGTGTCACAGATCGGGTTATCGGTACCCTGATCCTGGCCAGTCGTACACCTGACGCCTACAGCCGCAGCCAAATAAGACTTCTGGAAAAGGTGGCTTTGCAGATTTCTGCGCCAATTGAGAATGCCCAGCTTTATGCCCGAGCGGAACAGAAGTCTCGTATCGATGAGCTTACCGGGCTATTCAATCGACGTCATTTTGAAGAGCGACTCAAAGAAGAAACTGCCCGGCACTCTCGCTATGGCGATTCGTTCTCTATATTCATGCTTGACCTGGACAACTTCAAGACCTATAACGATGTATACGGCCATCCTGCCGGAGATAGTCTTCTGGGCCAGATAGGCACCATTATCAAAAATTCCGTCAGGGATGCTGACCAGGCCTTTCGCTATGGCGGCGATGAGTTTGTCGTCATTCTGCCCCAGACAGCTAGGGATGATGCCTATGTCGTAGCAGAGCGGGTTCGACGGCAGATTGCCGATGAGATGGAGAAAAAGTCAATTACTGTAACCTGCAGCATTGGCTTAACTAGCTATCCTACGGATGGAGTGATAGCTGGAGAGCTTGTTGCTGGGGCAGATACCGCTCTTTACTATGCTAAGTGGACTGGAGGTAATCGAACCTATTTCTCCTCCAAGGCCACATCCGAGCCGCTGGATGACGGAAGAATTCATGGCAAGCGTAACGGTTTGAGTGCTATTTATGCCCTGGTCTCCGTAGTGGAGGCTAGAGACCCATATGTCTATGGTCATTCCAGGAAAGTGAACACTTATGCTGTGGCTTTGGCGGAAGCGATTGGACTATCACCTGAGGACGTATCCAGAGTGAGTACTGCTGCTTTGCTTCACGACATTGGTAAAATTGGCATTCCCAATGAAGTCTTAAACAAGAAGGATAAGCTTAGTGCAGAGAACTGGGAAGCGATCAAGGCCCATCCTCGCTTAGGGACAAATATTGTCTCTAACATACCCCAGCTTATTCGTTGTGCGGATAGCATTCTACATCACCATGAGAGATGGGATGGTAGCGGCTATCCTCAAGGGCTGAAAGGCGAACAGATTCCCCTAGAATCTCGCATTCTCGCAATAGCTGATAGCTTTGAGGCCATGACTTCCGCCCGTCCTTACCGTCCCGCATTATCCCGCGAGGACGTAGTAGAAGAGCTCAGAAAGGGTGCCGGCAGTCAGTTTGATCCTACTTTGGTGGAGGTCTTCATTGGCATTATCGAGGCTGGACTTCCTGACAGGGTGAAGACGGGTCCAGACTCGGCCGATGAGCGAGCAGGTGCGTAGCTGCGGTTCTCAAGGGCCGCAGGGCGGAGTCGAAGCGATTTACACAGCCGATGCCTCGGGGGTATTGCCTTTCCTTATCAGAACGCATATGTTGCGTGATAAGTTCTCGATCGGCAAATGATAGGACTTTTCCCCTGACATGGTAATGATTTCCCAGCCGGTTTTGACTAATAGCTTCCGTAACTCGCCATAAGAGAACAGGTGATAGTAGCGGTAGACTGTCTTCTCTTTTAGTCTCCAGGGGACCTGTTGTTCTTTTGATCTGAACCAGAACCTTGGCTGCCCCCGGTTCCACACAGTCAAAAAAGCTTCTCCTTCGGGCTTCAATACCCGCTTCAATTCGACGAATGCCTTCTCCCTTTCCTCTCCGCCTTTGATATGGTGGTAAGTTGCCACTGATATCGCCCAATCGAAGGTATTATCGGCAAAAGGCAGAGTTAGCGCGTCAGCGCCCATTAAGTTGACATAAACTTTGAACTTGATCGAATACCTTACAGCTTGCTTGAGCATTCCAGGGGAGGAGTCTATCCCCCAGAGTTCAAACCCTTGACTGAAAGGCAAGAAGTCCGGCCCGTGAGCGCAGCCCACATTTAGCAGCTTACCGTTTTGCCATCTTGCTGCTAAAACATCCAGTTCTTCTTTTAGTAAGGGCCAATGTCTTACCCGATACCAGCTTTCAGCTATCTCGTTGAAAACTTCTCTATTTGTGGTCATATATACACTCTGCTAGACTTTAGCATATTATGGCATGAAGAAGGCATCTCGGACTATCTCTGGAGTAACCCCGGTAGCAGTTATGGCTAAGCCATACCCCTGCCCGGGCAAATGCATTTATTGCCCCGGTTCTCCCGAGGCGCCCAAGAGCTATACCGTAGAGTCTCCAGCGGTGCTCCGGGCTCGGATCTGCGGCTTTGATGCCTCAAAACAGGTAGAAATCAGACTCAAGACATTGACTGAGATGGGACATGCCCGAGATAAGATAGAGCTTATCATCATGGGCGGCACATTTCTGTCTTATCCCTGCGACTATCAGTACCAGTTTGTCAAGGGTTGCTATGATGCTCTGAACGGCATCACGTCCAACAGTTTAGAGGAGGCCAAGAAACTGAATGAAAACGCCGAGCATCGTTGTGTGGGATTGTGCATCGAGACCAGGCCCGACTTCTCTGGGGAGAAAGAGATAAGAAGCATGCTTGATTTTGGCACCACCAGAGTCGAACTCGGTGTTCAGACATTGGACGACGAGATTCATTGTCTGACAAAGAGGGGACACGGAATAGCTGAAGTCATTTCCGCGACCAGGCTATTACGAGACCGCGGCTTCAAGGTCTACTATCATTGGATGCCTGGCCTGCCGGGGTCAACGCCCGAGCATGATCTGGAGCTGTCGCGGCAACTGTTTGAAGACGCGCGTTTTCGACCGGATGGGCTCAAGCTTTATCCTACGCTGGTAGTTCGGGGGAGCGAGTTAGAGAGCTGGTATCGGGATAATCGCTACCAGCCTTACGGTGATGAGGAAATGATTAATCTACTCATAGCTATTAAAGCTCTCGTTCCCAAATATGTAAGGATTCCGAGGCTGATGCGGGATATTCCGGGCAAATTCATCATCGCCGGCAGCAGGGATTTGGCGCTGAGAGGAACCATTAGGAAAAAGATGGAGCAGGCAGGTGTTCGCTGTAGCTGCATTCGTTGCCGTGAATACGGGCATCGCCGAAGGGATGGTTGGCCAATTGGCGAGTCCCGTCCGACCAGGCTTGACTATGAGACTTTGGGAGGGAAGGAGATCTTTCTTTCCTACGAGGACGAGAATGAAACATTGTTTGGCTTGCTGAGGTTGAGGGTGAGTGAGGAACAGGCAATAATCAGGGAGCTACACATTTTTGGTCCTGAAGTCCCCCTGGGGGAAAGGGTGGACCAGGCTGCTCAACATCACGGTCTCGGTGAAAGGTTGCTTCGAGAGGCAGAAAGAATCGCCAGGGAGGAATTCAAGGCTGATAGACTATCGGTGCTTAGTGGTGTTGGTGCCCGGGAGTATTATCGCTCCCTTGGTTATCGTCTGGAAGGCGCTTATATGGTCAAGGAATTTTGTTGAGCTACCTAAGAGGCTTCAGAGATACTACTTCGTGACCCGCCCACCTGGGCAAAGTGGAAGGATGAGCTAATCTGCCCTCAAGTGCCACTCATGGTTCGATAAGCTCACCACGAGCTATTCAATAAAGAATCCTCTTAACTGTATTGACATCGATTAATAGCTATACTTATAATGAATTGAAGGTAACACACAAGCTATTCAACCAAGCGAGAGACTTGGAACCTGGAGAAGACAAGAAAGGAGAAAAGCAGATGGATAATGAGGTGAGGCCAACCTGGAGATTAGCTTGGGGATTATGGTGGCGGATGTTTCTTATCACCCTGGGAATAAGTGTGATAATTTCGTTGATTCTATTCGCAGTCAGTGTGACGACATTCCTACCTTGGTTGTTTTGGTGAGTGCTGATGCTGAAGGGGATGACGATTTGTCACTGCTGAGAACACAACAAATGTGGTGGGTACAGCGCCGGGATAGGCTACCCAGGCAAGGCTGCTGCCCCGGCGATTACTGGTGCTTCGGGGTATTGACAGGGAAGGCTTTTGACTATATCGTATTCAAAAAAATGAACAAGGAGGGATAGAAAATGGAAAAAACGTGGAAGCCGACAACCGCGGGCATTTTGACCATTATTGCAGGATGCCTAGGACTGCTGATTGCCCTAGGGCTTGGAGTCGGGCTTGGGATAGCGGGAACGCTGATGGACATGATTCCGGGATTCCCTGGCGCCGGGTTCCTTGTCCTTATAGCCGTTCCCGGGATTATATTGAGCATAGTAGCCATAGTGGGTGGCATTTACGCCTTGAGAAGGAGATTATGGGGCCTGGCACTCGCTGGAGCCATTTGCGCTCTTCTTTTTACTCTACCTTTACTTGGCTGGATTCTCGCGATATTAGCCATCATATTTGTCTCATTGGGGAAGGGCGAATTTGAGTAAAGTCAGGTTGTGGAAATAATTGGTGGCGTACTGTTTGCCAGGGAGATCTTTTGGGAAGAGAGACAATGTTTTGTAGAAGTTGCGGCAAAGAGTTGACAGGGGCTTCAGAGAGTTGTCTCAATTGTGGAGCCAAGCCAATGGCTGGCACCAGTTTCTGCCCTCAGTGTGGCGCTCCAACGTCGCCTATTGCCGAAACTTGCACCAACTGTGGTGTGCGGGTGAGCAAGGCGATCCAAGGAAAGACATGGAAGACGAGGGCGGCCGGAATTCTGGCTATTGTCGCTGGAGCTGCTGGTTTAAGTCAGTGGGTAACGATTGCTGCGGTGGAAATACCCCATTGGGGATGGGTGCCCATGGGCGGTGGTCTAATTGGAGCAGTCGCAACCACAGTGGTCGCACTCGAGATAGCAACTGGGATCATAGCCGTGATGGGCGGTGTTTTCGCCTTGAAGAGGAAGAGGTGGCGACTGGCCCTCGCGGGATGCATTTGTGCATTCTTCTCTTTTTTCCTGTTTTTTTTGAACGCGCCTCTTGCGATAGCAGCAATTGTGCTTGTCGTCTTGGGAAAGGGCGAATTCGAGTAAGGTCCAAGGTCCTGCAAATTATGTGAATCAGATTTGAAAGAACTTTAAGGACAGAAAGGAGGCAAAATGCAAAGGTATCCTTTTCTACGGTTTGCGACTGCTGTACTGAGGATCCTGGGCTGGATAATACTAGTCATCGGCGTTATCGGGTCGATTGGTTTCGGAATTTGGACGGGTGCAATCATAGGTGTATTTTATGCAGTGGGGGGAGTGATTTTCTCTTTCCTGACCTGGCTATTCTTCCTGGCAACCAGAGAGCTTCTCTACTTGCTAATCCAGGTAGAAGAGAACACCAGAAACACAGCTGAACGCATCAGCATTACGGAGGAATCGAGCCAAGATTGAATTCATATATAGCTTAGCGGTTATGTGAAATGAAGGCGGTAATTTCCTCTGTATTTCACAAGATAGTTGCCTTGTTCCGCAAGGTTGGTTCCTTGTTCGATACACTAGTTTCCTTGTTCCGCAAGGTTGGTTCCTTCTTCCGCAACGTTGTTTCCTTGTTAGACAAACTCATTCGAAGATTGTGGCTGCTACCACCCTGTCGGAGGATAGACCATGCTTTGCAGAAAACCTGGAAAGGAACTAAACCGATGGAGTATCATTTTTTGCCATACGTGACTAGTGTTTTGAGAGTTTTGGGATGGACAGTACTGATAATTGGCGTTCTTGCTTCAATTCTCCTTGGACTGGAGATCATGAATGGTGGGTTGATGATTTGGAAAACTGAGCTGAGAGGTGTAGGCATGGGTGTCTCCGCGATTCTATTGGGAATAATTGGCTCCTTCCTAGCCTGGTTATTCTTACTTGTAAGTAGGGAATTAGTTAACCTATTTATCCATGTGAAAGAGAACACCGGAAACACAGCTGAGAGCATTACAGAGGAATCAGGCTAAGATGAATTCGTGCCTCGGCAGGTTATGTGGATTAAAGCAGCAACCTTCTTTTTCCGTTCGGTAAGGTCATCTATCTTAGCCACGAAATTTGACCTCCTTCCCTCTGGTTTTTCTCTTACTTTGTAAATCGTTGTGTTGTTTGCTGTTCCGCTTTATGGCCCGCCCATGTTTGAAACGATTCAGGTTGACAAATCCTCTTGCCACGATTCTCTCACTAGATAAAGCTATTCTTCAGCCTGATCATCTCCTCCTCAACATCGGTGCCCTGTGCTTTGAGATGTCTTATGGCTTGTTCTATTTTGTCATGTTTGTAGCTATCACTGAGGTCACTTAGCCTATTATATAAACCAGCCCGCCTGCCGATCTTGAAATTGAGCCTTTCTTCATCCGGCAGAGACAAATACTTATCTATGATATTGAGGCATTTCTCCTTATCCTCCGTCATCTTGCCTTCGACCTCCATCAATAAGTTAAGTATGTGGTCGCTTTTGAGATAGCTGGTAACCTGCAGGTTTTCGATCAGAATAGCTATTTCCTTTACTACTTCATCCTCTGTTTGCAGCTCAAAATCTCCGTCCTGTAATTTAGCCCACAGCGGGATAGCCGGAGAGACGTGGAGGCTCCGCAGCCTGATATAATCGGGGGCAATTTCGTTCAACACCCTGGCTGTTTCCCGCGCATGCTCTTGAGACATTTTCTTGCCCCCAAGGCCAGGCATAACATATTCGCACAGAGAAATGCCTGCTTCTTTCACCTTCTTTCCACCTTCAATGTGATTCTCAGCGGTGCAGCCTTTTTCCATATAAGCCAGCAGATGGTCATAGCCCGTCTCCAGTCCAATGTGAATCCTGTCCAATCCGGCATCCTTGAGTTCCTTCAACTCCGCCATCGACTTTCTAGCCGCTGTATGGGACCGACCATATGTGGTCACTCTATTTATGCTGAGAAAGGTCTCTCTGAGGAAAGTAATCACCTGGATTAACTCAGGAGTGCGCATGACCAGGGTATTGGAATCCTGAAGGAAAGCAGTCTTGCCTCTTGTCCCAAGCCACAAGGCAACATGGGACACACAAGGGCCATATTGGGATTGATTACAGAGCATTGCTGCTACCTTTCTCACGTTATCACCATAGCCCATCTTCCAAGCCATTTCCTTAATGCCTTCGCTGATAGCCTTGACCGCCTCAATGTCCCTGATAATCTCCCCCACTGTCCTCAGCTCAAACTTGCTACCCTTGTATACCGGGCAGAACCGACACCTATTCCAGGGACAATTCCTGGTCGCCCTTATCAAGAGGGAATAAGCTTCGCTGGGAGGTCTGATAGGCCCCAACTCAAAGGTATGCCCCAGCTTCTCTGTAGCTGAGTAATTTAACATTCTTCGTATTTTAGCGTGCTGAAGTAGAACAGGCAAATAGACTTTCGCCTCTTATCATGATAATATCGGCATTTCAAGATGAGGCAAATTGAATTAGTCTCTTTCGATGCTGAAGGGACTCTGGTAACCCCCAATTTCAGCGAGACTATATGGCATGAGGCCATTCCCGCACTTTACGCTCAGAAGACGGGACTTGACCTTGCTCAAGCCAAGAAGTGCATCACTGAGGAGTACAACAAGATCGGTGTCCATAGGCTGGAATGGTATGATATTGAATATTGGTTTAGCTGGCTCGATTTGGGTTCTTCTGAGCCGGTGATACAAAGCTGCCTGTGTAAGATATCCTATTATCCTGAGATAACTGAAGTCCTTTCATCCTTAGCCGGTGAATATAGATTGATTGTTGCCTCAGGTACGCCACTAGAGCTACTGCATTGCTTACTGCGAGATATCAAACCTTACTTCGCTCGAGTTTTTTCTTCCATTTCGCATTACGGGCAGGTGAAAAACCCTGATTTCTATCTCAGGATATGTGAAGAGATGGGTGTCAAGCCCAGCCAGGTCATCCATGTCGGTGATAACTGGCAGTTTGATTTCCTCAATGCCCGGCAGGCTGGCCTAAATGCTTTCTATATTGACAGGTCGGGAGAAAACCATCAGGATTCTCTTAGCGATTTGACCCAACTGGAACACTTTCTCATGCCCTCAGCATGAAATGCACTCCCTCTTGGTCCAAAGGTAGCACGGTAACCTAGACATGGTGAGGTATCTTGGGTTAAAATGAACTGCTTAACCCATGCCAAAGAGACGATTCCCTGAAAACACCTCCCCAAGCAACAGGTTCAATTTGTCCACGGCAGAGCTAAAGGAAATGGCCAAGAAGCTACGCCGTCATGTCATCACCATGATAGCTACGGCAGGCAGTGGGCATCCTGGCGGCTCTCTATCAGCAGCCGACATTATCACGGCACTTTATTTCGGAGTCTTACGCCATGATCCCAAAGACCCACAATGGTCAGAGCGTGATCGATTTATATTGAGCAAAGGACATGCTGCTCCGATATTGTATGCTGCCCTGGCTGAAGCTGGCTACTTTCCCGTAGCAGAGCTGGAAACGCTGAGAAAGATGGACAGCCGTCTCCAAGGACACACGGATAGGAATTTCACCCCTGGTGTAGAAATGTCGGCCGGTTCCTTAGGTATAGGTTTGTCCTTTGCCATTGGCGTCGCCTTGGCTGCCAGGCTGGATTCCAGAACCTACCGGACGTATGCTCTCCTTAGCGATGGAGAATGTGAGGAGGGACAAACTTGGGAGGCATCTCTGGCAGCGGCCCACTTTGACCTGGATAACCTGACAGCTATTGTTGACTACAATGGCATACAACTGAGCGGATGGACTCGCGATATTATGAACCTTGAGCCTTTTGCACAGAAATGGCAAGCCTTCGGCTGGCATGTTATCGACATAGACGGACACGACTTCGACCAAATCCTGGCTGCTTTCCCTAAATCTGAAAAAACGAAAGGCAAGCCTACGGTGATCATCGCTCGAACTACTAAAGGTAAAGGGGTTAGCTTCATGGAAAACAACGTGGTGTTTCATGGCAAAGCACCTACCCGAGAAGAGGCTGAAAAGGCACTAAAGGAGTTACAGTGACTACCTCTGGAAAGCTCCGTTTTCCAGGTGGCTCGAGATTTACCGAGACATCCCGGCGTTCCCCTCGAAAAGAGCGAAGTGAATTTTTCATGGGGCACAGGAGTAAGTATGGCTGAAGCGTCCACCCGGGAAATCTACGGTAAGACTCTCGTAGAGCTAGGCAGACAAAACAAAGACATTGTTGTCCTGGATGCCGATGTGTCGCCCTCAACAATGACCAATTTTTTTGCGCTGGACTTTCCTGAGCGTTTCTTCAACTGCGGTCTGCAGGAGCAGAATATGATTGGTATAGCTGCTGGCTTGGCTGCTTCGGACAAGACTGTCTTTGCCAGCAGCTTCGCTGTTTTCGTGGTCTGTCGCTGTTTTGACCAGTTGAGGCTATGCATCTCCCAGCCGAATCTAAATGTCAAGATCGTAGCTACACATGGCGGCATCACGGTAGGGGAGGACGGCACTTCACATCAAGCAATTGAAGATCTGGCCTTGTGTTGTGCTCTTCCCAGTTTCACCGTGGTAGTTCCCGCAGATGCGATAGAGACTGCTGAAGCAGTAAGAGCAGCAGCAACTACCTATGGACCTTTCTACATCAGACTAAGTCGCCCTAAGACACCGATTATCTACCCCGAAGGCTATCACTTCACATTAGGTAAGGCAGTGACTATGAGACAAGGCAACGATGCAACTATTGTAGCCACGGGCATCATGGTGGCTAAGGCTCTGGAGGCCGCAGATATCTTAGCCAGACAAGATATAGATTGCCGGGTAATCAACACACATACCCTTAAACCTTTGGACGAAGCAGCCATATTTAAGGCAGCTTCAGAGACAGGAGCAATTGTCGTTGCTGAAGAGCACTTAGCCCACGGTGGTCTAGGCAGCCGAGTTGCTCAGGTACTAGCCAAGAAGAAGCCAGTGCCGATGGAATTCGTCAATCTTGGTGACACGTATGCCATGTCAGGCAAAGCTGAAGAACTGCTTCAGAGATACGGATTGACCGCCAGAGATATTGAAGAGTCAGTCAAGTCAGCGGTCAAGCGAAAGTAATATTTCCGCGCCAAGCAGAACCACTTGTGTCCCCTTGAATGGTAGATTGTATTTGGATTTTGGAAAACCCAATTATTGCTTGAGATGATCGGGAGCTTATGCATGAAAAAGCGCTTTTTCATCCTTCTAGCCTGTGGTGCTGCGCTTGGCTTGCTCATCTCGTCTGGGTTGAGCTGCATCAGTTGCATCATTTATCCTGAGGGCCCTATTACTTATTGGCTTCCGCCGACAGAGTCTGAATTCAAGTCTTGGATCATGTCCGAATGCCAAGAAATTAAGGAGACTCTACAAGATATCCTCGGTGATCCCCCCTACACACTCTCTCAAGTTGGCTTTGATCATATCCGAGACTGGGTTGCTGATAACATAGAGTATAAATCCGATGAAGAGCAATGGGGAAAGGACTATTGGCAAACCCCTGAAGAAACCCTGTCCTACAGCACTGGAGATTGCGAGGACTTTTCTGCTCTACTATGCTCCCTCCTTAGAGCCTATGGCATTGATGCGGAGCAGGTATATGTCGCCCTTGGTATTGATGATGAGGAATATGGACATGCCTTCCTCATAGAGGATTGGAACTACGACGGGGTATGGCGGAGGATAGAGTCTCAAGCGCCCGCTTCTTGGCCTGGCCAATTCGGGTCTCATGAGCCTCATCCCGATTCCAGACTAGATGAATACGAAATTACCGCGGCCTTTAACGACTTCTACTACTATGATGAATCTTTTCCATGGGATGCAGATTAAGCGAGATGCCAAATAGGTTTTGACCGCTTTCCTCAGCGGGCTCCGCATCCGAACCTTTCTAGCTTCCCCCTCAATGTCCTCAGATTAAGCACATCTTCCTTGTTGTATTCCAGCAACAAATCGAGCGCCTTCTTGTCATGATCCATCTGATATCTCCACCAAAGCATTACCGCCTCCTCTCCTCCAATACCCCGTAATCGTCGAGGGATACCTAATTGCCGCTCTACCGCCTTGAAGCCGCCGTACAAATTGTTCTTCCAGCAATCATGCATCAGGTCACGGTGACGAAAGTGCTGTCTCAGGTTTACGCTCAGACGGAAATCTATGAAGGGAAGGTCAAAGCGGCTGCCATTGTATGTATAGATGGTGCCCACACGACGCAAGGTCCTCAGCAAGTTGCTTCTGGTCACCTCATTTCCGACAAGTTGAACCAAGTTATTCGTGCCCTCAAAGACCAAACAGATACCAATGACGGTTATTTCATCGTAAAACGAGCATAAACCTGTAGTCTCAATGTCAAGATAAGCATCAAATCGTAGTTGCAACGTGCTGCCCGCCTTTCCAACACTCCTGTTCTGGCATATGATAGCATATGTTGGTAAAAAATGAGGCAGCTTTCTGTGTCTATGGTCGCTGGTCGGTAACATTTCGATCTGCGAGCAAAGAAGTATTAAGCTGGACAATCATGGAAGGAGAGCGAATATGAGAGAGTGCACTTGGGAGCAAAACAAAGCAAAGTGTAACTGTACTTATGAGCCATGCAACAGAAAAGGCATTTGCTGCGAATGTCTGAAATATCATTGGCGGTTAGGTGAGCTACCAGCTTGCTTTTTCCCCGACGATGTGGAAAAGACTTACGACCGCTCCATAGAAAGATTTATTGAGACCTACCAGAAAAGAGGGCGGCGGTGAACAACAACCCAAAATAGGCAGGCAGCCTGCGAAATAGTCTGCTATACTTCTGTTAGTATGCCAAGAATAGACAACCGCGCTGACAATGAGCTTCGCCCCGTGCGCATAATCTTGGGATATCAGAGTTTCGCCGAGGGTTCAGCTTTGATCGAACTGGGGAAAACAAGGGTATTGTGCTCGGTTAGCATCGATGAAAGAGTGCCCCCCTTTCTCAAAGGTGGTGGCCAGGGCTGGGTTACTGCCGAATATGCCATGTTGCCTCGCTCCACTGCTACTCGTACACCGCGCAACAGATCGGAGGGAAGAAGCCAGGAAATTCAACGCATTATAGGCCGCAGCTTAAGAGCAGCGACTAACTTAGCCATTCTGGGAGAGCGGACGCTTATAGTAGATTGCGATGTGCTGCAGGCAGACGGTGGGACCAGAACAGCGGCTATCACGGGCGGATACGTTGCTCTATATCACGCTTTCCATAACCTACGAAACCAAGGCGTCCTGCCATTTATGCCATTGAGTAAAATGATAGCTGCTACCAGTGTGGGTATTGTGAATGGCAATATGTTGCTTGACCTTTGCTACGAAGAAGATTACCAAGCCGAAGTTGATTTCAATGTGGTGATGACCGACAAGAATGAATTTGTGGAAATTCAGGGAACCGCTGAAGGTAAGCCCTTCACTAAAGAAACCACTGATGCCTTGCTTTCTTTGGCGCGGCAAGGAATAATCAAGTTATTCAAGATACAGAAAGAAACCCTAAGAGCTTTGTCCTGAGTCTGTATTCGTGTCGTTCGCTTTTGTGCGTCCAGTTATTGCCGGGATTGCGTTTGCATTGACGATTCGCCCTGTTCTATACTTTGGTTCTATTGCAATTTACGCGAGGTTTTTGGGAAGATGACCCAACTAGAGTCAGCGCAAAAAGGTACTGTTTCACCCCAGATAAAGCATGTAGCCGAAAAGGAACGTGTAGGGACGGATTTCATCGTCCGTGGCCTGGCTGCGGGTGAAATCATAATTCCGGCCAACGTTAATCACACAAATCTAATTCCTTGCGGCATAGGCAGAGGGCTGAGAACCAAAGTCAATGCTAACATAGGCACATCTTCAGATTTCTGTGATTTGAACACGGAATTGAGGAAATTACAGACTGCCATCAAGTTTGGTGCTGACACTGTGATGGATCTGAGCACAGGAGGTGATATTTCAGCTATCAGGAGGGCTATCACACGTGCCAGCGCCGTACCTGTGGGGACGGTGCCCATTTATCAAGCTGGCATTGAAGCTATTGATAATCGGGGGGCCATCGTAAATATGACTGTGGACGAGATTTTCGCGGTGATAGAGGAACACGCCAAAGACGGTGTTGATTTTATGACCGTCCACTGCGGAGTAACCCACGAGTCTCTGGCCAGACTCAAAAAGCAGAGTAGGAAGACTGACATAGTGTCTCGAGGAGGAGCTTTCTTCATAGGCTGGATGCTCCATAACGATAAGGAAAATCCATTATATCAATACTATGATCGCTTGCTGGACTTGGCTCTTCAATATGACTTCGCTTTGAGTCTGGGCGATGGCTTGCGTCCTGGATGCTTGGCTGATGCCACCGACAGGGCCCAAATCCAGGAATTGATTATCCTTGGCGAATTGGTGAAACGCGCCAGAGAAGCGGGTGTACAAGCTATGGTTGAAGGGCCCGGGCATTTGCCATTGAACCAAATCGCCACCAATGTTCAATTAGAAAAGAGCCTTTGTGGCGGGGCACCTTTCTATGTCCTCGGGCCTCTGGTAACAGATATAGGTGCTGGCTACGACCACATTACTGCCGCTGTTGGCGGAGCAATTGCCGCTGCCGCTGGCGCAGACTTTTTGTGCTATGTTACGCCTACCGAGCACCTTGCCCTCCCGGGTATACAGGATGTTAAAGAAGGTGTGATTGCATCTCGTATAGCTGCTCATGCAGCGGACATTGTTAAGGGTGTACAAGGTGCCAAGGAATGGGACGAACAAATGTCCCGGGCGCGCAAGACGCTTGATTGGAAAACTCAAGCTGAATTATCTCTAGACCCAGAGCTTTCCCAGCAAATCCATGCCAGAATACCAGCTAGCGGAACGACTTGCAGCATGTGCGGCAAATACTGTGCTATGGCAATAGTGGAGAAGTACATAGGCATCTCAGCACCTAAATGCTGAAGTAGCCGTCAACTGACAATTTATAACTGAAAAATGAAGGCAGAAATAATACCCGTCGGCACAGAGATTCTATTAGGCAATATAATTGACACCAACTCTTCTTTTTTGGCCAACCAATTGCCACTACTGGGAATCGACCTGTATTTTATTTCTACGGCAGGTGACAATCGGAAGAGGTTGGTGGATACCTTGAGAAGAGCTTGGAAGAGGGCGGACCTTATTATCACCACAGGGGGATTGGGACCTACCCAAGATGATATTACCCGCGAGGCTATTGGCGAGCTAGTCAGCGAGGAACTCAAAGTCGATGAGAAGTTGTGGCGAGAATTGCAGGATTTGCTCCGCCATTATCTTGGGGAAATACCACAAAGCAATATCAGGCAGGCGACTGTCATTCCTTCGGCTGAAATAATTCCCAATCACATGGGCACAGCGCCTGGCTGGTGGGTTGAGAGAGACAAGCACATAATTATAGCTCTACCCGGGCCGTCCGACGAGATGAAAATGATGTGGCAGGAAGGCATTTTGCCCAAACTGGAGCAAAGGCCAACCGGCGAGGTCATCCTATCCAGGGTAATCAAGACTTTTCGGCTACCTGAAGCTAAGGTGGATGAAATGGTAGCTGATATTTCCAAACTATCCAACCCCACTCTGGCTACTTATATCAAGCCAGACGGTGTTTATCTGCGTATTACCGCCAAAGCAAAGGAGAAAACAGAAGCGCAACGCCTTATCGCTCAAAGCGAAGAACAAATTCGCAAGGTTCTTTCTCCCCATATTTGGGGTGTGGACGATGATACCCTGGGGTCCGTCATTGGAGAATTGCTACGAGTCAAGAACTGGAGTGTGGCAACTATGGAATCTTGCACCGAGGGGCTTCTATGCAGCACCATCGCCAGTGGCCGGGAAAGCTGCACTTATTTCAAGGGAGGATTGCTAGCTTCCTGTGATGAGGCTAAAATGGCTTGTGGCGTGGATGCTGCCATTATGGATGGATATGGCAAGGAAAGCATTCAGGTAGCTGATGCAATGGCCGACAGTGCACGCAGGAATTTGAAGGCTGATATCGGCATAGGTGTTGGTGGCAACATAAATTCCGATGACAACTCCGGACAGGCGTACATAGGCTTAAGCAGTTATGAATCTAAGCAAACCTTCAGCCATCGGCTCCGTGGAGACGGCTCAAGAATGAAGCAAAGAGCAGTCTATGCCGCCCTGTTCGATCTAAGAAAGATACTGCTCGAGGAGGTCCAATGCACTTAATCATAGACGGCTATTCCAGCAACCAAAAAATTCTCCGAGACGAAGATTTCCTTCGGAAGTGGTTGGAGGATTTTCCCGCCAGGATTGGAATGACCAGGATTTCACCCCCGTACGTGCTCAGATACATAGGACCAGTGTTAGAGGATTGGGGAATATCAGGATTCGTTTTTATAGCGGAGAGTCATATTGGCATCCATACCTTCGTTGAGCGGAATTACATTAACATAGACGTTTTCTCGTGCAAGGATTTTGATACCGACAAAGCAATAGAAGATTTTCGAGAAGGATTTGAGCTGGTTAAGCTGCGCACTTGTCTGATTGACAGAGAATGGCCCAAAGCAGAGACAGTGCTGGCCAACCCTGGAAGTTTTAGCTACCATGAACGACCATGAGTGTCACCCTGAGCCCTTCGCTGGTTGGCATGAGGGGACATTCCTGCCGCACGAGATCTTTGCCGGACTAGAACCACCTTATTCAAATCTGCAAGAAGCCAAGACTGTAATTCTGCCTGTCCCCTACGATAGCACCAGTGAATGGCGAAGCGGGTCTCGCCGTGGCCCGCAAGCTATTATCGATGCCTCCCAATATTTAGAGCTCTATGATTTGGAACTGGACCGCGAGATATATAAAATTGGTATTTCTACCCTGCCCCGAATAGAACCCTTGCTGAGTAGCCCCCAAGATATGATTGACAGAGTCTGTGAAGTGATTAAAGGCTTAATACAGAGGGAGAAATTTGTTGTATTGCTCGGTGGAGAGCACTCTCTTTCTCTGGGAGCAGTTCGAGCTTTCAAGGAAGCATTTCCCAGACTTTCTGTATTGCAACTGGATGCTCATGCTGACCTTCGAGATGAATATCTGGGGACTAAATATGGTCAAGCTTGTGTTATGCGACGCATCTTCGAGCTTTGCCCTATCTCCCAGGTGGGAGTGCGCAGCCTCAGTTGGGAAGAAAAACAATTCCTAAGCCAAAACAAGCTGACGCCATTCTATATGTCGAACCTCTCATCGGGTACAGCTTCTATAGATAAAATAGTGGACTCGCTTAGCCAGGACGTCTATGTCACCATAGATGTGGATGTCCTTGACCCTTCCATTATGCCAGCAGTAGGCACCCCTGAACCTGGCGGCATGTCCTGGCGGCAAATCTTGGATATAGTGGAATCAGTCACGCTTCACAAGCATGTAGTGGGATTTGATTTAATGGAATTTTGCCCGGCGGAGGGGCCAGGTTCCTGCGCTTATCTATTGGCCAAATTAGCTTACAAGCTTATCGGTTGGGCTGTGCGGCAGGAACGACGATGAGGGGTAACATAAGTCTAGGTAGGGTCTTCGGTATTCCCCTGCGACTCCATTATACATGGTTCATTATCTTTGCCCTGGTTACCATTTCACTCGTGCTCAACCCCTTGGTAGAGCCTCCTTATCCTCCTATAGCTCAGAGGATAATTCTGGGTATATTGACCAGTCTGCTCTTCTTTGCTTCCATCATTATCCATGAACTCGCCCACAGCATCCTGGCTATTCGTAACAATATCCCGGTTAAAGAGATTACCCTCTTTGTTTTCGGCGGTGTTTCTCAGATAACGAAGGAAGCGACCCACCCCAGAGCAGAACTCTCAATAGCCATAGTTGGACCTCTAACCAGCCTGGCTCTGGCTGGTATTTTCTACGGACTGCATCTTTTATTGGCCAGCGCCAATCAAGTGCTGGCCGCTAGCCTAATGCAATGGCTAGCTTTGATAAATGTGCTTTTGGCTGTATTTAACTTAATCCCCGGTTTTCCGTTAGACGGAGGCAGAATATTTCGTGCCCTCTTGTGGCATAGAACCCACGATTACCCTAGAGCAACTCGCATCGCTACCAAAGTAGGACAAGTGATAGCGTATGCCTTCATCGTTGGAGGCATTGCCCTCATCTTCACCCTCCAATTGTGGCTTAACGGCATGCTGCTAATATTCGTTGGCTGGTTCCTCCGTGATGCCGCCAGAGCCAGTTACCAGCAGGTTTTGCTCCGCGATGCCCTTATCGGTATCACGGCACGCCAAGTGACGGACTATGCTAGTCCCTTAATCCCTCCCCACATGAACCTGAAAGAACTGGTCGAGCAATACGTATTGCCCACAGGACGAAGTTGTTTCCTCATAAGCTGGGGAGCTGAGCTGGAGGGCATGGTTACCCTGCAGCAGATAAAGAAAGTCGCCCGCACCCGTTGGGCAACCACCACCGCACAAGATGTCATGACCCCAGCGAACAAAGTCAAGGTGGCTTATGCTGATCAAGACCTCTTGGGCGTGCTCCAAGAAATGAGTGGGGAAAGCACCAATCACATCCCTGTAATGGAAGCAGGGAAAGTCATTGGAATGATAAACCGGGAAGACATAGCGCGCCTTCTTCGTACCCGAGCCGAGTTCGGGGCAAGCTCAACAACCAAGTAGCTATCACTGAGTAATACAATATCCGAACTGAGCCGCCAGGGTCTCGAACCCTGAACCTGCTGATTAAGAGTCAGCTGCTCTACCAATTGAGCTAGCGGCCCGAGGTAATTAGTAATGTTAGCATTAAGGAACAGCGTAAACAAGTAGAGCTATAGCCAATGAATTGGCTACGTGGTTATGATAGAATGAGCCTTTGCCGATGAAGATTTTTCGTGAGGTCGCCATAACTGTTCTCATCGCTGTAGCCGTTTTTGCTCTCCTGCGGCTCACCGTACAGAGCTATACTGTGGTAATGTCCAGCATGGAGCCCAATTTTCAGGAAGGCGAGTGCATTATGGTTAACAAGGTGTGTTACCATTCTTCTGGCCCTCAGCGAGGAGATGTAGTAGTCTTTGACCCACCGTTTCAGTCCCAATACCCTTACATCAAACGGGTTATTGGCTTGCCCGGCGAGACCGTGAAGATTAAAGATGGCAAAGTTTTCATCGACGGCATCCCCCTAGAGGAGGATGAATATATCAAGGAGCGGCCAAACCGCCCGATGGAGGCGATGGAAGTTCCCGAGAACAAATACTTCGTCCTCGGCGACAATCGCAATAATAGTAACGATTCGAGTCATAACTGGACGGTGCCCCAGGATAATATCATTGGCAAGGCCTGGTTTACCTACTGGCCACCCAGCAGTCTGGGAGTAGTCAAGCATTACAGCTATCCGGAGTTAAATGAGGCTGGTGAGCAAGAAATGATGGTTGGCCATTCCTTTGAGGTACAACTTGAGTGACGAGGTACTGGAGATATTCAAGGCGGCTGGAGCAATAAAAGAAGGCCATTTCTTGCTCGCCTCAGGATTACATTCGCCTGTTTACTGGGAAAAGTTTCGCATCTTGCAATACCCTCATCTTACTGAGAGACTGTGTCACCTTATCGCCCAACACTTTGAAGGGCAAAAAATAGATCTAGTTGCTGGGCCAACCACCGGCGGCATTATTCTGGCATTCGAAACCGGCCGCCAACTAGGAGTGAGGAGCATCTTCGCCGAAAAAGAGGGAGGTGTAAGGGTCTTCCGGCGCGATTTTCAAATTGCGCCTGGCGAACTCGTCCTTATTGTTGATGACATCCTGACCACTGGAAGTTCGCTTAGAGGAACAATAAGTGCTATAAACAAACTGGGGGGTATTATCATTGGTATTGGAGTGCTGGTCGACCGTACTGAGCAGAGTTTAGACTTTAACCTGCCTTTTTTCAGTTGTCTTCGTGCCCCCACCACAGTCTATTCACCCCAAGAATGCCCCCTTTGTGCTGCTCAGATTCCTCTTGTCAAGCCGGGTACCCCAAGCTAGCAGCTGGTCTGGCATCCATTACTCAAGGCGGCGGCGAGACAATCACGAATATGATTGCTTGACACTGGAACGGGGGAACACCTACAATATTCCTGATGCCGAGGTAGCTCAGGTGGTAGAGCAGCGGACTGAAAATCCGCGTGTCAGCGGTTCGACTCCGCTCCTCGGCACCAGCCATGAGGCTGCAAAGCATATCAGGTTGGTAGCGCAGCGCCCTGCTGCAAAGGCGTGGCCACTGGGAATGTCTGAAGGGCGTTGGGACTTCGATGGTAAACGAGCCGAAGTGGCGGAAAGGTAGACGCGGCAGTCTCAAAAACTGTTGGGGGGCAACCCTCGTGTCGGTTCGAATCCGACCTTCGGCACCAAAACGTAATGTAGTGCCGGGTTGTGTAGCGGTAGCACAGAGGACTTTGGATCCTTTAGCCCAGGTTCGAATCCTGGCCCGGCAGCCAACTAAAATC
>Ga0315544_1001281_pt1 | contig 19986 bp, 21 predicted proteins | sample SalMarSW160130MG_2_FD_202543 | JGI IMG/M metagenome (GOLD analysis project Ga0315544, IMG submission 202543) | Salt marsh sediment microbial communities from the Plum Island Ecosystem LTER, Massachusetts, United States - Salt Marsh Sediment SW1601-130 ... | reverse complement strand
CAGCTTCAATAATCTTGTCCACATATTCATCAGGTATAGGGTCTGGCTTAAACCTGCGGATGCTCCTTCTTTCCTTAACCAATTCAAGGAAGCTCTTATAATTCATCTCAATCTCCTCCTTAAGCATGATTATTGCCGCAAGAGTCCGGTTTCCCCAGAATCTTGGTTCATGGTGTATTATCCGTCGCGCGGTTAAGTTTTTCCCCAGAATTTCATCAGCATTGGTAGAAAGTCCATGAACCGGGTGATAGGGGCTCAGCCCTGGCTCTCATACTGACACTTGATAGCAACCTGACAAGCTAGAAAGCCCTTCATCTCTTGGGAAAAACTTGCCTGTCACTTGTTGCCTTTATAGCACACACGATGAGCAGCTTTCAATCAGAAGAAGTTTACGTATATTCCTCATAGGACTATGGGAATAGGTTGACACGAGAGGACTCTGACACTAGAATTCCATGTGCGGTGCGCCTATAGCTCAGCGGACAAGAGCACCGGTCTTCGGAACCGGGGGTCGTGGGTTCGAATCCCTCTAGGCGCGCTATCATAGCGCAGACTCTATCGTGTACTCCCGCACAAAATTTATTTCGCTTTCTTTTGCCTTGCAGAGTCTCTCATTGGCCTGAGTGGATTTCATTGAAAACACGGAGATGCCAGAGACCAGGTAGGGAATCCCTGGAAACTGAGGGAAAGACATTGATAATGTAGTAAGGACATTGTAAGATAGATGACAAAGCAAGCAGAAAGGAGGGGACAAGAATGTTACAAGACTTCAAGGCATTCATAATGAAAGGCAACGTGATTGACATGGCCGTGGGCATTATCATCGGTATCGCCTTTGGTTTGGTTGTAAACTCACTTGTTAAAGACGTTATTATGCCACCCATAGGGCTCGCCTTGGGCAATGTCGACTTTGCCAACCTCTTCGCCGTCCTTAAAGAAGGTGTAACTCCCGGGCCTTATGCTTCTCTGGCTGCTGCCCAAGAGGCCGGGGCAGTTACCATCAACTATGGCGTGTTCATAAATGCTATTGTCAACCTGCTGATAATAGCCGCAGCCGTCTTCTTCTTGATTGTGCGTCCAGTTGCCAGGATGCAAGCTCGCAAAAAAGCAGAAGAACCGGCACCGGCAACGAAGGAATGCCCTTATTGCATCACCGCTATTCCTGTTAAGGCCACTCGCTGCCCGCACTGCACTTCAGAATTGAAAACGGCCTAAATCAGCAGGCATCCTCTTTGGCAGGGTAACGACATAAGCATACTGAGCGCTTGTGGCAATACCCCCGCGGTTCAAGCAACCGTGGCCAAAGCGAGCCATGCTGAGGCGCACACGTTCTGCCAGGGGGAGACGGGGTAGCTCAGAAGTCACCAAGCACGGATTTTTGTAACTCTCGCAGGTGTGAGGTGTCGTTATGCCTGGTCAAGACGAAACGGCCATCCACGTAATTGAAGATCGTGATTCCGCATACATCCTGACTGATATTCCAGAAGTGTGAGTTATCCAATCCCAGTAAATAGCATATCAGGACTTTGAGCACAACTCTATGCGATACCAATAATACGTTGTCCTGGTGTCCGGAAAGGACGTCACTAACCAACTCGACAGCCCTCCTTCTTACGTCTTCCAGGCTCTCTCCGCCGGGCATTTTTACCTTGTGTGGATTATTGTGCCACTCGTTGAGGATGGTCGGATATAGCCTCTTCACTTCTTGCTCCGGCAGAGATTGCCATTCCCCATAATCGAAATCTATAAGGCCCTCGACAACGTGTACAGCATTTTTGTGATAACGGGCAACGATAGTTGCTGTGTCTAGCGCCCTTCTTAAGGGGCTGGAATGAATAGCCTCCAATTCCCAATTGCTTAGATACTTGCCCAGCAGCTCTGCCTGTTCAACGCCCACTTCATCCAGATTTACGTCCGCTCTACCACGGAATACCTTTCCCACATTCCAGGCGGTTTCTCCATGTCTAGCCAGGATGAGTTCTCCCATGGCTCCTCCGCAGTAATTATCCAATGTTTGAGACTTTATGGCAATCTGGGAATGAACTCAATTTCTTGAGCCTGGTTGTAATGAGGTGAAGTTGCTGTCACGGGTCGTCTGGTGTATGCTGATAACTCATGAACGGGACTGCGCTTTTCATACTCTTAATCATTATCTTGGCCATTCTGGGGTTTCTCGTGCTGCCGCGGATGCGCATAAAGCGAGCTATCAATCAGGTAGTGGCCATTTTTGAGCGTAACAATGCCCTTGATGTCAGGTCTGCCAGGACAATTGATGAACTGGGGCTGAGACCTCCAACCTTCCTGGAGGGGATGCTGCGCATGCGCGATTTCAAACCGTATGCGCTGCAAATGCTCATGAAGGCTGACGTTATCCTTCAGACTGATGGCGGAAGACTGTATCTCTTACAGGATAAGCTTGCTGCTATCAACATTGACAGACACTGAGCAGGCCACCACCGCAGACTGGTTGCCCGCGGTTCCACTCGCGGTTAGTTTCGATTATCTAATATCTCAAAATTCATGGCAATCTAGAAAGAAAGCTAATTCCCGAGCTCGGATAGTTGACTTGTGTTCATTGATTAATTGGGATGGGCGGTGTAAAATAAACACTGCAAAGGAGGCATAGCATGGTAGAGATGGCGATTGACAGCATCCGCGTTAGCTTGATGAACTACCAGAGAGTGGTGATTCTGAAAGAGAAGGGGACTAATCGTTATCTGCCCATTTGGATTGGTCCTGCTGAAGCAGATGCTATTGCCGTAAAGCTGCAAAATGTCGAATTATCTCGACCCCTGACGCATGATTTGCTGCAATCTGTGATTTCTACCCTGGGAGCTTCAGTTCAGTACATAGTGGTGAACGGGCTTAAGGAGGACACTTTCTACGCCAGACTTGCGCTTACCGTTGATGGCGTACAACTGGACATTGATTCTCGACCTAGCGATGCGTTGGCCCTGGCTGTAAGAGTCGGCGCGCCAATATATGCTGAGGAGTCGGTGTTGGAAAAGGCGGGCATAGTACTTGAAGAAGAAACAGGCAAACCTGCTGCCGAAGGGAAAGTGGATGAACAGGAGATGAAGGGGCTGTCGGCATATAAGGACTTCATAAATACGCTTGATTTGGAAGATTTTAGGAAACGCCAATCTTGAGCATGTCAGGAAAGGTGGCCTTTCTCGCCACGTCCGCAAATTCCACTGTGTCGCAGCCCACTGGTTACTGCAGAGTGCCATTCAGGTAAACAAAGGGAGCTTGGCATCCTAACGCGAAGGCTTTGCCTTCAGTTTGCTGACCAGAACTTGCAGGGCAGCAACATATCCCCTCCAACCCAAGCCACTTATCTGCCCTTGAGTCATAGGAGCAATTATGGACTTAGCTCGCCATTCCTCACGGTGGTAGATATTGGATAAATGGACTTCAATTACCGGTAGTTTGCTGTCAACCAGGGCATCGAGCAGAGAAAACCCGTAGTGGGTGAGGGCAGCCGGGTTAATTATTATGCCACGGGCGGAATCTGCGTGCTCTTGAATAAAATCTACGAGCGAGCCCTCGTGATTGGACTGGAATGCTACCACATCAACGCTTAATGCCTTGGCTTCTTTCCTTAGTAGGGCATCAATTTCCTGCAGGGTCTTTTCTCCGTAAATTGACTTATCTCTCTTGCCCAGCATATTCAAGTTTGGTCCGTGGATAACCAGAATTTTCATGAAGCTGCCTCCTCTCTTTGTTTCTCCGTCTCGGATAATCTTACTTTGCGTTGACAAGCAATGCATTTAACCCAATCCTCTTTGTATTCTATCAGAAGACCGCCACAGTCAGGGCAAGGCTGAGCTATCGGTTTGCGATTTACAGTGAACTGGCATTTGGGAAACTTGCTGCACCCATAAAACACCCTCTTCTTCTTGCTGATTCTTTTGACAAGCTCGCCGCCGCACTGGGGGCAAGAAATCCCGGTTTTAACCATGTAGGGCATGGTCGTTTTGCAGTCAGGATAGCCACTACAGGCGAGGAATTTGCCAAAACGTCCCACCCTTATGACCATGGGGCGACCGCATTTGGGGCATGTCTCCTCGCTGGCCTGAGTCATGTCGACCTTCTGCAAGTTTGTCCAGGCTTTGTCCAACATATCCTGGAAGGGGGGATAGAATTGCTGCAGAGCAGCTATCCATTCATACTTACCCTGGGCTATTTCGTCTAGTTGTTCTTCCATCTGAGCTGTGAAACCAGGGTCAACGATTTCGGGGAAATGAGCGGTCAGGATTTTGTTAACCGTTAACCCCAGCTCCGTAGGGCGGAATTTGCCATCGGCTTTGTTGACGTAGTCTCTCCCCTGAATTGTGGACAGGATAGGGGCATAGGTACTGGGGCGTCCGATTCCTTTCTGCTCCAGTGTTTTTATCAATGTGGCCTCAGTGTAGCGGGGTGGCGGCTGGGTAAAACATTGTTCGGGAAAGGTTCCCAGGTAAAGTAATTCATCTCCAATCTTCAGCTTGGGCAAGGAGGCTCCAACGGAATCCGAGCTTCCCCTTCGTTCATCTTCATCCCTGCTTTCGCTGTAAACAACTATGAAGCCAGGAAATTTGACCACAGAGCTACTTGCTTTGAGTAGATATCCTTCAGGTTGATTTCCAGTATTGCTTGCCCTTATCTCCACATTGATTGTGTCATACAAAGCTGCTGACATTTGACTGGCGACCATACGCTTCCAGATAAGCTCGTAGAGCTTCAGCTGGGCCAGATCGAGAAATGGTTTGAGTTGCTCCGGCTGTCGGTGGATTTTGGTGGGTCGAATTGCCTCGTGAGCTTCCTGGGCCCACTTCGCTTTCCTGGCAAAACTCCGTGGCTTTGACGGGACAAATTTGGCTCCGTATTTTTCGCCAATGAATTCCCTCGCCTCGGTTATGGCAGAGGCAGCCACGTGGGTAGAATCGGTGCGCATATAGGTGATGAGTCCTACCGACCCTTCCTTGCCCAGGGGCAAGCCTTCATAGAGTTGCTGGGCAATAGCCATAGTTCGCCCCGCGGTGAAGTGCAACTTGTGCCAGGCCTCTTGTTGCAGGGTGCTCGTGATGAAAGGCGGGGCTGGCTGACGAGCTACCTGTTTAGTCACTACTGTCTTAACTGCATATTCAGCCTTTTCTAAGTCGGCGACGACCCTGTCCGCCTCGTCTTTGCTGCCAACATCCAGCTTGGTGCCATCGGCCAGAGCGAACAACCTGGCTTTAAAACTCGCCTCTTTTTTTTCGAGGGGAGCCAGCTCAACGTCCATAATCCAGTACTCCTGTGGAGTGAAATTCTGAATCTCTTGCTCGCGGTCAACAATCATCCTTACAGCCACCGATTGAACCCTGCCTGCGGAAAGTCCCCTTTGTACCTTTCGCCACAAAAGCGGACTAAGCTTGTAGCCCACAAGTCTATCCAGGATGCGCCGGGCCTGTTGGGCATTCACCAGGTTCATATCAATAGAGCGGGGACTTTGGAAGGCCTCTTGGACTGCATCCTTGGTTATTTCATGGAAGACTACCCGATGAACGGGTCTGTCATTCTTGTCCAGCTTGGTTGCCTGTACCAGGTGCCAGGAAATTGCCTCTCCCTCGCGGTCAGGGTCAGTAGCCAGATAGATAGAACTGGCCTTACTAGTTGCCGCTTTGATTTCGCCGATTATCTTTTTCTTCTGTGGGGGAATAACATACTTGGGAGTGAAGCTTTTCTCGATATCGACCCCGAGGCTTCCCTTGGGCAAATCACGCACATGCCCGATAGACGCCTTGACGCTATAGCTGCGGCCCAGAATTTTGTTTAACGTCCTGGCTTTGGCCGGAGATTCGACGATAACTAGTTTACTTGCCATGACTTATCCTGTCTCACCATAACCCCAAGGAGTCACGAGGATCTCTTGGGAACCCTGATGAATTTGCTCTAAATTTAAGTGGGTTCTCAGAAAAATAGCAAGATTGTCCTGTAATGCTCTAGTTCCTTCGAGCCAGCACGTAGTTCATGTTTCCTACCTGCTTGACAATCCCTTTGAGCTCTAGCATTGCTAGAGTGCTGCTTACTTCTGGCATAGTCAAACCGCTGCGGCGGCAAATTTCATCCATATGATTGGGCTCAGAGCCCAATTGCTTCAGTATAGCAGATTCAACCTCGTTAGCCGGGGAAAACTCCTTAATCTCTGCCTGCTGCACTAAGATGGTCAGGTTTAGTTCCTGGAGGATATCAGTATAATTGCGGACCAACTTAGCTCCTTCTTGAATGAGACGGTTAGTTCCCTGACTGGCTGGGGAGAGGATGCTGCCGGGAATGGCGAAGACTTCTCGGTTCTGTTCCACTGCCTGATGGGCCGTGATCAAGGCTCCACTCTTTTCTCCAGCCTCCACTACCAACACACCCAGACTCAAGCCACTCATAATGCGATTGCGGAGTGGGAAGTTCTCAGCCTTAGGCTTGACGCCTAAGGGATATTCACTGACCAAAGCGCCGTGCTCAATAATAGCTTGAGCCAATTTGGCATTCTCCCCGGGGTAGACGATATCCAAACCGGAGCCGAACACAGCTACGGTTTTCCCCCCGGCATCCAGAGCAGCCCGATGAGCCACAGAGTCAATTCCCCGAGCTAATCCGCTGATGATTGTGATCCTGCTTCCGGCCAGGTCAGCTACAATTTCCTCAGTCACCTGCCTTCCGTAGACAGTCGGGCGACGTGTACCGACTATGGCCAGGCAAGGCTCATCCTCGGCTGGCAGACTACCCCTTACATACAGGACCGGTGGATAATCATAAATCTCTTTTAATCTCGAAGGATAATCAGGATCCTCACAGATCAACACATCCACCCCGTGGCGTCCCAGTTTTTCCATCTCGGCGTCCGGGGAGGTCCTCGGGCGTAGGGTCACCAGAGCGTCTATGCTTCGTGAGTCTAGCCCTGCTTGCTTCAGTTTGCCCTCGGGAGCTTTCCAGGCGTCCTGCAGGCTGCCGAAGTGCTCTTTTAGCTGAGCAATGCGGACCCGGCCTACCCCGGGTATCCCAGAGAAAGCTACCCAATATTTCAGTTCGTCAGCACTTACCATATGAACCCTTGTTGGATTTTAGCATAACTCTTCCCTCAGAACCGATTTAGTTCAGATAGATTAGTGACACCTATGTTATGAAAGGACGCCATAACGGCTGCATTATGAATGTTTACAGCAAAGCCCCGGGATACGGACGCCTTGGCAAGTATCCCGGTGTTGTTAAAGACAGTCAGGCAGAGACTCAAATGGTTCGATTACTGCATGCCACGAGGGACGCCAAAGGCGAGACACAAGACAATTTGTTTTACCGTCACGCTCCCCCAAGTTTAACGGACATCTAGGGAGAGTCTATAACACCATACGGGCTCACGAGGCACTGCGTATCTTACTCTAAAGGAATTACTTAGACTGCGTCAACAAAAAGGCGAAAAAAACAAAAAAGGGTGTTACTAGTCGTATGAAAAAGCCCAGGGGTATTGACATTTTTTTGAGGAGATGTTAGTCTTTTGTGAACCAGCATTATACACAGCAGTCGTGCACCTTCAAAATACAGAGGATTCATATGTAAGTGACGAGGCATAAGGGCGCGACTGCGATGGCAAGCGAGTCTAACATGAGCGAGGGGCAGGTGCCGAAAGAGGTCAAACGTCACACTCTATTATCTGTGTTCTCCGCTGCCAGCAATGACGTTCATTGCTTCGGCCGGGTGCCGGTGAGTGTGGGCATTGTAGACCGAAAGGAAGGGTACGCAAGCTGAATATTAGGAAGAGACCTACAACGGGTCTCTTCTTTGGTTTTTGGAGAGGGTCACAAAGTTTGCAGGAGATTATGCGGCTGACAGAACTAAGCGATTATGCTTGCCCATGGAGTCTCCTCTGGGGAGCACCGAGTCGATTGTGGGCGGTGAATGACACCCTGGAAATATCCGGGGTTGAACATAGAGATGAACGTGAAAGGAGGAGACAATGAAGAGAATACTTAGTATCGTGTTTGCCCTGGCGCTGAGCCTGGGGCTGGTCATGGTAGCCCAAACGCCCATACCGGTCCTGGCGGCCAGTATTTACGAAAGCTATACTACTGGTGATGACGGTGGAGGCTATTTATACGGTAGTCTCTGGAAGGCACAGACATTTACTCCTTCGGTAGCCCATACTATCACCAGCGTTAGGCTGCTGCTATATAGGGAAGGGGCGGCAGGGACTATCACTGTGGGCATTAGAGCTACTTCCGGCGGGCAGCCCAGTGGCATAGATTTGTGTTCTGGCACTATTGCCGGCAGTTCACTAACAACCAACACCTCTGGTGCCTGGTATGAGATAACTTTAGGAAGTGGTTATAGCCTTTCTGCCAGCACCCAGTACGCCATAGTAGTTAGAGCAGCTGGTGGTGATGCTAGTAACCGTGGTCTTTGGCGACGGGACGGCTCCTCAGCCACCTATAGCGGTGGAATCTTGTTAGCGAGCGCTGACGGTGGTTCAACTTGGACTTCTCTTGCTGACCGGGACTTTATGTTTGAGGAATGGGGCGACCCGCTCGGGGGTGGAGGGGCTGTAGGTTGGGAGACCTACCCGATAAGCAAGGTGCGTGTGCTGCTACCCTGGATTGCTCTGCTGGCAGCCATTGGAGTCGGCGGCAGTCTGCTGTTGCTCAGGCGACGCCGGGTTCAAAGCTAAGCATTTTGAAGCGATTAATTGAAGGGGCGGAGTTCATCTCCGCCCCTCGGTCGGGCGCAAGCTTGACCTGTTCCCTTCCGATCGAGGGCGAGGAAGTTTGTGGGGGATTATGGAGTTAACGGAACTGATCGATTATACGTACCCATGGAGTCTCCTCTGGGGAGGATGGGGTCGATCGTGGGCGATGAGCGACACTCCGGAAATATCCGGGGTTAAACATAAAACATAAAGATGAACGTGAAAGGAGGAGACAATGAAAAGAACATTTAGTATTTTGTTCGCCCTGGCGCTGGTGCTGGCCTTCAGCCTGGTGGCTACAGCGCCGGTGGCAGCAGCTACGCCTATTTATGTTGATGCTGCACGTCCAGATGACAGTGGTGACGGAACATCTCCGGCAACGGCCAAGAAAACAATTCAGGCTGGCATCGGCGTAGTTGATGTCGGGGGCACGGCGACCGTGGCGGCGGGAACGTATAGCGAGAACGTCGTCATAAGCAAACAGCTCACGCTGCAGGCGGCCGCATCAGGAGCGATTGTAGATGCTGGCGGGATAGCGACGAGTGACCCAGGAGTTATCGGCATAAAAATAGCGGCGAATGGCGCAACCGTTGATGGAATGGAGGTAATCAACGCCCGCGGACACTGGAGCGCGGGAATAGCAGTATCCGGGAGTATCCGGCGAGTGTCCATAATAAACTGCACAGTCCACAATGCCAACAGCGGTATATCCCTGTATGAGACAGGCGATGGCGCAACTAACCTTATCAACCAGAATACCGTGTACGACATTCACAACGATTATAGTACAGCGGGTTGCGGCATAATCGCATGGGGTGACAGTACACCCTGCAACGATACAACTATCACTGACAACGAGGTTTACAGTACCCAGCGGTGGTCTATTGCTCTGGGCAGCGACGCTGTCGCTCCCTGTGTCGATAACGTGATATCAGGCAACAATATTCATGACAACAATAATACCGAGGCTATCGGAGTAGGCCTGATCAACGCTATTAACAACTCCATCACTGACAATGATATTTCAGGCTGTCAGATCGGCATAGGCTTAAACAAAGGGTCAAGCAACAACGACATTTCAGGCAACACCATATTGGATAACGAAATGGGGGTCGCTTTCTACGCTGCCTCCGGTCTAAGCAGTGATAGCAACACATTGGAAGACAATACCATATCGTCAAACACATGGCAGGGAGTTTACATTGACGACTGCGATGATAACGAGCTTCTGGGGAATACCATAACAGATAACTGGGTTGGTATCAATTGCGATCATGGCAGCGACGGCAACATTGTGGAAGGCAACACCATTTCATCAAACAATCCAATCAATATCTATCTCACGGGTGCTTCGACTGACACCACAATCACGTGCAACACAATATCATCAGCTGGTTGGGGCGGCATCCAATTTATTGGCGGGTCTACCGGCGTGGTGCACAAAAACAATATCGTGGGCAATCCCATAGGTCTCTGGAATGATGGTCCAGCCCTCGTCGACGCCGAGAACAACTGGTGGGGCGATGACAGCGGGCCAAACCACTGGATTACCAACCCTACTGGCACGGGCAACCCTGTCACCGATAATGTTGATTTTGACCCCTGGATCAAGAAAGCTGTCGTAACTGATACGGTGACAGGTACGGCTTCATTTGCCACAAGCAATGGCAACATTGTGGGTCTGATGGCAGTTGCACCGCCACCCACTCCTCCAGCGGGTGTCACCTTTCCACATGGGATGTTCTCGTTTCAGATCTGCTGTCTCAGCGACGGAGAGACGGTGACCCTAACCATAACGTTGCCGGCAGATGTTCCAGAGGGGACTGTCTGGTGGAAATATGAAGATGGGCACTGGTATTCGCTCCCGAACCTGAGTGACGATGGCGATGCCATTATGGTAATCAGCTTGACCGATGGGGGTTCAGGAGATGGAGATAGTGTTCCCGGGCAAATCACCGATGACGGAGGCCCCGGTAATCCTGGCGCTGTAGGTTGGGACACCTACCCCATTAGCAAGGTGCGTGTGCTGCTACCCTGGATTACATTAATTGCAGCGATAATGGCCGGTGCCAGCCTGCTAGTGTTAAGGCGACGCCGGACTCAAACCTAAGCCTTCTGAAGTGATTGATCGCAGGGGCGGAGATGAACTCCGCCCCTCGGTGAGCGACACCCCCGAAATACCCGGGGTGACACATAAGCATGGACCTGAAAGGGGGAGACAATGAAAAGAACTTTTAGTATCTTGCTTGCCCTGGCGCTGAGCCTGGGGCTGGTCATGGTAGCCCAAACGCCCATACCGGTCCTGGCGGCACCACCCCATATGTATGAATACTACAACACTGGCGATGATAATCATATTTGGCTATACGGTAGTAATTGGGCTGCACAAACCTTCACTCCTTCGATAGCTCATACAATCACCAGTGTTAAGCTGAAGCTATTCAGGTCAGGTGCGCCAGGGACTGTCACTGTGAGCATTAGAGCTACCTCCGGCGGACAGCCTACGGGCAGCGATTTGTGCTCCGGCACTACTAGTGGCGATACACTAACAACCTCAGCCCCCGGTGCCTGGCGTGAGATAACACTGGGAAGCGGTTATGGCCTTTCCGCCGGCACGACGTACGCCATAGTGGTAAGAGCCACTAGTGGCGATTCTAGTAACTATGTTTGGTGGCGAGTGGATACTTCACCCACCTACTATGGGGGTGGAATGTGGGTATGGAGCACTAACAGTGGTTCAAGTTGGAGTTCTTATGCTAATTACGACTTGATGTTCGAGGAGTGGGGCAACCCTGCCTCGGTAGGTTGGGAGACCTACCCCATTAGCAAGGGGCGCGTTCTGCTACCGTGGATTGCTTTGTTGGCGGCCATTATGGCGGGCTCCAGCCTGCTGGTGATAAGGCGACGCCGGGTTCAAAACTAGAAGATGTGAACGAAAAGGGGCAGACTCCTTCAGGGGTTTGCCCCCTTCTTCTTGATGATTCATGTATCTGGCAACCCTGTCAACTGCTGGATTTGATCTGCCGTGAGAGGTGAACTATGAGGATAGCTTGTGGCCCTGGCAAACGCCATCATGTCGCAGTGGTCGGCATCCTTCTGACTGTGGCGACCTTAGTGGTAGGGGTTGTGGCCTGTGATGGTGCCGACACTTATGAACTCACGATCTCCAGCACCGCAGGCGGTTCTGTAACCACTCCTGGAGAAGGGACTTTTACATATGACGCAGGCACGGTGGTACGGCTTGTGGCAACGCCCGATGATGGTTACCAGTTTCACTTGTGGACCGGGGATATCCAGCTTGTGGCCGGCCCCAATCTGCCCTCGACGACCATCGTCATGAACGGCGACTATGCGGTCACCGCCAGCTTCGAAATACAGGGCCAGACAGAGCCCGGTATGCCCTAACCGAGCATCAGGGATTCAGTCCGCTGGTGAACTCGTTCTTAACTGACCATCCAGCCCTGAAGCCACTCGAAGGGTCGGGTTGGCGCCCATCGCGGTGGTGAGTGCAATAGCAAAAGCTCAAGTTAATTTTTCCCCTTCCTCGGTTAACTGAATGGCTTATGGGGTACAACTTCAGCCACCCCAGCCAATCTCTTGCTGATCTCGCTTTTGGAGAACGTCCGTAAGAAAGGATTTCGCGAAATCTCTCGTTCGGTGTTACCTATGTGATTAGCTAGCACAGGGGGTATTGACATTTTTTTGAGGACCTGTTAGTCTTTTACGAAATAGGACAACACGCAGCAGTCGTGTACCTTCAAAATAGACAGGATTCATATATAAGTGACGAGGGGTACGGGCGCGACTGCGGCGACAAGCGAGTTCGATATGGGCGAGGGGCAGGTACCGAAAAAGATGATACGCGGGCTTCTGTCATTGTTCTTCACCGCTAACAAGCGTATTCATTGCTTCGATCGAGTACCAGCGAGTACGGGTATTGTGGGCCGAAAGGAAGAGTATGCAGATTAAGGTAGGAAGAGACCTGTGAAAGCAGGCCTCTCCTTTGGTTTTTGGGGAGGGTCGGTAATTTTGCAGAAGATTGTGCGGTTAACGGAACTGATCGATTATACGTGCCCATAGAGTCTCCTCTGGTGAGGACCAGGTCGGTCGTGGGTGGTGAATCGATACCCCGGATATTTGCGGGGTGAAAGATAAGGATGAATGCGAAAGGAGGAGACAATGAAGAGAGTATTTAGTATTTTGTTTGCGCTGGCGCTGGTGCTGGCCTTCAGCCTGGTGGCCACAACGCCAGTGGCGGCAGCAACGCCTATCTATGTCGATGCTGCACGTCCAGATGACACTGGTGACGGAACATCTTGGGCGACGGCAAAGAAAACAATTCAGGCTGGCGTGAATGCGGTGGATGCCGGCGGCACGGTCAACGTGGCGGCGGGGACGTACGGTATTACAAGCCACATTGCCATAAGTAAGAGTGTTACCATCATTGGTGATCCAGCTAGCAAGCCAGTCGTGCAGGCTCTTAATAGTTTTGATACAGACTATGGTGGAACAAGCGACTATTTCTTCAGAGGTGACCCTGCAGTGACCGCCACCATCAACATAAGCAATTTGCTGCTTGATGGTAATGGGTACGATATCTATGGCGGCATGAGGTTCTACCCGACTCATAGTGGTACAATCGAGAACTGCGTTTTTCAGAACCTGAAGGAGCCCACAGGAAGTCCGTATTATGGGGTTGCGATTGCAAATTATGGCAGCTTCACCATCGCCAACAACGTCTTTACCGGCATAGGACGAGTAGGCGTTTGGATCGGTGGCCCTAGCAATATCGTCAGTAACAACGTCTATACGGGCAAAGGGATTGGGAACTGGCTGGACTACGGCGTTGAAGTTGAAATGGGTGGAGTCGCTACTATCACTGGCAACACCATTACTAGTTGTACGGGGGTAGCCTTGAGTGATAATTCCACGTCGGCGGGAATTCTGGTGACCACGAAATTTGGCCCCGGAACCACCGCTACCATAACAGGCAACACGCTCACCGGCAACACAGAGGCCATTGCCGTCGGATACGGTGCCAGCGACACCAGTGTGGTGACTGCCCATTTCAACAACATCTATGGCAACACCTACGGCGTCTACACCACGAACCCCACCGTGGACGCCACGTGCAACTGGTGGGGCGCTGCGGATGGGCCAGGTGATCAAGGACCTGGCCATGGCGATACCGTCGGCACTAGTGTAACTTTTTCCCGCTGGCTGGGGGCGAAGATAACGGACCAACCTGCTGGCTGCACGGCGGACACAGCCACCGGTGCGACTGCGTCTCCTAACACCGACCATGTCTCAGCCGGGGCTAGCGGAGGCGGCGGAAATACCGTGGTTTATGTAGCTGAATATGCTGGTAATCCCACCGGTGTAGGCACCGGCTTTGCCAGCGGTCAGTTCTTCTTTGATGTACGCGTAGATGCGCCTGTTCCTACTACGCTGGTGATTGATGTCACCTGCCCTGGAACGGGTCTGGTATGGTTTGACAGTACAAAATGGCTGCCCGTATCGCCAACGACCCGTATCGGTGGCATATTGCGGGCCACATTGAGCAATGCTTCCAGTCCCACCATCGCGCAGCTCGCCGGCCAGCCCTTCGGCTCAGGTAACCCCGGCGCTGTGGGTTGGGAGACCTACCCCGTAAACAAGGTGCGTGTGTTCCTACCCTGGATTGCGTTGCTGGCAGCCGTTATGGCCGGTGCTAGCCTTCTGGTAGTAAGGCGACGCCGGGCCCAAAGCTAGACGATGCAAATGAGAAGGGGCAAACTCCTCCAAGGGTTTGCCCCTTCCTTCTGCGGATTCGTGTATTCTGGCGAAGCCCAGTTGCCGAGGCTCATCTGGCCGCCTGAGGCTTAGGGATGAAGTGCGTAGAGGCGGAGCATATCTGGAATGCCCGCAATCAACAGATTGGCAGTGTGCGCTCGGTAACGTGCTATGAGCTAAGATCCCCTGCAGACGCGGCTGGTCCCGCAGGAACTGAAGTATGAGGATAATTCGCGGTTCGGGGAAACATCATCATGCATCGGCAGTCGCCGTCTTCTTCGTTGTGGCAGCCTTAGCGGTAGGGATTACAGCCTGTGATGGCGCTGATACCTATGAGCTCACAATCTCCAGCGCCTCAGGCGGCTCCGTGGCCACTCCCGGAGAAGGGACTTTTGCCTATGACGCAGGTATGGTGGTGCCACTGACAGCCATGCCTGATGATGGTTACCAATTCCAATCGTGGACCGGGGATATCGCCTATATCGCCAATCCCAACGCCGCCTCCACCACCATCACCATGAACGCAGACTATGCTATCGTCGCCAACTTCGAAACAGAGGATGGAACAGGTTCTGGCGACGGAGGCCCTACTCAACCTTCTTGAGTGTTGTTGCCTCAGTTCAGTGATGATCGAGCCTCCAGTTGAGCATTTGGGCCTGAAGCGACTGGTGGCATCGGTTTCTTCTCCACCCCGAAGATGAGCGCAGTAGCAAGGGCTCAACTCCGTTTTCCCCCTTCGTCACCCCGTCTCTACTGACAGAGATGAGATTGCCGCGCGCCCTTCAGGCGCTCGCAATGACAAGTACGTAGGGGGCTCACAATGATACGCCGCTTGACCGATACTTGATTTCTACTGTATCATTAACCAAGACTACCACTCTATTTACCTCGCCTTATAGCGGAAACTTATGTGGGTGGTGCCGATGGCATACAAGGTACAAGCAAAGCTAGTTCTGAGGTAGGCGTTTAGTATGGCTGCCGAGTATTGCTCTGGCAGCTTTTTATGTTAATTTTGGCTGGGAACAGGCACACTGCTTAAGACAAAAGCTAAGGAGGTAAAATGACACGCGAGGTTAAAATCTACACCACCCCTACCTGCCCTTATTGCAGGATGGCTAAGAAGTTCCTGGATGATAATGGCATCAAGTATCAAGAATTCAATATAGTTGAAGACAAAGCGGCCAGAGAGGAAATGAAGAATAAATGCAGTTCACTGGCAGTCCCTACAATTTGCTTCGATAACGAAATGATGGTCGGGTTCAATGAGGCAGAGCTCAGAAAGAAACTAGGACTTTAGTCCGCTACAACAGGCTATGTACGAACTGATTATTATTGGCGGCGGCCCGGCCGGTATGACGGCAGCGGTGTATGCGGCGAGAAAAAAGCTGAATACACTGCTTATAAGCTACGACATAGGAGGGCAAGTTCTGTGGACATCTGGCGTAGAAAACTACATGGGATACCAGTTCATTGAAGGATCCGAATTGATGCAGAAGTTTCAGGAGCAGGTAAAGCAGTTCCCCATTGACATCAAAACCGGAGAGAAGGTCAGTAGCTTATCCCAAACAAGTGGAGGATTCGAGGCAACAACAGATACGGGTGAAATCTACCAGGCCAGGGCAGCTATAATGGCCACGGGCAAGCGCCCTCGCCAGTTGAATGTTCCGGGCGAGGAGAAGTTCAGGAGCAGAGGAGTTACCTATTGCGCTATCTGTGACGGTCCTCTTTTTGCTGGTGAAAATGTTGCCGTCATCGGTGGCGGCAACTCGGCATTGGAAGCTGCCGACGATATGGTCAAAATAGCCGACCATGTTTACTTGGTATCGCTAACTCCTCTTACCGGCGACCAAATCCTGATCGACAAAGTGGAATCTGCCAGCAACTTGACAATGTTCCTGGAGCATGAGGTCATGGAGGTAAAAGGGGAGAGCCGTGTTGAGGGGATAAAAATAAGGGACTTGAAAAGCAAACAGGAGAGGGCATTGAAGGTGAGCGGCATATTTATCGAGATCGGACTGATCCCCAACTCGGAGCCATTCAAGGGAATAGTCCGTCTGAATCGCCTTGGGGAAATCGAAGTAAATTGTGCCAATGAAACTAGCGTACTCGGGCTTTTTGCCGCTGGGGATGTTACTAATGTTCCCGAAAAGCAGATTGTGGTGGCTGCCGGGGAAGGGGCAAAAGCTGCCCTTAAAGCTCACCACTATCTCCAGAGGCTCAGCAAATAAATAATATTGCAAAGGAGGATGGAAATGGCTGTTAAGAAAGTTGGTGAAAAATACCGCTGCAATGTCTGTGGCAATGAGGTGACTGTGACCAAGGTTGGCGGCGGCACTCTGGTCTGTTGTGGCCAGGATATGGAATTAGTTAGCTCTTAAGGTTTCAAAAGGAGCAAGTAAATGGAAAATGAACAAGCCAGAACGATAGAGATTCTTCAGCTCGCTATTCAAATGGAGGCAGATGGCAAGGAGTTTTACCAGACGGCAAGCCGCAAAAGCAGCAACAAGTTAACCAAGGAGCTATTTCGACAGCTGGCTAAGGAAGAAGACATCCACCGTAAGAAGTTTGTGGAGATATACGAAGCCCTCAAAAGAGGGCGGAATTGGCCTGACGTAGAGTTGCAGTCCGGGAAAGAGGGAAAAATAAAGTCTCTGTTCGCCGAAGCCACTAAGGCGCTGGGTAGCAAGTTCAAAGTAGCCGAGTCTGAACTGGAAGCCATCAAGACAGCTATGGATATGGAGGTCAGGTCATACAATCTATATCACTCTCGAAGCGCAGAAAGCACCCTCCCTGTGGAAAAGCAGTTCTATAAGACTCTGGCGGGCGAGGAGCGGGGGCACCATCTCGCCCTTCTCGATTCCTACGAGTATCTCAGCGACCCTACGGGGTGGTTTGCCAAAAAAGAACATTGGTCACTGGATGGAGCTTAGATAAACAGGAAAGGAACATACACCATGGGGGATGTTGCTCTGAGAATTGAACAGCTAGCTGTTGAGGTGGAAGGGCGGGAGATTCTGCATAACATAAATCTGGAGATGAAGCTTGGCGAGACCCACGTCCTTTTCGGTCCCAACGGCAGCGGGAAGACTACTCTGCTCATGGCAATCATGGGTTTCCCCAAGTATCGGGTCACCAAAGGCAAAATCATCTTCAAAGGCCAGGAAATAACCAAGTTGTCGCTGGACGAGAGAGCCCGCTTGGGGATCGGTATGTCCTTCCAGCGGCCGCCGGTGGTCCGTGGTGTAAAGACGCGTGATATGGTGGCCGCCTGCCTCAAGGGTGAAGAGCGTGAAGAGCGAATCGAGCAACTCGCGGAAAAAGCTAACCTGGCTGATTTTCTGGATAGGGAGATAAACTATGGGTTTTCGGGAGGGGAGATAAAGCGTTCGGAGCTGATGCAACTACTGGCGCAGAGACCCACATTAACATTGATAGATGAGCCTGAGTCAGGCGTGGACCTGGTGAACATTGCCCTTATCGGCGAACTGTTAAATGGCTTGCTGGAAAAAGACTGTCCCATACTTGAGCGAAAATGCATGGGGCTCATCATTACCCATACCGGTCATATTCTGGACTACGTTAACGCCCGCACAGGCTATGTCATGTGTGATGGTGTAATTGGATGCGAGGGAGCCCCGCGCGAGATTTTGGCTACTATTAGAGAGAAGGGCTACCAGGAATGTATCGCCTGCTTTCTAAGGAGGAGGGCCTCAAGTGGTTGAAACAGCATCATCTAAGATGCATAAAGACAAAGCCAGAGCAGCAGCAGCCAAAGGAGCGGCATTTGGTGAGGATATAGATTTGGGCATTTATGTTAGCTCAGCCGAGGAGCAGCCTTCTCAGGTTGACCCGTCGAAGCTCCCGGCCACGGCCAAAGAACGGATGCTGGAGGCAGGACTCATTTTGGATGACCCGGACCAGAGAGCCGGGACCTTTATCCAGATGGACAACGCTCCGGTTCATAGTTCGGTCAGACAGGAGGGTGTAGAAGTGATGGCAGTCAGCCAGGCTCTCGAAAAGTATGACTGGCTGTCAGACTACTGGTGGCAGGCAGTAGCCGTGGATACGGATAAGTACACTGCCAGTGTGGAACTGAACCAGTATAACGGCTATTTCATCAGGACACTGCCCGGCTATAAGACCATCTACCCAGTCCAGGCTTGTCTCTATCTGGCAAAGGCACGGCTCACTCAGAACGTGCACAATATTATCATTGCTGAAGAGAATTCAGAGCTGCATATCATTACCGGTTGTACCACCGCTTCTAACGAAGAAGCTGGCCTGCATCTCGGCGTCTCTGAGTTCTACATAAAGAAAGGGGCTAAGGTCACCTTCACTATGATACATAACTGGAATCCAGAGGTAGCCGTCCGCCCCCGCTCGGCGGCGATTATTGAAGAGAATGGGTTATTTCTCAGTAATTATGTGCTTATGAAGCCCGTCCGCTCACTGCAGATGTATCCTACAGCCAGATGTGTGGGGGAAAACGCGGTTGTCAGATTCAACAGTATTCTGGTAGCCGGCAGGGGATCATCGCTGGACGTTGGTTCTCGGGTCATCCTGAATGCTAAGGGGGCAAAAACAGAAATCATATCGCGAGCGATAACTACCGGAGGGAGCATCGTTGCCCGAGGCTATATAGAAGGCAATGCGCCTGATGTCAAGGGGCATCTGGAATGTCGCGGGCTAATCCTGATGGGAAAGGGCATAATCCATGCCATACCCGAGCTTAAAGGTACTTTAGCTGGCATTGACCTATCCCATGAAGCGGCGGTGGGCAAGATAGCCGAGGAAGAAGTAGAGTATCTCATGGCACGAGGGCTAACTCGAAGCGAGGCTACGGCCACAATAGTCAGGGGGTTTCTCAGGGTGGATATAGAGGGGTTGCCGCCCTTACTCGGTGCCGAATTGCAGCGGGCAATTGAAGCCAGTGAAGAAGACCTTATGTAAATAAAGTCCACAGGAGGTTAACAATGAATCTGAAAGCTCTATACAATTTAAGCTATGGACTATATGTGGTGGCATCCCAAAAAGAAGGAAAACTGAACGCGCAAATCGCCAACACGGTTATTCAAGTCACCTCTGAGCCGCCAACCGTTGCCGTGTGTATCAACAAGCAGAACCTGACACACGAATTCATCACCCAAAGCAAAGCCTTTACTGCTTCCATGCTATCCCAAGATACACCACTCTCTTTCATCGGTCATTTTGGCTTCAAATCGGGGCGAGAAATAGACAAACTCAAAGATATCAATTACAAACTGGGTGAATCTAAGGCTCCCATAGTGCTTGATCACAGCTTAGCCTATCTAGAGGCCAGGGTAATTAACCAGGTAGATGTCGGGACTCACACTATCTTTATCGGGGAGCTCGTAGGAGCGGATGTGCTCAAAGAAGGTGAACCAATGACTTATGCTTACTACCGTCAGGTTAAGAGAGGCACCACTCCCAAGACAGCTCCCAGCTACATCGAAGAAAGAAAGGAGACGGTATCCAAAATGGCGAAATACAAATGC
>Ga0315544_1001280_pt1 | contig 19987 bp, 16 predicted proteins | sample SalMarSW160130MG_2_FD_202543 | JGI IMG/M metagenome (GOLD analysis project Ga0315544, IMG submission 202543) | Salt marsh sediment microbial communities from the Plum Island Ecosystem LTER, Massachusetts, United States - Salt Marsh Sediment SW1601-130 ... | reverse complement strand
CCGAATAAACAAACCCAATTTCCAAAATGGCCAAAATGAACGCAAATATCTTTATCGCAAAGGATTATGAAAATGAAACCTCCCTCAGGCCCCAAAAAAACAAACCCAAAACAAACCCAATTTCTTCAAAGGCCAAAATGAACGTAAGTTCTGTTTTAACAAAGTATTATGAAAATGTACCACTTCGCAGACGCGGGGAAAACAAACCCAAACAAACCCAATTTCAAACCCAGCGCCTCTCTAAGCTCTTTTTGGCTTTTACTTTTCTTTGCCCCGGCTATAATCTGGCAATGCAGTCCTGGACGATACAAAAGCTCTTAAACTGGGTTACAGAATACCTCACGGGCAAGGGTATTGATTCGCCTCGCCTAAGCGCCGAACTTCTTCTCTCCCAGGTACTGGCCTTAAAGCGGATTGAATTATATACGCAATTCGACAAGCCCGTCGACAAACAGCAACTTGATAGGCTGCACGATTTAGTAAAACGGGCCGGCCAAAACGAACCTATCGCTTATCTGGTCGGCAAAACCGAATTTTATTCATTAGAGCTAAATGTAACGCCGGAATGTATGATTCCTCGTCCGGAGACGGAATTGCTCGTAGAACGCGCCATCGAATTTTTGCGGACCCGCCCCGATAGAAACTCTACAATGGGTGATACGCTGCAAAAAGGAAGGATTTCTAACGGGGCCCGCCCCCGCACCCAATTCGTTTGCGACCTGTGCACCGGCTGCGGATGCATTGCAGTGGCAATAGCCAAAAACTACCCCGGCGCCCGAATAATCGCAACGGACATCTGCGATGCCGCCCTTGCCGTCGCCGCCGGAAACATCGAAAAGCACCAGCTAAAAGACAGAATCACGTTACTTTGCGGCGATTTATTCGACCCGATTATATCCGGCCTGGATGTTGACAAATTTGATTTGATTGTCTGCAACCCGCCGTATGTAAGCACCGCCGAGTATGAAAAGCTCGATAGAAACGTAAAAGATTACGAACCCAAAGTGGCCTTGTTTGCAGGGGTCGATGGCCTGGATATTTACCGTAGAGTTATTGAAAAAGCCGACCAATTTCTAAAGCCCGATGCGGCGTTAATGTTGGAAATAGGCTATGCTCAGGGGCCTGCTGTCAGGGAACTGCTCGAACAAACCGGCGCTTTCGCCGAAATCAAAAGCGAAAAAGACCTACACAACAACGACCGTATCGCAATCGCAAAAAAACAAAAAAGGCTTGATATGGAAAAATAACACCATCATTTGTCCCCCAAAAGCTGTTTTGGGCAAAATCTCGGAAAATCATTGTATCTTTTACAGCTTCTTTGTACCTTTAGTAATCAAAACGGTTCGCTATAAATCCCATGGATTGGGAATAGAATGAAAAAATTACCGACATCATTTGTTGTGGTAGTGTTTTTGGCAGCGCTCGCTTATCAGGTTAAAGCGACCACCGTTGCATTAACGAAAAACACAGTGACGCCTGGCACGCTAAGCGCAACGGAGTTTAATCGTCTGACCGATTATGACCTGACAGCAGCGAATGACATAACACTATCAAATATACTTGGTGCGAGCTTCGGCAGCTTGACTTCCGATGGCAGCGACCTTGCCGGGTACAACCCGATAATCGACATCGCCGTAATAAACTTTGACGAAGATATGTCTGCAGGAAATTATATCCTCGATGCAGTTTATGTTCGCGTTGACAACGATTTAATACTGCCAACCATACCTGCTGCGATGCCCGGCGGCCTGATATTAGAAGACATGGGCTTTCCAGAGTACAACCCGATGCCGGATGTCTCGACATTGTTCTATTACAAAGACTTGTTTGCAGTAAGTGACATTCTCAATATAGTTTATCTTCGCAATAACGACGGCATAATACTAACAACATCTCGTGCAATGTTTAGCAGCCTGATTTTTAGAGACTTCGACCTTCCCTACTACAATCCTATAAGTAATATCGCGATATTATTCTTTGATGAGGAGCTTTTTGCAGGAAATCAGCTCTTCGATATGGTTTATATTCCCGGCAGCAACATAATACCATCAGCAGCATCGGACGCTACGCTTGAGGACCTGACTTTCGAAAATAGAGGCCCCATCGAATACGCTCCCGCAACAAGCATCACGGCCTTGCACTTAGGGGAAACTATCTTCGCTAACATCGGCAACCTTTACATTACAACAGATAGCTTCGTGGCTCCTGAGCCGGCGCCGATTGCTATTCTCGGTCTCGGAAGCCTGTATTTGCTCAGAAAACGCAAAGGCATGTAGGGCAGGCCTATGTGCCTGCCCGGGGCAATGCTCCGTCGCCAAAGCTATGGAGCGTCAGCTACCACATCGGGTTGCCCGTCGTGGCGCGGCAACGCTCCGTCGCCAAAGCTATGGAGCATCGGCGACCACATCGGGTTGCCCGTCGTGGCGCGGCCACGCCGCGACAGGCCCTGTTAGTATGAAAGAATTGATTTGACGTTATAGTAGCTTATCTTTTCTCTTCCGCGCAGTGCGGCAAGCTCTATGAGAAATACTATCCCGACAACTTGTCCACCGATTTTTTCGATAAGTTTACAGGCCGCCGCCATTGTCCCCCCCGTCGCCAATAAATCGTCAACCATCAAAACTTTAGCCTGGTTTTCAACGGCATCACTATGCACCTCCAAGGTGTCTGTCCCGTATTCCAAATCGTATGTGATGCTTTCAGTCTCAAAAGGCAGCTTGCCTTTCTTCCGTATGGGCACAAAGCCGGCCCCGAGCTTTTTTGCAACCGCCGCACCGAATATAAATCCTCTGGCCTCCACAGCAGCAACATATTCGATGCCCACACCCGTAAAACCGGCGCACAGAGCATCCACCGCTGCTGCAAACGCCTTCGGGTCAGCTAACAATGGTGTGATATCGCGAAATAAAATCCCCTTCTTCGGCCAGTCGGGTATGCTCCGAATGTGTCTTTTCAGGTCAATTCCTTTGCTTGTCATTTGTTTTCCTTCCCGGGGATCTGCTGATTCAGGCCACAGGATAGCTTGCGCCATTGTCTGGCTAAACACATACACCGCTTACGCGGGAATGACATATAGAACCGATTAGTTTGAATATTATCAGTAGATTTCCGGAGAAATGCAAGTTTTATTGAGATGTTATTCAGGACTGCTCTTCGTTCATATATTCGTAAAGCTTGGTAAGGGCATCGCGCCGAATCTGCCGAATCCTCTCTCGTGTCAGGCCTAATTCCTTAGCGATTTCTTTCAAGGGCATGGGCTTGTTTCCATCAAGACCGTAATGCAGCCTCAAAATGTTCGCTTCTCTCGGGTCGATTTCATTCAGCAGTCTCAAAGCCTTTGCTTTTTCTTCAATCGCAGATAATATATCCTCCGGTTTGCAGGCATTTGGGTCCTCTAAAATCGCTTCGAGCATTTGGTCTTCGTCCGACACATTGCTGCTATAAGATTCACTTACAGAGCTAAGGACATCGACGATACGATGTATGACCTGTGCCTTGCGCAACGGTAGCTGCATGATTTTAGCCATCTCGTCAACGCTCAATGTTCTGCCGAGCTCGCTTTCCAGCCCGGCCGTGGTGTGCCGCCACTGATTTATTAATGCAACCATATAGGTGGGAATGTGCACCGGCTGAATGTTCTCCAGCAAGGCGCGTTTGATGCTTTGCTTTATCCACCACGCTGCATAGGTGCTGAAACGGACCCCACGGTTAGGGTCAAAGTAATCAACAGCTTTTATGAGGCCGAGATTACCCTCTTCAATCAGGTCGCCGAGACTCATCCCCCGGCCGCCGTATTTCTTCGCGATATTAACGACCAGCCTGAGATTACTTCGCACCAATTGTTCCCTGGCCAATTGGTCGTTTTCTTCGGCAACCAGTTTGCCTAACGAGCGCTCCTCTTCTGCGTTCAACAGCGATGCCTCGTCGATCTCTTTTAGATATTCCTTTATGGTGACATCAAATGCTATGGCTCACTCCCGCCCGGCCGAAAGGCCTTTCGGCTCCGGCCATAAGGGCAAATTGTTGCTCGAACTTACCTCCTTTTTATAGGACCCTCGGCTCCCTGCCGGAGATAAACCTATTTGAGGTATCGGTTAAATTTGCCTGTGAGTTTACCACGCTAAAAATTTCCCCTTCCCACCTCACCGAGTGAGTTGTTGACTTCTAACATTGCTCGTGCTCCTTGGCGACCTCGCAGGGCAGTGCAATCTCCCCCTGACTGGGCGCCGCGGCGACTGCAAAATAGTCAATATTGCAGTCGAATATCCGCCATAGGCGGAAACCGCCGTCTTATGGCGGATCCAATGAAAAAGGGGCCTATACCAAATCGGTATAGGCCCCGAATTGACCAAATCTACCCTGGCTGGGCGCCGCGGCGACTGCTACATTAACCACGTCCCCATATCTTGCCTCGTAATCCTAAGTCCACAGGATGCCTTGCGGCAGAAGCAATGGGGGCCAGCAAAATCTTGGCTTACTGTGCCGGCTCCGGCGGCAGAGGATACAGACGAATATCGTCGAAGTACATCGTACCTGAACCACCAGCTTGCGGATTCTTCCTGTTACCAAGACCAAGGGCAATCGTATTGACATTGGCAAGGTTCACACCCTGGTCTGCAAAGGCCTGCAACGGGATGAGCCACTCCGTCCAGGTATCGATCGTTGCGGCACCCGGATCGTCGTGGACCACAATCGCAGGCGCGCCGCCAGCGTTGGAGACCGCCACATATAGCGGCTCAGCCGCATTACTGAGGATGCCGATGTCCTGGTTCGCCCACTGCGTGCCAACCGTACCGGTCGTCGTGACGTTCGAGAAGACAGCCTCGCACGTCCGGGCTGCGTCGTGGCTGGTTACTGCCAAGCCGATATAGATGTTCAAGCCCATCTGGATATTTTCCGGCGTGCCCTGCAACTGCCACGAGACCCCATCGGCTGAATAGTAGGCTGAAAAGTTGCTGCCGATACCGCGCTCGATCTTCACCCAGTGCGGTGCAGAGATCCCGCCGGTTGTCGTGTCGGTACTGCCGCTGTCTGTCACGGTGCGTCGCTGGAAGGAAACACCCTGGCCGGGTGTCACGACCATCGTCGCATGCTTTGAGCCTGGATCAAGCGTCTCACGAATCATCACACCGGCCTTGGCCCAGTTATTCGTATTGCTGACACTCTGGATCCTCGCGACAATCGATCCTGTCCCGGTGAGCGTCTTGAAAGCATAGTGGAACTCATCGGCGTTGTTCCAGATATCGGCGCCCGAGCCGGTCATCGTATAGGTGCCTGCCGGGCCTTCTGTGAAGCTGCCGACATAGGGGGGTAGGCCACTGAACCACAGCGACAATTCCACAACGACTTCCTCGGTCCAGTCACTCGTGTCACTCAACGTCAAAGTCGCCTCAGAGTAGCCAACACTATTGTCATAGTAAAGCGGCATCGACTGGTTGCCGCTGTGAACGATAGTTTGCTCGGCAAAAGGAGGAGTGTCATAACCAACTAAAGAACCGTTTGTCGGGTTGTCATATCCGTCTATCCACGCGTTAAATATCCTGTTGCTTTCGGGGTCCGCGGGGTCAAGGTCATTGTAGCTCTCAAAATCATCCACGAGAAGGAAGTCGGCTGTCGTAAAGCTCCAGACAGGGCCAATCCACGGACTGTCGGGATTAGCGTCATTAACCTCGTCAACACGCCAATAGTAAGTAGTTTCCCACTCAAGTTTTCCGGGGTCATAGCTCTCATCGCCAAGGTCCCTAGTGCCTTTATAATCCGGCGAATTTGTATCGGCATTTTTCACGGCATTTTCATCAGCGCCGAAATAGACCTGATGCGAAGCGGGATAGGCTCCGGGATTCCAACTCAAAATCGGTGTTTGCTTCACATCCACAGCGCCATTAGGCGGATTCGGGCTCCCGATGGCGCCTTGAGTCGTGAAGCTCCAGACGTCGCCTTTATATGTGGCGACGGCATCAAACTCATCGACCCGCCAGTAGTAAGTCTTAGTCATTTTAATTGGGCCGGGACTATAGGTCGTAGCTTCCTGAGGGAGACCTCCGGTTGCGTTGTTGACATCGTCAAAATTGTCTCCAAAGTACACTGTGTGCGATTCTGAACCCAAACCTCCCGTCCAGCTAAGGTCTGTATCCGGGTCTACAGACTCGGCACCATCAGCCGGGTCGGGTGCATAGGCGGTTTTGGGTGGAATTGAAAAGCTCCAGACTGGACCTTTCCAGGGACTATTGGGCTCAGTGTCATTGACCTCGTCAATCCGCCAGTAATACGTTGTGCTTGGTAAGAGGCCATCCGGATAGGCAAATCCAGGAGAGCCGGCATCGTAAAACGTTGTAGTCTGGTTAATCCGGAACACATCTGAATCTCGCGTAGCTTCGTTGACGTCGTCGAAATTGTCACCCAAATACACATCATGCGAGACCGCAAAATCTCCCGGAAACCAGCTTAGGTTCGCCCACGTATCTGGATGCATGGCACCATCAGCCGGGACGGGGCCGAAGGCATACAGATATCCTTCACGACCTTCCATAGCAGCCAGAATCTTGGGCTCCGTCAGCGCCTCGTTGTATATCCGGACATCGTCAATCAGGCCTATAAAAAACTTAAACAAACTGCTATCTCTGTGGTCTGTAATCGCGCCAATATAGGCATTATGTTGAGAGGTACCGGAAAGATCATATCCAGTAGGTACGTTATCAATAGTTGCATCTAACAGCCCGTCAACGTACACCTGCAAGGTATTTCCATTTCTCAGCCCAACGATATGATGCCACTCGTTATCGTTAACCAGTCCGCGGGTACCTATTGCCTGCAGCTTCGTGCTATCGTCATCTGTGGTTAGGACAACTGCGCCGCCCACATCTGCTTCGCCCACTGCCAGCGTGAACCGTATTCCGCCACCATAGTCTCCTCCGTTGGCAAAGATGCTGCCTGTGCCAATTTCGCCTCCGCCAGTTATAGTCGTTTTTATCCACGCAGAGATAGTCCAATCACCCGTAGCGAAATTAAGAGCATCGGAATTCCCACAGTCCACATGTCCTTCACCGTTGAACTCCAGGGCTCCACCTATCAGGCCAACTGCCCAAGTTGCATCACCTTCCAAGGTTCCATCATTATTGCCGGCAATATCTGTGGCGGTGCTCCCAGAACCCTCATCAAACCTCCAGTGAGCTATGAGATCGGCTGAAGCATTAACTGACATGCTCAGCACCAAAACAGAAGAAACCAGATAAATCAATTTTTTAGACACAATAGTCCTCCTTAACCCCGACCCTTCTTCGACGCGTGGGGTTCAAAAAGTTAAAATAACTATTTATGCTTTGGCCATACACCAAAACACTTGTCGTTCTTAACAGGCGACAAAAACCTCATCTATGAGAATTGCCACTCGCACAGCTTATAGTGCTACCGGTTATAGCTCCGGCGGCAGAGGATACAAACGAATATCATCAAAGTACATTGTACCTGAACCGCCAGCCTGTGGATTGCTTCTGTCACCAAAACCAATGCCAATCGTATTGACATCGGCAAGGTTTATACCCTGGTCCGCAAACTCCTGCAGTGCGATTTTCCACTCCGTCCACTCAATTGCCATAACTGCTTCCGGGTCGTCGTGATAGACTACAGCACTGTCATTGAGAACCACATACATCTGTTCAGTAGAATTAAATATTTCGCCTCTTAACCACAGTGACAATGTATTAACGCCCTTTTCTGTCCAATCACGCGGATATTCCAGCGTGTGAGTTGCCTCAGAGTTCCCGACACTGTTGTCGTAGAAATACGGCATTGACTGAGAACCGCTATGCACAATACTCTGCTCGACGAAAGGAGGTAATTCATGACCAACGAGAGCTCCGTTTGTTGGGATTTCATAGCCGTCCAGCCACGCGGCAAATATCCTGTTGCTCCCGGGTTCATCGGGATTAAGGGCATTGTAGGCTTCAAAATCGTCTATCACAATGAAGCTGCCTGTCGTAAAAGTCCAGACAAGGCCTACCCACGGACTGTTGGAATGGACATTATTGACCTCATCAATCCGCCAGTAATAAGTGGTATCCCACTCGAGTTGTCCGGGGTCATAGCTCTCTGAATCAATGTCTCTGGTACCTTTGTGCTCGGGCGAACCTGTATCGGCATTGCGCACGGCATCTTTATCTGTGCCTAAGTACACCTCATGTGAGGCGGCATTATCTCCCGGCGACCATTTAAGAATCTGTGTGGGATTTACATCTGTGGCGCCGTGAGACGGGACAGGGCTTCCGACTGAACCCAGAGTTGCAAAGCTCCAGACATCACCCTTATACGTATCGACGGCATCGAACTCATCGACACGCCAGTAGTAAACCTTCGCTGACTCAAGAGGACCTGGATTATAGGTCGTAAGTCCCGCCGGTAGAGCCCCAGTGGCATTACTAACATCGTCAAAATTGTCGCCGACATATACGTAGTGCAATTTCGCACCGAAACCAGGCTGCCAGCTAAGCCGCGCATCCGTTTCCACGGACCCGGCACCATCAGCCGGGTCGGGATTAAAGGCGATCTTGGGAGCTACCGTAAAGCTCCAGACATTGCCTTTGTGTTTCGTCCCATCGGCCTCAAGCTCGTCTATCCGCCAATAGTATGTGGTGCCTTCAGTAAGACCATCCGGATAAGGAAACCCGGGAAAGCCGACGATAAAACTCATCACGGCCTGATTGCCCTGGAACGTGTCCGCGGCGCCGGAATCCACATCGGCAAAATTCTCGCCTATATACAAATCGTGTGAGACTGCATCTTCACCCGCCGTCCATCCCATGTTCACCCATGTCTCCCTGAGCACCGCACCATCATCCGGAATGGGATCACTGGCCTGAAAATCTTTCGGCTTAAGCACGGGGTACAACGCGCTCTGTGGAACAAGCTGCCTTGGGGTGGATGGACTCTGCCAGTACAACTGCCATTCCGCTTCTCCACCATTTTCATATCCTTCTACTACTATAGGATACCTCTGACCTGCAACGAGCTCTACCGGGTCGGCCGTAGTCTCGACACGGTCTTGATCGGCCCAGGCATCAATGATGAGCTCTCCATCCAGATACATTCGTATGCCGTCATCGCTGCCGGTTATGAAGGTGTACGCCTCAGAGGAAGGTGCCACAAGTTCACCCGTCCATCTGACCGAGAAGGTATCAGCTCTTACCCCCGGTGGCGGGGGGATTTCTAAGGCCGGCGTAAGACCATCCGGATGGTTGGCTACAAATCCCGGATTCCAGTAGCAGTATATTTGCGGTTCTATCCGGGTCACCACCAGATCGCGGAAGGCATCCGCCCGAGATGGAGGGGCAGCCCCTGACCAGTGAAAGTACTCCGCTCGCAAACCCGTGCCGTCCTGGCCCCAGGTGCTACTAACCAGGCTCAGCACCACAACAAAAGAAATTAGATAAATCAATTTCTTACACATAATGTTCCTCCTTCAACAAAAGTTAAAAAAATATGTACGAATTATGTTTTGGCCACACACCAAAACACTTGTCTTTCTTAACGGGCGTCAAAAACCTCATCTATGAGAATTGCCACTCACACAGCTAATAGTGCTTCCGTTTATGGCTCCAGAGGCAGAAGATACAGACGAATATCGTCAAAGTACATCGTACCTGAACCACCAGCCTGCGGATTGCTCTTATTGCCTAATCCAAGGGCAATCGTATTGACGCTGGCAAGGTTCACGCCCTGGTCGGCAAAGGCTTGCAGGTCAATATCCCATTGGGTCCACTCATTTATCTGTGCTGCATCAGGATTATCATGGGTGACCACAGCGCTGCCATTGAGAACCACATACATCGGCTCCGCATCGTTACTGTTTATGCCGATATCCTGATTGGTCCACTGCTGACCAACAGTCGTACCGGGAAAGCTGACGTTAGAGAATTTGGCTTCGCACACTACGCCGGAGTTATGACTGGTCAGCGCCAAGCCTATGTACATAGGCGTATTCATTGTAACCGTCTGTGTCCCCAATTGCGTCCAAGTGCTGCCGTCCACTGAATAGTAGGCTCTTACAAGACCACCTACATTACGCTCCAATTTCACCCACTGAGGCGCTGTGATCCCGGCTTCGGTAGTATCGCTGCTGCTGGCGCCTGCTGGGGTGCGACGCTGGAAGGAAACTCCCTGAGCGGGCGTAACGACCATCATCGCGTGACTTGAATCCGCATCGAGAGTATCGCGAATCATAACGCCGGCTTTGGACCATTCGTTTGTGTTCTCCACGCTCTCAACCTTTGCTATAATCGTGCCCGCACCGGAAAGCTCCTTACATGCAAAATGGAACTGGTCTGAGGTGTCCCAGATATCCACTCCCTCTGCGGTCATCGTGTAGGTGCCGGTTGGCCCTTCCACGAAGCTGCCCATATACGCCGGATAACCTTTGAACCACAGTGACAATACTTTCACACCTTCTCTGGTCCAGTCCTGCGCAGGACTAAATGTGCGTTCTGCCTCTGAGTAATTTGCCGTACCACTGTTGTCGTAAAAAAATGGCATCGACTGAGCACCGCTGTGAACGATACTTTGCTCGGCAAATGGAAAAGTATCATTACCAACGAGAGCTCCGTTTATCGCGACCTCGTATCCATCTATCCACGTACTGAATATCTCATCAGGTGGATAGTCGTTGTAGTCCTCAAAGTCGTCCACGACAAGGTAGTTGGCAATCGTAAAGCTCCAGACGTCGCCCTTCCAGGGACTATTCGGCTCAGTGTCATTAACCTCGTCGATTCGCCAGTAGTAAGTCGTGCCCCGAATAAGACCATCCGGATATGCAAATCCGGGAAAACCGATAGTTAAAGAAGTTGTAGCCTCGTTGCCCTGGAATGTCTCGGTGGCGCCGTTGTTCACATCATCAAAATTATCGCCCAAGTACACATCATGTGAGACCGCAAAATCTCCCGCCCGCCAGCTAAGGTTCACCCACCTATCCTCATGTATGGTACCATCGACCGGATTAGGGGCCGAGGCCAGTGGACATGCGCCGGCACTGCTCTGCATAATACGCTGAACCTCTTCCTGGGTTAATGCCCGGTTGTATATCTGCAGATCGTCAATCAGGCCGGTCCAGTAGCGCCCCGTTGCTTGAGAATTGTCTCCGATCCAGAGAGGATAGCTGCTGACAGTGATCTGCCCGGTAGACTCTTCAGTTGCGTCCACCTCACCATCTACATACAAGTAGTTCATCGTGCCGTCGTACACCCATCCGACGTGGTGCCACTCGCCATCGTCAACGGGGGTGACCCCATAGGTGTATTCCCCAGTCGTACCGCCCACAGCGGCCTCCATGAAGTTATTCAAACTTGCCCTCGACGACCGCCAGGAGTCGTCGCCCCTCGAAAGGACAGTGTTCCACTGCTTGTCAAATTCGACAACCTTGATCCAGTACGTGAAAGTGATATAGTCGGTAATATCGAACTCCGGAGGAGCCCCGCAATCCACGTAGTCGCCGTCACCGTCAAGGCTTATCGCCTGGCCAAAAACGCCGGCCTCATAGGTCGGGTTGCCCATTTCTGTGCCGTGGAGGTCATGACCGGAGCTGTCAGAGGCGTCACCGTCAAACCGATACCAGGCGACAAGATTTGGGTCGGCACCTTCGGCTACGCCCGTTATAATCAGGCTGGTCACCAAAATAAAAGAGAATAAATAAATCAATTTTTTACACATAATAGTCCTCCTTAAAAAAAAGTTAAAAATAACTATTTACGCTTTGGCCACACACCAAAATCCTGACTTATTCAAATAAAACGACCGATAATAATTTTTACACTCATTACATTTAATCTATGTCTGTCTCGGACAATTTTCTGCGATTCGATACTACCTCCTTCCTTCACCCCGTCCCGTCTTTGCCACAAGGCATCCTGCGGACGACGGGCGGGGTTCACAAGCCCGAATATGAGCTGTTAATTGAAATGTAAAGGCCTCATTGCAAAGCCCAAGGCTCTTACTTGAAACTCGGCACCTCACTCACTTAAAAAGACTATATAAACTCTACCTGCTTGTAAGCCAAACTCCACAAGCTTTATCTAATCTATTTGTACCAAATTAGCCACCTTCACGTCAAGAAAAACCTGGAGATTTCTCAGAAAATCGGCGAGATTATACGACTTTTCCCCAAAAAATGAGCATTGGCTTCAAAAACTTTGAGTGAGTTGGCTTTGAGTGGAGACACGAAGTAGCGGTAGCTAAACCTTGTTTGGCCCTACGGTAGTCTTTGGTGCTGGGAAAACCACAAGCTTTTTATCCAGTCTGTCGGCGTCCTATCGCTATCTTTGTCCTTCACGCTGTCCTTAATCCATCGCCCGCCAACAAATCGACAAGACTGTAAACGGCAAATCCCGCCATGGCCGCAAGGACCGTATAGAGCTGCCACTGACCCCGAACAGTTTCTATAGTCTGCGGGATTCTATCAACTAAGGCACCCCCACGCGCGGTGAAACTTCCGGCAGCGCTTTGAAAAACCGCCGCAATAGAGCCCGGAAAGGCTACAAACGCAACAATTGCGGCAGCGCCGAACAAAATACATCCCGCCAGAGCGAGTCTTTCCTGCAGAACCACACGGGTTAAAATCTTCTGCTCTTCGGCTTGCCTAATCCTCCTTAACATCCTCTCGCTAAAATCAGCCGGCACCGGCTCCGAAGACGAGCGCAAAGCTCGCCCTAACATTTCATCAAATTTATCATCTGTGTTTATTCTATCCGCCAACATCAATATCTTCTCCGAAGGCTGGTGCCAACGCCTTTTTCAATCTCCCGCGTGCTCTGAACAAATATGTCTTAATGGTATTTTCCTTCGCCTGCATTATCTTTGCAATATCGGTTATGCTCTTTTCTTCTCGATAGTACAATATAATTGCCATGGCCCAGAGTCTCGGCAGCCGTTCGACTGCCTCCCAAACGATTTTTTCTGTCTCTTTGCCTTGTATTGCCGCCGCCGGCTCTTGCTCTTCACCGCTGGCAATTTGTTCATCCCGTTCGACTTCGAGCCGCCACTGCCTTCGATTCTTGCGCAGGTAACTTACCGCCTGACGGTACGCTATACTCCACAGCCAGGTGCTCAATTCAGCCCGGCCGTTATATCGGCTTAATCCGTTGTATGACGCCAGGAACGTCTCACTCGCCACATCCTCGGCCTCATCTTCTCTCAGCCCTAACCTTCGGCAGCACAGAAAAACCGTTTCTTTGTACTTATCAATGAACCGGGCAAACGCCCCGTGGTCACCGCTGCGTAGCAGCCGTAACCAGTTATCTTCCTTTTGCTGGTCCCATATCTCGTGTACCAACAAGTCTTCTTTCTTCATATATTAGTCGCAGCCCGGACTTAATAAGTTTCAGATTTTCCGAAACGTTTTTCATAAAAACAGTTAGTAATTTATAAAAGACAATAATAATGCCAAAAACAGGAAAAAACACATATTTTTTGAAACCTGCTGAACGGAATCAGCGACCAATTTACAAAAGACGACAAAAACAAAGGAAAAATGAAACAATTAAGGAATATCAAAAATGGAAACAAACTACTATATCAAGCCGGCCTGGACGCACAATGGGACAATACGAACAGACCTTCCCTTAACGGTATTTGGAAAGTTGACCAGGAGGAAATTTGCAGAAGCAGTAAGCCCGGGACAACTCTTTTGCGTCGGCAAGGTCTATCTGAGAACCCACAACGGCTCGATAAGAATAAAATAATAACCAGGCATAAATTGAAAGGAGAAAAAATGGAGAATGGTTTGTTAAAAAAGGTATCGCTGGGTTCTTTACTGTGCCTTCTGATTGTCGCAGCGGGCTGCTGTTTCAATATAGGGAGCTGCGCAATGCGGGCAAAATACGAACGAACAGTCCAGCTTTCAGCGCCTCTGTCGCCCGGCTCAAGCTTCGCAGCCCAGACCCACAACGGATATATAACAATCACCGGTGCTGATGTTACCGACTGCAATCTTACAGCAACCATTATCGGCCAGGCGATAACCGAAGAAGACGCCAAAAAAATAGCTGAGCAAACAACAGTAAAACTCGAACCCTGGGGGGGCAAGCTGACTGCCAAAATTGACAAGCCCACCTATATGATTAATCGGTCTGTTTCCGTAAATCTTGAGGTAACAGTCCCGAATCAGACTGACCTGGAGCTCACAACTCACAATGGCAAGATAGAAATTACAAATATCACCGGCCGGCTCAACGGCACCGCTCACAATGGAAAGGTCACTGCCGAGCAGGTTTCCGGCGACATCGAGCTTTATACACATAACGGCTCTATCATTTGCAAGGAAATTTCAGCTGATGCTCAACTGAAGTCGCACAACGGCGGCATAAACATTTATTACTCCGAGACCGCCCCACCCGTCTGCGAGGTATCACTAATTACTCACAATGGAAGTATAGATTTCACAAGCCCACCGAATTTCTCCACCGAAGTGGAAGCCTCAACACACAATGGCTCAATAAATACTGAACTGCCTATAACGGTAAGCGGAAAGCTCAGCAAAAGAAGGCTCACAGGAAAAATCGGCACGGGTCAGGGCAAACTGCACCTTGAGACCCACAACGGCTCAATAAGAATAAGATAGACAAGTAAACAAACAATAAATCGGGAGAACAGAAAATGAATAAAAAATATTACACGGGCCCGGCTCTTGGCTTTTGTCTCTGCCTGTTGTTGATTTTTAACGGCTGTGACATTCAAATAGGTGATTGGGGCAGGGCAAAATATGAGAGGACAGTTCAGCGGCAAGCCCCCCTTGCTCCCGGCTCAACTGTTATTGCCCAGACCAGCTCTGGTTCGATTACGATTACCGGTGCCGAGGTTACTGATTGTAGTGTAGTTGCTCAAATCCGCGTTCAAGCACCCACTGAAGAGGAGGCCCAGGAAATAGCTGAGCAGGTGGAAATAAAACTTGAGCCGGTCGGCCAAACGTTAACAGTCAAGGCTGAAAAACCTCCTAAAAAACACAGACGCTCGATAAGCATAAGCTACGATATAACCGTCCCGAAGCAAACCAATATCGATTGCACCAGCTCGTATGGTGCGATTGAACTGAACAATATCGACGGGAACGTAAAGGGCAAAACCAGCAGCGGCTCGATTTCCGCAGAGGATATTCAGGGCTCGGCACAACTGGATACGTCCTACGGTTCCGTTACCTGTAGGAACATCACGGGTGACAATATCCAGTTAAAATCCGGCAGTGGTTCGATTAGAGCGGAGAATATTGTCGGCCCAGTTAATCTGAATACATCCTACGGTTCCATCACGTGCGATGATATTTCCGGCGGTGATATCAAACTGAAAACCAGCAGTGGTAATATAAAACTTTCAAAGGCTTCCTGCGAAGATTACGATTTGCACACATCCTATGGTTCTATCAACGCCGACGAGCTTACAGGCAGCTCACTCAAACTGCATTCCGCCAGCGGCGGTATTTATGTTACAGAAGCTTCTGCAAACACAGCCGATATATCCACATCCTACGGACGCATTAACTGCCGGCAGCTCACAACTACTGACCTTACCGCCAAGTCCGGCAGTGGTAATATCGATATTATCTGTTCGGACTCGACTCCTGCCGAAATCACAGCAAACGTAACTACCTCATACGGAAGCATCGATTTTACAACGCCACCTGAATTTGCGGGCCAGGTGGAGCTGGCAACCAGTTACGGCTCGATAAGAACCGACCTGCCCATAACGATAACCGGCGAAATAAGCAAAAAGAAACTCACAGGAACAATCGGCCAGGGCAATGGAAAACTGTACCTGAAAACCAGCAGCGGCTCGGTAAAAATAAGATAATCAAACAAACGAGTCGCGAATCGAAAGGACGGAAAATGAAGAACAGTTTCACAAAAATATCGCTGGCTTGTCTGATTTGTTTGCTGGTCGTTATCACAGGTTGCTGTATAAACATAGATGGCTGGCCGCGAGCCAAATACGAGAGAACAGAAAGGCTTGAAGCCCCTCTTGAACCCGGTTCAATCCTCGCTCTCGATAACGATGTCGGCTCAATCACCATTGACGGTCGCGATGTTACCGAGTGCAATGTTACCGCCACAATTTCTGTTAAGGCCCCCACCGACGAAGAAGCGAAAGACCTGGCCGAGCAAATCAAGATAGAGCTTGACCGGGACGGAAACACTTTAACGGTCAGAACCGAAAAGCCTCGCACAAAAAAACGCCGCTCGATAAGCATCGGCTTCAATATAACTGTGCCAAAGCAAACCGCTTTGGAGCTTGGAAGTGACGTAGGAAAAATCCGGGTCTCGAATATTACAGAGAAAATAAAAGCTACAACGGACGTCGGCCAAATTACTTGCAAAGAAATCTCAGGTGATATCAACCTTAAAGTAGATGTGGGCACGGTAAAAGTTGTTTATTCAAAAGCCGCCCCCGCCGACTGCAATGCGACTATCACAACGAACGTCGGCGGTATTGACTTAAGCACACCGCCCAATTTTTCGGCTGCCGTGGATGCTGACACAGATGTAGGTTCGATAAGAACCGACCTGCCGTTAACCGTGAGAGGCAAAATCGGTAAAAGTCTGCACGGAACAATAGGCGATGGAAAAGGAAAACTGTATTTAAGGACCGATGTAGGTTCAATAAGAATAAGGTAGTAAAGAAAGTTTGTTAACATTAACTTAAAATTGAAAGGAGAAAGAAAATGTCACCACAAGAAGCAATTGGAGTAGCGCTGATATTAGTTGCTTGTGCAGCCCCTGTAATCGTCATCGGTGTGATTTACTATCTTAAGAAGCGGTTCGAGCACAAACAGATTATGGCAGCCATCGAGAAAGGCACCCCACTATCGGAATTAAGAAATATTAGTCCCAGAGCAGTCGGGCCAATATGGGTAAAACACCTTTCGGGTGGGGTCGTAATACTTGCCATTGGATTGGCATTCTTAGCGGTACAACCATGGATGGGTCATCCGACAACGTTTGTAGGTATTATTTTGTGCGGATTAGGTATCGCCTCGCTGATTCGCGGCCTGTTGTATCGAAAATACCAGCCGCAAAGCCAGCCTTTGGCTAAAAGCAACGCCGCGAAAAATAAAAACACGCTCGGCGTCTCTGCCTCAGAAACCTCGTAGTAGCTCAATGAATAGCCTGGACTTCCAGGCCAGAGAAAAGTAATCTAAAAGGCAATAAATGATGTGGCTTGTGTACAGGGTACAAGCCACATCTTTTTTGGAGAGTTTGACAGTGAAAAGCATAACGATACTGCTAATTTCCACCTTTGCCTTTGGCATAACTGTATATGGAAGCGAAAATTCCAGGCAGGTCTTGATACCGCAAATTGACGGCCGGTGGTGGCAGGTAGCCGGCAGTCCGATGGATCACAAATACGCTACCGAAAAGCAGCCGCCGGTTGATTTTGCCCTCTGGCAGGCTGCCAATGGCACCTGGCAGATATGGTCCTGTATTCGAAATACAACCGCCAGCGGCCGGGATGGTAAGACACGATTCTTCTACCGCTGGGAAGGAAAGAACCTAACAGACACTAACTGGAAACCGATGGGCATTGCTATGGAGGCTGACCCTTCATTGGGCGAGACTCCCGGCGGACTTCAGGCCCCTCATGTGATAAAGCTCGGTGAGACCTATCATATGTTCTACGGTGACTGGGTCAATATATGTCACGCTACAAGTGAAAACGGCAAAGACTTCACTCGCGTGCTTCAGGAGAACGGCAAAACCGGGATGTTCAACGAAGGCGATGGAGAGCACGCCCGCGACCCGATGCTCCTTCAAGTCGGCGACCGATACCACTGCTACTACACGGCACACTCGATGCGCTCTCCGGCCTCGAATCATCGCGGCGTGAACTACTGCCGCATCTCTACCGATTTGCGAAACTGGGGACCTTCAAAGGTCGTCGCCGAAGGAAGCGCCTATGCCAAGGGTCCATACTGCGCCGAATGTCCCCACGTCATCTATCATCCCGAATCGAAGCACTACTACCTGTTCAATACGCAGAGGTACGGGCGTCGCCGGCATGCGACCGTTTTCCGCTCTGCCGATCCGCTCCGCTTCGGTATTAATGAAAATAGTCTCGAAGTAACAACACTGCCGGTGGCGGCTCCGGAAATCATCCTCCACGATGGCCGGTACTACATCGCCTCCTTGATGCCGAGCTTGAAAGGCATTCAGGTCGCTCGGCTGAAATGGGTCCCCAAGTCCGACTGAGCAACAGCCGCAAACAAAGTCAGGAGAAATCACGACTTCGATACTCGATTATCGTTTCTCGTTTCTCGTTTCTCGCATTACCGATTCTCCTTCCTATTCGCGATACGCTAAAATGCCCCCGTTCTTGCTTTCGCACCTGTGCCCGCGTTATTCTCCAGCCCAAATAGGCGATAAGCAATACTCCGTCTATGTATATGCATCGAGTTCATAGTGATAATTGATACAACTGATAATCCGTTCTTTTCACTTGGCCATATTTTAATTTGCCCGAATTTACGAAACAAGCTACAATTTTGACGTGATTAAAAGGAGAAAAACAAAGACGGTCAAGGTCGGGGCGGTTAAAATCGGCTCCTCGGCCCCTGTTGTCATTCAGTCGATGACGAAAGTGCCGACGGTTGATATTGCCCGCTGTGTGAGGCAGGTTAATCAGCTTGTTAAGGCTGGTTGCCGATTAGTCAGAATCGCCGTGCCCAGACGTGCGGACACCGCTGCTTTTGCAAAAATCGTCCAAAAAGTTGATGTCCCTCTTATCGCTGACGTTCACTTCAGCCCTAACCGGGCCATTGAAGCGATAGAAGCCGGGGCCGCCAAGATAAGACTAAATCCCGGCAATATAAAAAAGCGAAAAGACATCCTGCGAATAATAGATGCCGCCAAAATGCACAAGGTCGCCATCCGCGTCGGCGTCAATGAAGCAAGCATAAGAGACCTCAAGGGCCGGCCTGTACCAACCGGAAAACGCACCGCTTTGATGTTAAGGGAAATGAAAAAATACGTTCGACTTTTTGAAAATCGCAGTTTCACCCAGTTAGTTCTAAGCGCAAAAAGCAGCGATACCTTACGAACCATCGAAGTCAACCGCAGAATTGCTAAAACCTTCGACTATCCGATTCACCTCGGCCTGACTCATGCCGGTCTGCCCGAAGACGCCCGGATACCCTCAGCCGTTACTCTGGGTACTCTCCTTGCAGAAGGTATTGGCGACACCATCAGAGTAAGCATCGCTGGTAATCCCGTCGAAGAAACAAAAATCGCAAAACAGATTCTAATCGCATTAGGCCTTTATGAACGTTCGGGCCCGGAGTTGATAGTCTGCCCAACGTGCGCCCGCGCCGAAATCGATGTCATCAAGTTGGCCCGCCGGGTTGAAAAAGCCGTACGCGATATCGATAAACCGTTGCGTGTCGCTGTGATGGGCTGCATCGTCAACGGCCCGGGCGAAGCAGCCGATGCCGATGTCGCCCTCTGTGCCGCAAAGAATAAGGCCTACATCTACCGCAACGGCCGAAGGGTCTCAATAGTCTCCGAAGCCAAAGCCATCCCGGCACTGTTGAGAGAGCTTCAAAAATTATAACAAAAAGAAAGGAAATCAGGTCATCAGGAAACAAGGGTGCAGAATATCAGAAAATCAGGATACCAGGAAAAGACAAAGTCAAGCTTATATTCTGGTACCCAGATAAACTAACATAATGTATGGGCACACAAAAGAAATTAGCAGATGAATCAACGGAACCACTAAAGAAATCAATCAAAAGATTCTGCATCGTTGTCATCTTCGGCATTGCCTTTGGATATATTGAAGCCGCCGTGGTTGTCTATCTGAGGGAAATTTTCTATACTGACGGATTCACCTTCCCGCTAATCATATTCGGCGTTGATCCACTCTGGAAGCGATTTTTATTAACTGAAATCGGCAGGGAAGCTGCGACAATAGTTTTAATCTTCACCGGCGCCTGGCTGTTCGGCCGAAACCGCCGGCAGCGTTTTGC
>Ga0315544_1001270_pt1 | contig 20094 bp, 18 predicted proteins | sample SalMarSW160130MG_2_FD_202543 | JGI IMG/M metagenome (GOLD analysis project Ga0315544, IMG submission 202543) | Salt marsh sediment microbial communities from the Plum Island Ecosystem LTER, Massachusetts, United States - Salt Marsh Sediment SW1601-130 ... | reverse complement strand
CCTGGTATCGCGAGGACCGGCTGCACCAGGCTCTGGCTTACCAGAGTCCGCGCAGCTATGCAAAAAGGGCAGAAAGGAGTATCTTATTAGTGGCCTGATTTACTCCAGTTTCATGGGGTTCACCTCATTTACTATTATGTTCATTTCAAACTTTCTGCACTTTTTCTGGGGTTCGAAATTCCAGATAACGGCCGCGGACATGCAGAAGCACAAGCCACAACTAGGCATTGAGGCGGAGCGAAGCGTAGCCACATACCCGATGTTAGGCGACGTTGCGTATAGCAAGATCATTTACTTTTCACCCCGGTAATTTCAAGTCCCCTAAACGTTTTTGCAACTACAGACTCTTTCAAGTTTGACTGATCGAGTACAGAGCGAATCTCGTCAGTAGTATAGGATGCATTTATAGATGATACAAGGCCTGGTCTAATCTCTTTAGGTTTAGCCATCAATCTCATAAACCACCTCACAAACGGATTCATGTCCCGGCGCATGTCACTTATGAAGTACTTCGCCCTCGGCTTCAACACACGGTAAACTTCGTCGAAAACCCTTATAGGTTGTGACCATTCATGAAGAGAACCATTAGAAAACACACCATCAAAAGTGTTATCATCAAACGGTATCTGGTAGGCATCGCCCTTCACATACTTGACTCTACCCTCAAGTCCATATTCCCTGGCATTTCTCTCAGCAATTTTTGTCATTTCAGGACTGATTTCTACAGCTATGAGCATCGTACTTTCCGTCTTTTTCAGCCATTCAAGCCCAAGATAACCGGGGCCAGGACCAATCTCTAGTGCGAACCCATTTGTTATCCCTGATGTGATAATGTGGTCTGTTTCCATCCAACCCTTGTCCCTTAATCCTTGCATCATACTATTGTATGTTCGTACATCAAATTCATCCTGTATCCCTTCATCCGTTTCAACGATTCTTGGCTTTACCATACTATACTATTGGCTCCTTATTATTCTTGCACCATTCGCAATTCCGGCCAACCTGTTAATATCCGAACTTCGTTCTATATACCTTCGTTCGGCAGGCTGCTGAAATCCACAGTTTTCCCTACTCCACCCACATAAGCCCTTAGGTAACCAAATCTAGGAGACTCTGGATTCTACCCGTGTTGTAACCGAAGTCAGTTTTATGTTTTCCCAGCCTGCTTTATCAGCCAGTACTCGATGCTGTCAGTCAGGGCCAGCCAGCTGGCTTCGATTATGTTAGTGGAGCTGCCTACCGTCCGCCAGTTTTCTCGACCGTCGCTTGATTCAATGAGCACCCGAACCTGCGATGCAGTACCCGATGTTTCTTCCAGGATGCGCACCTTATAATCAATAAGCTTTACAGCAGTCAAGTCAGGATAGAACTGGAGCAAGGCTTTACGCAGGGCTTTGTCGAGGGCATCGACCGGGCCATCACCCTCAGCAGCCGTGTGCACTACCCTGTCGTCCACCTTCACTTTGATGGTGGCTTCTGACAATGGCTCCTCCTGATTCCCTCTGGTGGGCGGACGGCGCCGTTTCTCCACCACGATCATGAAATCGACTAATTCGAAAGGTGGTCGATAGTCGGGCTGAACCCGGCGGAGCAGAAGGTCAAAAGACGCCTCGGCAACATCATACTGAAAACCCTGCTTCTCAAGTGATTTGATTTGCTCCAGTACTTCCTCAATTGCTTTGCCTTTAGGGATAGGCAGTCCACGCTCCTTAGCCTTGAAGACAATACTTCCCTTCCCAGCCAGCTCGGAAACAACAACATGCGGGCGGTTGCCTACTAGACCCGGATTTATGTGCTGATAGCTGTCCTTCCATTTCATCAAGCCTGATACATGAATCCCGCCCTTATGAGTGAAAGCATCATCGCCGACATAAGGAAATCGGTCATAATGAGGCATGTTAGCCAGCTCTGATACATAGCGAGAGACATCGCTGAGCTTACTCAGCTGCTCGTCGGTAACACAATCAATGCCCATCTTAAGCTTCAAAGTTGGTATGATGGAACAGAGATTGGCGTTGCCACAGCGCTCACCATAGCCATTAATGGTTCCGTGAACCTGAATAACTCCCGCTTCCACAGCAGCCAGGGTATTAGCCACGGCAAGCTCGGCATCATTATGGGTGTGAATGCCCAAAGCGACGGGGCTTGCCTTTTGTACAGCTTTAATAGCCTCCGTTATCTGTTGCGGAAGACTGCCGCCATTGGTGTCACAAAGGACCACGCATCCCGCGCCGGCTTTGGCTGCAGCCATCACTACCTGCAAGGCATATTCAGGATTATCTCTATAGCCATCGAAGAAGTGCTCAGCATCAAAGAAAGCCCCGAGCCCCTTCGCCCTCAGGTGACTTATGGAATCTGTAATCATGTTCAGGTTTTCTCCCGGTGTTGTCTCCAGAACCCGAGTTACCTGCTTGTCCCAGGCTTTTCCCACCACAGTGACCACTTCGGTCTTGGCCTCAAGCAAGGCTTGGAGATTAAGGTCTTCCTCCACCCGGCAATTTACATGCCGAGTAGTGCCAAAGGTCACCAGAGTGGAATGCGATAAGCGCAAATTCCGTGCTCGGGCAAAGAACTCCGTATCCTTCGGGTTAGAGCCCGGCCAGCCACCTTCTATGAAGTCAATGCCCAGCTCATCAAGCTTCTGGCAAATCTTGAGCTTGTCCTCAACGGAGAAGGAAATACCTTCCTCCTGAGCACCGTCCCTTAGAGTGGTATCATAAAGCTGCACTGTTGTCATGGAAATTCCTTTAACCTTTAACCTTCTGTGCAACCAGGTCTCCCATTTCTTTCGTGCCTACCCTGGTTTTTCCGTCCGACATTATATCGTAAGTTCTATAACCCTGCTCCAAGGTAGCGATGACAGCATCTTCGACAACCTGAGCCTCCCTTTCCAGGGCAAGGGAATAGCGAAGCATCATAGCTACGCTCAAGATAGTGGCAATAGGGTTAGCCATGTTTTGCTCTGCCCGACTGGGGGCACTGCCATGAATCGGCTCATACATGCCGAAGGTCTTCCCCCTGGGAATTCCCGCCAGGCTGGCCGAAGGGAGCATACCCATGGAACCAGCCAGCATAGAAGCCTCATCAGTGAGGATGTCGCCAAACATATTCTCCGTAACCACAACATCAAGTTCGCTAGGACGCTGAATCAGCCTCATGGCGCAGGCGTCGACCAGCATATGCTGGAGTTCAACATCGGGGTAATCAGCCGACATTTCTATGGCAATCTGCCGCCACAACCGGGATGACTGGAGAACATTGGCTTTGTCCACGGAACTCAGCTTCTTCCGGCGGCTGCGAGCCAGCTCAAAGCCTACCCTCAATATGCGCTCAATTTCTGCCTCGGAATAAGCTAAGGTATCGACAACCTGCCTTCCCTCCGAAGTCCGCCACTGTCTCTTGGGCTGGCCAAAGTAAAGGCCGCCAGTAAGCTCTCTAACCACCACCAGGTCAACACCCTCAATCACCTCTGGCTTTAGGTTGGTAGAATTCACCAGCATAGGGAAGACTTTCACGGGGCGCAAGTTAGCAAACAGCCTCAGCCCTTTACGCAAAGCCAGAAGCCCGTCTTCAGGGTGGATTTTGGCTTGAGGGTCGTCCCACTTGAAACCGCCAACTGCACCCAGGAGCACACTGTCGCATTGCTTACACATCCTCAACGTGTCAATGCTGAGAGCTTTCCCTTGGGTGTCTATAGCAGCGCCACCTATGAGACCGTCGCGGAGATGAAAGCTACGACCGAATTTCTCACCCACTGCCTGCAAAACCTTGAGTGCCTCCCTTACCACCTCAGGACCAACGCCATCGCCGGGCAAAACCGCTATATTAAATTCCATACCTATTTACCTCTGCAATATTCAGTCTCAGTATATTCTTCTTCTAAAGTCTCATAATTATATATTCGCTTTGCCTTCTTGGCTAGGACAGGGTATTTGTATGCTTGTTGAACTATTATGTCAACTTCGGTTTCTTCGGGCAAGCCTGTTTTCTCTAATTGAAGGGAAAAGAGGATTGTGACTCGGAACTTGTGTTTCTCGGCTCCGAGTCAAAGTACACTGACAGTACGCGCAAATTCAGACTCTACCGCTCCACGCAGGCATGCTTGACATACGCTCTTTCACCGAGCTCTCGGCGGTTTCTCTGTCCATCTTCTGAGACATCATCATGAAGTTGACCGTGCCCTCAAACACCTGTTCATAGCTTTTGAGGCTGCCGTCCGGGTTTGAGCAATACACGCAGTATAGGTTCTCGCGGTTTCCTCCACCGAAATCTTCGAGCTTGGTCATGGGCATGCCACAGCTCATACAGGCCTTAGCGGCCCTAGAGACCTGGTTGAACGTCAGTTTATATCCGTTAAGGTCCTCGACTGTGAAGTCCCTGATGCCAAACGGCTCGTCTTTTATATCAACTACAACCTTGACGCCTTTGTTCCTCACTTCGCTATAGTATTCATCAATGTCCCCGTCGATTTGCATGTACAGATTCACCCCAACGCCCAGTTTCTCTTCAGCACCAATGCCGACATTCCCGGTTGGTATGAGCATGATAACCATACCATCCCTAGATAGGTCGGCATACTCCGGATTGTCAGCGTCAGGGAAAGCCATTCCCGTCTTGAATCCCAGAGAGTCTCTATAGAATTGAATCGTTTGCTTCATATTCCTCACAGCTAACGTAGGAGAAATATAACCCATTTTTAACCTCCCCAGTTTCTCGCCTGATATACTACACTGATAACTTGGTTTCTCATCAAAAGCGTTTTTGGTTAATGCAGCTTGTCTGGAAGATAAATAACGTTGTCGGCAGTACCGGACTTCCCTATCAGGCCAATTTTGGGGAAATCTTTGCCTTGTATCCGCTCTAGGGCCACACATTGCCTCTCTTTCTTACCTAACAAAACAATGTTATCAGCTACCCTATCATACGAATCGCTCAGTGCGAATATGATGATTTGATAGTCCGACGCCAGTGTCTGGAAGAAATCCAGCGTCCTGTCCAGTCGGACAGAGTCAAAATTGACAAAGGGATCGTCTAATATCAGGGGCGGCTTCTTATCGCCAAAGATCAACTTTGCCAGGGCGACTCGAAATGCTAGATAGAATTCATCAATTACACCCCCACTCAACTCCTCGGGCCTAGCCCAGTCTCCTTTTTCATCCGAATATACCCGGAACTCCAAGGCTTCCTTGTTGACTTTGACCTGCTTATACTTGCCATTGGTAAAGATAGCCAAATACCTCTGAATTTCCTTCTCCAAAGCTTCTCCGGCTGACGAGAGAATCTCAGTTCTCGCCTTGGAGATAAATTCCCTGGCTAATCCATAGACTTTCACCTTTTTCTCTTCGTGTCTCAAAGCCTCCTGGAGTCCTTTCAGTTCCTCTTCCAATCCAATTTGGTCCTCTATACTAAACCTTGCCTGCTCGATGATCACTTCGCAGCGTCTTCTCTGCTTCTCGAGCTCAGCTTGCCTGACTTCTGAACTTCGAACCCTCTTTTCTAGTTCGATGTATTGTTCCATGTTCAGTGCAGTGGTCTTCAAATCATCGGTGAGCTTCGCCTCCTCAACCGCCAAGTCCCTCGCTATCTTTTGTTTCTGCTTCTGGAAATCTTCAACCGTCTTACCTCTCAACATCCCCCTTAACTGAGCTTCTAAGCTCCCTTTCTCTGTAACCCAAGATTTGAAATCCTTTTCCTTCTTATCGAACTCGCCAACCGTCCTGCACTTGGCCCCAGCCAGCAATTCACTTTGCTTCGTGCTAAGTCCACCGAGAGCCTCCTTCATTTTCTGGAGGCGCATTTCAAGATCTGCAATACTGATCTCCTCACGGATGAACGCAGTTCTCTCCCTTACCACAGTCATGACAAGAATTGCTGCACCCAGGATTGTTAAGCCCAAAAAGTACAAATGAACAACCAATGCTCCAATTATCCCGATTATGATCATCGTTATCGGAACAGCGATACTACGCCCCGAACCATAAAATGTCTGAGATCTTTTCCTCTCCAATTTCTCCTTCGCTTCTGCTATTTCTCTCCCTCGCATAGCCAGGTCCTTCTCGGTATCAACCCGTTTATACTGAATTGCATCCAGCCCCTTTCTAAATTCCGAGATCTGCTGCTCATTTCCAAGCCCTTCAACGGACCTGAGTGCCTCGTCTGCCGCTTCAAGTCTGGTCATCAGCCCGTTCACCCCACCGAGTAGCTCTTCCACCTCATCATATTTCTGCTTCGAGTCTTTTATAGATGCCTCGATCTCTTTACGCTGCTTGTTTTTATCCAACAGAACTTTGGCATTTTCGTATTGCTCCTTAACCTCAGCCAGTTTCTTATCCATTTCCACTAGCTCGATTTTCCGCGCTTCAATTTTGGCGACCTCATCCCTAACCTCCCTGTATTTCCGCAAAAACTCATCTCGCTGGTCTCTCAGCAACGCCAAGTTGCCTTTTATCTTTGCCGGTCTATCCAATCCTTTCCTAATCTCGGAGATTCGGTAATCTAATTTCTGCATCACCTGTGAGGCAAGAATGCTCTCTCTACCCCCACTGACAATTTCTTCCAGGCTTTCGTTGATTTCTTTCTTACCTGATGAGATTTCACTTACCTGGTCTTGACGAATGCAGGAAGAACATAAGTAAAGCGTGTCAGATTTGGTGCCCAGTAGCTCAGCCATTTTCTCCGAGATCTCCCTGAAAGTATCGAGCTCTTCTCGGCCGTTTTCACTGGTAAGCCTGGCGGTTCCTTTGTCGAAATCCTTCTCCAGCAAATATCTGTTCCCTTTATCTTCAAACTCAAGACTGGTTCGAAACTGCCTAGTTAAGCCCCAGGAAACATAATCTTTAAGCCCTTTGGCAGTGCTTCTAGGATTATGAAAGAGCGCAACAAAGATGCCCTCAAGTAAAGTGGACTTCCCCATTTCATTCAGCGGACCTTTCACCACATTTATCCCAGGGCTGAACTGAGCTTGAAAATCAACAAGTCTCTTGAAATTCTTTAGCTCAATCTTTTTTAACCACATTATAAAACCTCCTTCCCATCCAGAAGAGCTATGCCATACTGAAGGGCATTCTCAGCAATGTCTTTCTCCTCTCCTTCTAAGCCTTCAATTTGTTCCTTCATTAGCCTGATAAATCTATCTGCAATCAACCGCTCCTCACCCTCTGAGATCTCTCTTGACTTCGGATGAGATTTATCCATAACACTGAGATGAAAGAATTTCTCCCCCAGTTCGATCTCCAATTCCTCCGGATTTACTATGAATTCGGCATCGCGAAGCCCCTTGAGAGTGACTCTTCCTATTAGATTCTGACCTGCCCCCTCGGAGATTCTCAATTTCAGCATCGCCAAGTCTTGTATCTCACTCATGTCTATCTCTACTTCGTTATAGTCACGAAGTCCAAGCTTTTTGGGTTCAACTTCAACCTCACCGGCGGGCGAGAGGCTGACTAAAAGCACTACACCCTTCTCTGTCTGGCCGGGTATCCACTCCGGCGGGCCAGAATACCAGGCCGGGGACTCTGTCGGGCATCTATAGATACGGTGCCAGTGCCCCAGCGCCAGATAATCCATGCCACTGGCCTGGACTTCCTCGAGCCTGAAGACATGGTCATCCTCAGCTATCTTCTCAGGGATATATAACGAGCCGTGGGCCATACCGATATGGAACTTGCTTGAGGTCGAACGTCTGAGCCCTTTCAGCGGGCTTATAGATGACCTATTACTTAGATTTGGTTTTCCATATACCGTCAAATCGAGGCTGGGATACTCTTTGCAGGACATATTTTCATCAGTGAAAATCTTCAGATTGGGGCACCTTCCTTCAAAGTCAACTTTCCTATAAATTGACGAGGAGTCAAGAGAATCATGCGTGCCTGGGATAAGGCAGACCGGGATGTTATTTGACCCGAGCAAAGTGAATTGCTCTATCACCAAATCCATATTTCTTTGCGGCTGCTGGTTAGAATCGAATAAGTCTCCCGCAATTAAGACAATGTCCACTTTTTCTGTGATAGCAGTCGCAATAACGTTCTTGAATGTAACTATCAGTTGCTCCCGTTGCGAGGCACCCTTGTTGCCCAGGCCCGAGAACTTCGCCCCGAGGTGTATATCAGCGGTGTGCAGAATTTTAAGCATCACAAATATCCCTCTGCAAAAGAAGGCGCTAAAACCTTCAAGCAGCGGTTCGCCCTGAGATTAGCCCACTCCATTCGCAATGATTTCCTTAGCCACGAATCTTGGGGAGCAGCAAAATACCCAGAATGACCACAGCTGCTATGACAGCGACCAAATACAGCCCCGCACCGGCAGCCAGACCTACACCGGCAGTTACCCAGATGGTGGCCGCCGTGGTTAGTCCCGCCACCTCTTCTTCACGCTGGCCGCGGAGGATAACTCCGGCGCCGATGAAACCAACCCCCACTACCACCCCGGCAGCAACCCGAGAGATGTCAACCCCTTCGGTACCAAACCCAAATATAGACACCACGGTGAACAGGGCTGCCCCTGCGCTGACTAATATCAGCGTACGCATTCCAGCTGCCTTACCTGCCCGCTCTCGCTGATACCCGATGCCTGCCCCCAGTCCAACAGCCAGTAACAACCTCAATATCGCTTCTACCCAGGGACTCAAATTCATCACCTCCGTGTCAAGAATATCTCAGAGAGCTTCATTTCCAGATTCAAAAAACTTTGCCTTCGACATTACTATCTGCCCTTTTTTGCCGCCAGCAAACGGTTCAGGGCATTCATGTATGCCTTGGCACTGGCCACAATAATATCGGTCGCAGCACCACGCCCGGTATAGGTTATACCCTCGCTCTCTATCCGTATCAAAACTTCTCCAATGGCATCAATCCCTTCGGTAATCGATTTAACAGTGAATTCCGTGAGTCTATTAGGTATCCCGACTATGCGGTTAATAGCCTTATATACGGCATCCACGGGACCCGTCCCCAGAGCAGCATCAGCCAGACTCTGCCCGTCCGGACCGATGAGCCTGACTGTCGCCGTAGGGATGTTATGGTCGCCGCTGGAAACTTCCACATGGTCAAGATGATACACTTCGGTGACAGTGCGCAGTTCCTCGGCAATCAAAGATTCGATATCCCTGTCTGTGATATTCTTCTTCTTGTCGGCCAACCCCTTGAAGCCCTGAAAGGCGCGGTTCAAGTCTTCTTCGCTTAAAGTGTAGCCAAGCTCGGATAGCCTCTCCTTGAAGGCATGTCGCCCACTGACCTTGCTCAGCACCAGGCTACTTGAGGGTATGCCCACCCATTTAGGGTCCATAATTTCATAGGTTATAGACTTTTTGAGCACGCCGTCCTGATGAATACCCGACTGATGGCGGAAGGCATTCGCTCCGACGATAGCTTTATTAGGCTGGACGGGGAAACCGGTCAGCTCGCTGACCAGCCGACTTGTCCGGTAGATTTGAGTCGTATCGATATTGGTGGTGAGCTTGAAGAAATCCCGGCGAGTTACCACAGCCATGACTATCTCTTCCATAGAAGCATTGCCGGCTCTCTCGCCGATGCCATTAATGGTACATTCGACCTGCCGCGCACCTACCCTTATTGATTCGAGACTATTGGCCACCGCCAAACCCAGGTCATCATGGCAATGCACACTGACCACAGCCTTCTCGATGTTGGGCACGTTTTTCAATATCCCCTGGATTAAGCTGCCGAATTCCTGGGGCGTAGCATAGCCCACGGTATCGGGGATGTTGACCGTGGTTGCTCCGGCGCTGATCACCGCCTCTAGAATCTGGTAGAGGTAAGCAGGGTCAGCACGGCTGGCATCCATCGGTGAGAATTCAACATCGTCCACATAGCTCTTGGCCCGAGCCACCGTTTCCCGCGACATGTTTAGAACCTCATCCCGGCTTTTCTTAAGCTGGTGGGCAAGGTGAATGTCCGACGCTGAGAGAAAAACATGAATCCGGGGATGCCCGGCTTCCTTGACCGCCTCCCAGGCCCTGTCTACGCCTTCAATACTGGCCAGGGTTAGAGCACAAATTGTGGGGCGCTTAAGCTCCCGGGCAACAAAGCGGACAGCTTCAAGATCACCGGTCGAGCTGGCAGGAAAGCCTGCTTCAATGACATCAACGCCAAGCTTATCGAGCTGCCTGGCTATCTCCAGCTTCTCTTCGAGGTTCAAGCTCGTTCCCGCAGCCTGCTCACCGTCCCGCAAAGTAGTGTCGAAGATGATGATCTTTTCCATAATTATTCCCTTTTTGAAATTCTGGCTGATTACCCTTCTTCAATAATTGTGCGAGAAGGTCTACCATCGGCCAGGAATTGCTTCCAGGTGAATAGTGAATAGAATAAACACCGAAGGCAAATTTGTCAACGACGGTGGAATCGAGGCATAATTTAGTGCCGGGAGGCAAGCCCGCAAATGGTGCTGATAATAGACAACTACGATTCCTTTGTTTACAACCTTGCCCAGTACCTGGGGGAACTGGGCTGGCAGCCGGCGGTCCACCGCAACGACGACATCACTCTGGCTCAAATCGAAGAGCTGGCGCCGAGTCACATTATTATCTCGCCGGGGCCCTGCACCCCCGTGGAAGCAGGCATGTCCAACGAGGTGGTGCGGCACTTCGGTGGGAAGATCCCTATACTGGGAGTGTGCCTGGGACATCAATGCATCGGGTACACCTATGGGGGTAAGATCGGACGAAGCCTGCCGTTCCACGGCAAGACCTCCGATATCCATCACGATGGCAAAACTATCTACCAGGGCTTGCCCAATCCCTTTCCGGCAACACGCTACCATTCCCTGATTATCGAAGCTGAAGGGTTTCCATCCTGTCTCGAAGTCACTGCCAGGACTCCTGAGGGTATAATAATGGGACTGAGACACCGGGATTACGTAGTAGAGGGGGTTCAGTTTCATCCCGAATCCATCCTCACCGAAGTGGGACATGACCTCTTAGCTAACTTCCTCGGTTTTAGCCAGCCAGTCTGGAGCAGGAATCAAGTAGTAAATCCAAAATGCTAAATCCTAAACAAATACAAAGCACGAATCATGGAAACTCAGAACTGTTTAGGCCTTTTGGATTTTGGTCATTTGATATTGTTTAGGTTTTAGAGCTTAGAATTTAGGATTTTTGTAAACGTGGCAGAAATCATTCATCTCAACGGCCGACTTGTACCTCGCTTCGAGGCTAAGCTATCTGCTTTCGACCATGGCTTCCTTTACGGATACGGCTTATTCGAGACCATGCGAGCTTACAACGGCCGTATCTTTCGCCTCGATTCTCATGTCACTCGCCTTCGCTGTTCTGCCGAGAGCATCGGCCTGACACATAGCATCTTGACCACACAAGAGGGAAAGCAGTCTTTGAAAGCTGCCTGCATGGCAACTCTGGAAGCCAACGAGTTCAAGGATGCCCGCATAAGGCTCACCGTTTCGGCTGGTGAGGGCGACATGACACCCGACACCGGCACCTGTCCCAAACCTACTATTCTAATCACCGCCCGGAACCTTGCTCCCTTACCACCCGAAAAATACGAAACGGGTTTTAAGGCAGCTCTAGCTTTCCTGCGCCGCAATAGCCAGTCGCCCCTATCCCGGTTGAAATCCACCTGCTATATGGAAAATGTCCTCGCCCGCATGACAGCCAGAGCTACCGGATACGATGAAGCTATCTTCCTCAATGAACAGGGATATCTTGCTGAAGGCAGCACAACTAACGTCTTCCTGGTGAGCAATGGAGAACTAATCACGCCCTGTTTTGAAAGCGGCGTCCTGCCTGGCATCACCAGGGACGCAGTCCTGGAAATAGCCCGGACTTCAAATATCAAGGCCACCGAAAGATGGGTGGAGTTAAACGAGCTAGTCGAGGCTCAAGAAGCCTTCGTCACCAATTCCATACTGGAGCTTATGCCCCTGGTCTCCGTTGAGGGCAGGCCCATTGGTTCAGGCAAACCCGGCAAGCTGACCGGAGATTTGCTGTTTACTTATAGAAAACTCGTAGACGAAGCAGTAGAATCAGACAGAAGGAAGCCATGAGTTCAAGCAAGACAGGTGAGCTCCTTTTCGGAACAGGCGGTGTTCCCCTCAGTGCCGAATCCCGTTCCACCGAGGCGGGCATTGAACGTATTGCCGAGCTCGGCCTGGGCTGCATGGAAGTGGAATTTGTCCAGGGAGTGAAGATGCGCCCTGAGGTCGCTGTCTCGGTCGGAGAACTGGCAGCAAGGAAGAAGATAGTGCTCACTGCTCACGGACCCTACTACGTAAACCTGAATTCCGTCGAGCCGCAAAAAGTACACATGAGCAAAGAAAGGATACTGCAGACTGCCCGCGTGGCCGCTCTTTTCGGCGCCAGAAGTATCACCTTCCATGCCGCCTTTTACATGAAAAGCACCGCTGCGGAGACCTACGCCGTGGTCAAAAAGCGTCTGCAAGAGGTGATGAACACCCTGCGGAAAGAGGGAAACAAGGTGACGATTTCCCCTGAAGTTACCGGAAAGCCCTCCCAATTTGGCACCCTGGAGGAACTACTCAAGCTTAGCAGTGAGATAGAAGGAGTTGCCCCCTGCATTGACTTTTCTCACTGGCATGCCCGGACGGGAAAGGCTAACTCCTATCAAGAGTTTTCACATATCCTGGACCAGGTTGAAAAGAAACTGGGCAGGCGGGGCTTAGACAACATGCACATCCATCTCTCCGGGATTGCCTACGGCAACAAGGGCGAAATCAAGCACCTGATGCTCTCGGACTCGGACCTCCGATATGCCGGGCTGCTTAAAGCTCTGAAGGAACGGAGGGCAAAGGGGGTGGTCATTTGCGAGAGCGCCCCCTATTTGGAAAATGACGCTCTGCTCCTCCAGCGGACCTACCGGGACCTTGCTTAGGCGGAATTCGTCACTGTCAACACTTCGCTTCGTCCGCTTTATAACCGCAACGTACATAATATATAATGAAGTGACTAAGTCTCTCGGCTCCTATTCATAAAATGAGGGATAGACTAACTATCGGGATCGCTGGTGCCGGTGGCGATGGCGTAGTGGTTCTGGGCAGCCTGTTGCAGAGGTTGGCTGCCTCTCAGGGATATTTCGGCCAGATGCCCAGATACTATGGCCCTCAGATTAGAGGTGGAGCTTCCGGGGTGAAGCTAAGCATGGATACAACCCGGGCTTCCGTTCCCGCAGATACTGTAGACATCATGGTGTGCTTCAATTGGGAGAAGTACGCCGAGCTGGAACAAGAATTGCCGCTGGGAATTGACAGCATCGTTTTCTACGACAACGCTCCTCCAAAGGAAGGAATCAGCCTGCCCGAGAGATCTTTTCAGGTCGGCTTCTCTGAAATCAGCGAAGAGCTAACCGGAAAGACCTCGGCCAAGAACATCGTGGCATTAGGATTGCTAGAGAGGATCCTGGCTTTGCCCGAGAATCTTTCAGAAAGTGCTGCGGCCCACGACCAGGCGTCAGCACTGTTGGAAAGAAATGGTGCGGCTCTCCATGCTGGAAAACGCTTGCTACCGGAGTTTCCTTTTGCCGAGCTAAAACTGTCGCCCCCGCGGGATGCTACAGCTAGAACCGTCCTCCATGGCAACTCTGCCGTAGCGCAGGGAGCAATCCGCGCCGGCTGTCGAACTTTTTTCAGCTATCCCATAACGCCTGCGTCGGAGATCATGGAAGAAATGCAGGAGCGTCTTAACCATGGAGACGGGGTCTTCCTTCAAGCAGAGGACGAGATCGCGGCAGTCGGGTTGGCGCTTGGGGCTTCTCTGACCGGTGCAAAGTCAATGACTGCCACCACCGGGCCGGGACTGGACCTGATGACCGAGATGATAGGTCTGGCCTCCAGCGCCGAGATCCCCGTAGTTATCGTTGACGTCCAACGATGCGGGCCCGCTACGGGCATACCCTCAAAATCGGAGCAATCGGACCTCAATCAAGCCGTCTATGGTGGACATGGCGATGCCCCAAGAGTGGTTGTCGCTGCCTACAGCGTGAAGGGATGCTATCGTTTATTAATAGAAAGCTTCAACATAAGTGAATACTATCAGACTCCGGTAATTCTGCTGTCGGATCAGCGGCTTGGACAGACCACAGTGGCGACCAATAGCGACTTTCTCACAAAAGACTATTCAATGGCCAGGAGAAAAAGGCCCGGCGGAGAATATCAGGAGCAATATCAGCGGTATGAGCTGACCGAAGACTATATTTCACCCATGGCGTTTGCAGGCGACAAAGGACTGACATATCAAGCTACCGGACTTGCCCACAATGAGAAGGGAAGGCCTTCGTTCGATTTTGCCACCAACCAGAGCATGCATGAGAAAAGATGGCAGAAGCTCGTACCACTGCGCGACAGGGATGACCTGGTCAAGCTGTTCGGAAAAGAAGAGGTACGTAGAGGCATAGTGGCCTATGGGTCTTCTGCCCAGTTCGTCCTGGAAACGGTGGAGGACCTGGGGCTACAGGACGAAGTCAAGGTTTGCGTACCGGAGCTTATTCATCCCTTGCCTCGCAGACTCACCAGCTTCGTGGGTTCGCTGGAAAAATTGCTGGTGGTAGAAATGAGTTACTCCGCTCAGCTCTATCACTACTTGCGTTCTCAAATAGATTTGCCCTCTGACACTGCAAGCTACGCCAGGGCGGGAGGTCTGGCCTTCAGCAGAGAAGAGCTATCCGGGCCAATAACGGAATTGGCAAGATGAGCAAAGAAGGCGAATACAGAACAGAGGTAACGCCGGTTTGGTGTCCCGGCTGTGGCGGCTTTGCCCTTCTCAACGCACTGACCAAGACAGCCCTGCCCAATTTGGGGATACCCAGACATCAAACTCTCATTGTCTCTGGAATCGGCTGTTCGTCCAGGATACCTGGCTACGTAGATACTTACGGCTTCAACAGCCTTCACGGTCGTGCCGTGCTTATTGCCCAGGGGGCCAAGCTGGCCAACCCTGAGCTCACAGTTGTGGCTATCGGTGGCGACGGCGACTTCTTCAGCATCGGAGCGGGACACCTTCCCCACGCAGTCAGGAGAAATCTCAACGTGACCTGTATCATGGTCAATAACTTCGTGTATGCCCTGACCAAGGGCCAAACCAGCCCCACGACTCCCTATCTACAACGGGGCGAAGGGCCCTTTCTTTCCTTCCAGTTTTATCCCCCGGTGGACCCGGTCCTCGATATGGTCAGCTACAGCGTTTCTACGGGAGCAAGCTTCATCGCTCAGGGCATTGCCACCGATGTTCCTCATCTTGCCTGGCTCATAGAAGAGGCAATCAAACACAAGGGTTTCTCATTCATCAATGTGCTGACTCCGTGCGTCACGTTCGACCCACCCTGGCTGTTCAAGACGATAAAGGAGAAGGCAAGTTATCTGAAAGAAGGAGAACCTGTCGGACTACCGGATGCATCCAAAGAACAGCCCTGGCTTCATGACCCCGGCAACATTACTCTCGCCCTGAAACTGGCCCAGACCCCGGTTATGGAGAAACCACACATAGGGATAATTTTCCGGGGCAAGGAGCTATGAAGATATCCCGGAGACTGGACGCCCGCCCGTTGAGGAAATCCTATGATGTCCTTGGTAACATGGCATATGCTCGTCTTGGAGATCCTCTATGGCAAAGGGATTTGAAAGAGGCATTTAGTGCTCTCTGATCCAAACTCTAGACGTGTCTAGGTTAAAGCCCTGAAGGAACGCAAGGCAAAGGGGGTAATCATTTGCGAGAGTGCCCCCTATTTGGAAAACGATGCCCTGCTCCTCCAGCAGACCTACCAAGCCCTCCTCTAGCCGGAATCTTTGAACGAAATTCATGACTGTTCAAGATGCCTCGCAGAACGCCAACTTCTGTCTTGACATTGGCCGGCGTTGTTGTTAGTATGTCCATACGTATATACGGAAGTATGTACAATTAGCAGGAGTAGGTGACATGAAAAGAAAGGTAACCTTAGTATTTCACGATGAAGACCTTTACACACGGCTGAAGATAGAGGCAGTCAGAAGGCGTACAACCGCAAGTGACATCGTAGCAGATGCTGTACGGGAATGGCTGGAGAGCCATGAAGATGCCGAATTGTTGCCCGTAATTGATTCAGCCCGTGCCGAGTGGAAAGAGAAGGGCGGCCGTCCGTGGTCCGAAGCAGAACACGAATTAGAGGAATCAATTAGCCATCGACAGGGGCGCGCCGGGGCAAAGCGTGTATAGGGTTGAGATTTCACCGGCTGCCGACCGTGACTTGGAAAGACTCAAGACCCGAATTCGAATGCAGGACTTTGAGCGCTTGCGGAATGCCGTCAGGAGCTTAGCCGGGGAACCTCGCCCCCACGGAGTCAGGAAGATACGAGGCACACAGAAGGCCTATCGCATCAGGGTGGGCAATTACCGTGTAGTTTATGATGTTTATGACAGCGACAACCTGGTATTGATTCTGCAGATCGCGCGCAAGAGTGAGACAACCTATCGCCAGTAGCACCGGTAATGAATGACAGCCTGAAGGCCATCCAGAATCTGGGGCACCCTGCGGACATGATAGCTGATTTGTGGCAGGCTTGATTGGTATGGTGTCCCTGGGGTTGTGGTCAAGAGATATAATACCACAGTGAAATCACTTCAAAAAGAAACAGCCTCCCTTCGAAAGAGAGACTGTCGGGCCAGGGCTACTCACCCTGGCGCTGTTGATTATATGATAGTAAAACAGTTAGGGTTTGGCAAGAGGCCGTAGTGGCCTAGAAGGTGGCAAGGCGAGGGCTAAGAAGCTAACAGCAAAACAACGGAGTGAAATAGATAAGAAAGCCGCCAGGACAAGATGGGGGTCAGTCAATCAGGGCGAGGTGTCATAACAATGATAGTGATAATGGGTATTCGTTTTCCGTCTTTGCTTGTTTCATCTGGCCCGTAATGCCAGAACACCCTGTGAGCCGCCGGCGTCTTCTGTTGAACATAGGCCTCAAAGACTTTAATGCCATAACGCTTAGTCAGTGATTGATACTCGTGGGTTTGTAAGGATTTTGCACGGAGATTTGTTTCCAAGTATCTTAGAGTTTTCCTTACTTGCTTCTGTACACTCTTAAGGGATGGATTATTCTCAATGATTGTTAGTTGCTTATCAGCTTCAAGCGTAAAACGTAGCTCACGGTGCGTCATTTACATGCTTTGCAAATGAGCCACGATTTATTGTTTTCCCATTTAGTGACTCACGTATGCCACTATCGATCGAAGCTACAACATCTTTATTTCCAAATACCCATAACTCAGAAGCAGGTATGCTTGCCTGCGGGTCCAGTATTATCTGCCCAAGGCTATTATGATATATGAAATAGGTAGTACCTTCCTGCACGACTGTTTTGGGCAAAACCACTCGCTTCCTGGAATCCGGCGTAACGGGCTTGCCGACTCTTACTAGATTTTGGTCTTTTATTATAGATGCCATCTCATTTCCCCTACACATTAATTAATTACTATGTGGGTCAAACCCATTTCGCACCATTTCCCACTATTTTCACCGTTATCATAACATATGCCACAGTTCCGTCAAGCCCGTGTGGTGGCTGACCGCATAAGTACTCCTGGGAATTAATACCCGATTTGTGGCAGGCCTCATTAGCATGGTGTCCTGGGAATTCTTAGCGCCTGGGAGCGGCTTCAAGTTACACAGAACGCTTTTCTTGTGACGATAAACCCATAGCTCAGGGCAAATTCTCAATTGAAACAGGTTCGATATCGTCCGCCAGTTCGAAGCCGAATATTCTGGAATAAAAATAGAGTTCGGCGTCGAGAGCGCGCTTGATGTTTTCCGCCTTTCTGAAGCCGTGCTGCTCACCCTGGAAGAGTATATAGGCAGTCGGTATCCCCTTCCGGCGGAGAGCGTTCACCATTGTTTCGGCCTGGTTCGGCGCGACGACTTTGTCTTCGTCTCCCTGAAAGAAGATTACCGGGCACGACAACCGCTCCACATGGTTGATTGGCGAACGTTCCAGGTAAAGGTCACGGGCGCCCGGATACGGCCCAACCATCCGGTCAAGGTAGCGTGACTCGAACTTATGTGTATCTCTGGCCAGAGCTTCCAGGTCGCTCACACCGAAGTAGCTAGCTCCGGCTTTGAAAACGTCACGGAAAGTCAGGGCAGCCAGAGTAGTATAACCACCGGCGCTGCCGCCCCGAATAGCGGTCCGCTTCTCGTCTACTTCACCGCGTTCAATGAGATAACGGGCGCAGTTGATACAGTCATCCACGTCCACAATTCCCCACCTGCCGTCCAGCCTCTGCCGGTAGGCCCTGCCGTATCCTGTGCTCCCGCCATAGTCCACGTCGGCCACAGCAAACCCGTGGCTTGTCCAGAACTGAATGCTCAGATTCAGGGCGCTTGAACTGGCTCCGGTTGGTCCCCCGTGGCTCACGACAACTAGCGGCGGACGCTCCCCGGCAGGTCCGGCATAATCACCGTTCTTCGGCCTGTAATACAAGGCATGAGAGGTCAATCCACCTTCGGTCAGGAATTCGATTGCCTCAGGCAACGACAGATATTCAGGGGGGACTGTGACCTCAGTAGAGCGCCTCAGAGTTTCCAGCTTACCGTTCGTCATGTCAAGCCTGATAATGGACTCGGCTCCGGCTGGCGAACCGGCCAGAAGAACAACAAATCCCGGACCTCCCCGGACCCCTGAAATCGAGGTGTAAGGTACGTTAATATCCTTAAGCTCATGGGTTGCCGGATTGAGAGCGGCCAGATGCGATGAACCATCCTTTGTGTAGCTACAGATGAGGTGGCCAGATTCAAACGAGTAGTTCGACATCCCGAAAACCCAGTGCGGCAGTCCAAATTCGGCTTCCATCGGACAGAGCGCCTCGGTAGAGCCATTTTTCCAGCAATAGAGATTCCACCAGCCGGTCCTCTCGGAGATAAAATAGAGCGTCCCGTCAGACGAGTACTGGGGCTGGCAGATAGACTCATCCTTGCCGCCGGCTATGTGTACCGGGTTACCAATTGACGCGTCCTCTCTAATTTCGCCGACCCACAGCTCCGTATAATCCCAGGGCATGTTGGGGTGATTCCAGGTGAGCCACGCCAGGAGAGAGCCATCCGGGTTGATGCGCGGTGAAGAGTAGAAATCATTACCGGAAATCACCTTCTGAGAACGCCCGGGGCCGTCCAGACTAATTGCCGCCAGATAGTTCTCCGGTTCTTTGTCATTGTTCGTGTGGTCTTCACAGACGCAAATCATTCGATTCCGGCGGTGGTCTATGACACCGTCGGCATAGCGCATTTCACCTTCAGGGGTAATCGGCTCAGGCGCAGAGTTGGGGGTCTGCCAATAGAGGCGCTGGTCTACGAAATTGGAAGAACAGACCGTGCCCCGGTCTACTTTGTAGGCCCCACCGCCATATTCGTGCACCCGGGTCCTGACGTTGAACGGCTTGGGCGTGACGTCGACGATCCGGCCATCCGGCGAGCGACGCACAATCACATATCGCCCTCCCTCTCCCGGACGCATTTCCGCCCAGTATATGTCATTGCCATCGACCTGCACCTGTCTATCGAATCTAATCACTCTCGATGAAACAAGGTCGGACGTCACCGGTGATTTCCAGGAGCCATAAGGCATAGCTGTTTTGTCTTTCATCTCTATCCTGTGGCTTGACTGCGATTGCTTTCGATGAAATCTAACATGCGCGTCTCTTCGTGTCAAAGCGAAGGTTATCAAGTTTGTGGCGTTATACACACCGGGGGATTCAACAATCCGCGATTTTGTTCAGATTTGATATTTGGGATAGTCTGTCAGCTATTTACTATACGAGATTTCCTACGGGGAAGTAATGCCTGATTTGTAGTAGGCCTGATCCGGATGGTGTCGCGTAAATTCGCGTCCCTACCAGCGTGTTATTGCGCGCCCCGACAAGTCGGGGCACGGCAATATACAAAAGGGGGTGTCATTGCGAGCCGAAGGCGCCGCAATCTCATTGCTCCACCGCGAGATTGCTTCGGCTGACTAAAGTCAACCTCGCAAAGACGGAGAAGAGAGATTGTCACTAGGGCACTGCACAAGGACACAGGCTTGCTGACTATTCCCTCCGGTGCTATTATTAAACAAAACAGGCATTTTGTTTAATAAGGAGGAAACTTACTAAAC
>Ga0315544_1001263_pt1 | contig 20130 bp, 15 predicted proteins | sample SalMarSW160130MG_2_FD_202543 | JGI IMG/M metagenome (GOLD analysis project Ga0315544, IMG submission 202543) | Salt marsh sediment microbial communities from the Plum Island Ecosystem LTER, Massachusetts, United States - Salt Marsh Sediment SW1601-130 ... | reverse complement strand
TGCCGGATTCCAACTATTTTATATTTACTATTGACTACCAACTACTAATTATTTAGAATAGAAGTTCAAAATAGTAAATAGCAAACTCAAAATTATTCGGGGCCATAGCTCAGTTGGGAGAGCGCTTGCATGGCATGCAAGAGGTCGTGGGTTCGAATCCCATTGGCTCCATTTGGCCTCGCCTTGTTGTTTTTCTGGTCTTTCGGTGCTTTTTTCTGCCTTCGTGATGGAAGTTCTCTTGTGGTAAAGAGGTTTTTGTGTTGTTGTTATGCTATATCAATAGATGATGCAGGTCACACTATCCGGCACATAGCAGGAGTTGATTATGCCATATAACATCCGGATTGTCTCCACGTATCCACCCAGAAAATGTGGAATTGGCACGTTTTCGAGAGACCTGGCAACCGCCCTCGAGCACTTTACCGGCGAAGTCGGTCATATAAGAATTGCAGCGATTGATAATGGCAGCGGCCCGTATGATATTCCCGTTGACCTTATCATTGACCAGTATAATCATCAGTCCTGGTCCGATGCCATAACTAATATATCAACCCGGGCCAAGGAAAGCGCAAATCCAACCGTTGTTTTGTTGCAGCATGAATACGGCCTCGACCCCGATAAAAACGGTGAAAATGGAAGAGGAACTAATTTTGTTGATATGGCAAAGGCATTTACCGCCAGAGGCCTGACCACCCTTGTTTACCTGCACACGGTTCTTAATGAGCCGGACGACCATCAGGTAAAAATCATTCAGGACCTGGCAAAATATAGCGACGGGCTAATTGTTACAACGGAAAGTGCCATCAACATCCTCGAATCCGATATTTACAGAGTCGAACATTTAAAAATTAAGCATATCGACCACGGTATCAGAATGCAGCATCCTTCGCAATTTGACCGATTGGCTATCAAGCACGAATTCGGGCTGGAAAATCGCTTCCTTGCCACAACACTCGGCCTTCTTTCGCCGGATAAAGGAATCCAGTACAGCATTCGTGCCTATGGCAGGTTTTTGGGTGAGTCCTGCACTGCGGAGCAAAGGAAGAAATTGGTCTATTTGATTGCCGGCCGATACCACCCGGAGTTTATAGAAACGGATGGTGGGCAGCCCTATAGAGAGTTTCACCTACAGCTCAATAAAATCCTCGAAGATTCCGGATTAAGCTTCTGCACAGTAAAAGAGCTTGGTGGAACCGATTTTGACCGGTATGATGTAGTCTTTCTTGATACCTTTCTGGCTGAAAATACCCTTATAAAACTTTACGCAGCTTCGAATGTGATACTGCTGCCTTATCTTAATATGCAGCAGATATCAAGCGGCATACTGGCTGATACACTCGGCTCAGGCAGGGTTGCAGTAGCGACCAAATTCAGATACGCCGTTGAATTGATTCACTCAAACAAGAGATACCCCGAGGGTCTTATTATAGGCAGACACGCCCGAGGGATTCTTGTTGACCCGGGAGAGCTTTCGGTCGAACAAATAGCCGAAGCCCTTGATTGTTTGGTGTTCAATCAGAAGAAACGCCTTATGATGGAAAAGCAGGCACATCAAAGGGGCTATCAGATGAGATGGGATAACAGCGCCTGGGCGCTGCTGCAATACGTCGATTTTATAAGGGATGAAAAAGAGATAGTTACCGGCAGAGGGGTAAAGTTTACGAGAGAAAAACCATCGATTTTACAGCGAGAAAAAAACAGGTCTGTTTCCAATAATTTCACTGCCGGTAACAAACCTAAAACAATATAAGCAGGATGCCAAGTCTGTCATATCAGCTTGACCGGTCTTTGCTCTTTTGCGCTTTTGTATATCGCAAGTATCACTTCAACGGCTTTACGGGCTTCGGTGCCGCTTATCCAGAAAGCACCGCCGCTTTCCAGGGCATCAAGAAATGCCTTGAAATTCCGCGTATGATTATCGTGCGTAATGGCAGCCGGGTCGGACACACCGCCTCCGCCTTCGATTCGGCCGAATCTCCTGCGGATTTGTTTATCTTCCGGCCTTTCATCTGCAAACTGCCAGAGTGTAATACTATTTTCCACGTTCACGACAGTCCCCCTGGTGCCGGTAATCTCAAACCGCCTGAACTGCCCCGGATATGATGCTGTAGTGCCGTAAATAATTCCGAGCGCGCCGTTCGTATAACGCATAACGGCAACAGCCGTATCCTCGGTCTCCATCTTATGTCCGAGAGTGGCCGTATAGGCCCGCAGCGATTCGACCGGCGGCATCAGGTCGCAAAGCATATCAACCATATGGATGGACTGGTTCATTAACGCACCGCCGCCGTCAAGTTTCCAGGTGCCGTGCCAGGAATCTTTATAGTATTCATCGGTGCGCCACCAGGGGACATATATACCCGCATAAGTAATTACACCGAACCTGCCGGAGTTTATCGCTTCTCTAATAGGCGCCATCATATCATTAAATCGATACGGAAATATGCCGCCTAAGCGCGTGCCGCTTTTTTCGTGGGCTTTTATCATAGCATCAATTCGCTCTAAAGTAATATCAAGCGGTTTTTCGCATAGGACGTGTTTGCCCGCTTCGGCTGCGGCAACAGCCGGCTCCATATGAAATCCGCTTGGCGTGGCGATAGTAACAATGTCTATATCATCGCTTTTGAGCATATCTTCATAATTCTCGAATGCTCGGCAGGCATGTTTGTCGGCCAATTTTTTACTCTTCTCAGGAATTTTATCACAACAGCCGATTAACTTTGCATTGGAAATATCTGCGATGGCCCTTGCGTGAAAATCGGCGATTAAGCCAGCGCCGATTATACCAAAGTTCCATATCTTCATATTGTAATTCCTTTCTGAAAAAATTTAGTCACACTTCAAGCCGACCTCAGCAGAAAGTCTCCTCACCGCGGCAATCGCCTTTGAGAAAAGCTCAGGCCCAGTATCGCCTCCGAACTGGCCTCCAACTCGTAAATGTGGCTCCATCGTAAGGCAGCCGTCATAATCAAGTGCCGCAAGCTCGGCCAGAAGCGCCTTTATCTGCCCGTCACCTTCACCTGGGATGCTGCCCACATTTGTTGAGCCGAGCTTCCAGTCTTTGATATGTATATGGACGACGTATGGCTTCATCAAAGGCCAGCAGCTTTTAACATTGTCAGTTATCCTTTCTCCCCACACAAAATTGGCCGGGTCATATACAAGACGCAGCTTTGTCGAATTGACGGCTTCGACCATTTCGACACAGTGCTCCGCTGTATGACCGTAAATATGGGCCTCATTTTCATGAACCATTGTAATATCAGTCCCATTTAGTATCTCAACCTTGGCGGCCATCCGCTCTATAACCTCACTGCGATAGTCATCGATATTTTTACCCTCTGGAGCATAGTAGCTGAACATTCGTATATACGGGGTTCTGAAAAACTGTGCCAGCTCGACCGCGTGTTTGAATTTGTCCAAATGCTGCCGGAACGGCTCATCAAGTTTTACCTTGCCTATGGGTGAGCCGATTGCGCTTACTTTCAGGCCATAGTCTTGTATCATTTTTTTTGCCTCATCCAGCTCATCTTTGGTGAGGTCCATTATGTTTTTCTTATTTACAAAACGCGCTTCGATATAACCAACGTTTTCTTTTGAAAGATATTTGACCTGCTCTGAGAAACTTTCGGATACCTCGTCTGCAAATGCGCTCAATTTTGCCATCTTCAATTGCCCCTTGAATAAATAATATTGCCGGCCTCTTATTGTTCTTTATACCCTGCTTTTTGCTGTTGTCAACCTGGCGAGGGTTTGTTTTTTGAAACAGCCCTTGACCTGTTGCGGAAATTGAGTTAGAATCCCCTGCTTGAAATCTGTGTTGCTGTTTTTAATAAATAAACCACGAGTGAAGACGAATTGACATAAATTATTTTTTTAATATCTCTGTGTTCTCTGCCTGCCCTCCGGAGCCCCTAAGGGGCGGAGGATAAGTGACCTCTGTGGCAAAAAAATAATATCTCTGTGGCCTTGTAAACAATCATCGAAAGGGATACGTATGAAACTCAACCGGAAATTAAATATGGGAATGGTCGGCGGCGGGCCGGGCGCGTTCATCGGCGAGGTGCACCGCAAGGCGGCTCGTTTGGATGGCGGTATCGAGCTTGTTGCGGGCGCATTCGATATCAATCCCCGAAAATCTAAACAAATGGGAAGGCAGCTGCTGCTCGATTCAAAGCGGATATATCGCAATTATAAGGAGATGATTGAGCGGGAGCTTAAACTGCCGGAGGGAAAAAGGATTGATTTCGTCTCGATTACCACGCCGAATAACTGGCACTTTCCTATCGCAGGGGATTTTCTCAATGCCGGTTTTCACGTTATGTGTGAGAAACCAATGACATTTAACGTTACAGAGGCAAGACATCTGCAAAAGTTAGTCAAAAAGTCCCGCAAGGTGTTCGCCCTTATGCACAATTATACCGGCTACCCAATGGTCAAGCTGGCTCGGGACATGGTCCGCAGTGGTGAGCTTGGCAAGATTCGCAAGATTATAGTGCAGTATCCACAGGGCTGGCTGGCTACGCCGCTGGAAAGAACCGGCAGTATGCAGGCACGCTGGAGAACCGACCCGAAACAAAGCGGAGGTGCCGGCTGTATGGGTGACATCGGAACGCACGCCGAAAATCTTTCCGAATATGTCACAGGGCTGAAGATTACTCACCTCTGTGCGGACCTGACGACTTTTGTCAGTGGCAGGCGGCTTGACGACGACGGCAATTGCCTGCTTCGCTTCAACAACGGGGCAAGGGGAATCCTCCACGCAAGCCAGATATCGATAGGTGAAGAAAACAACCTGGCCATCTGGGTTTACGGCGAAGAGAAATCTCTCGAATGGCACCAGGAACATCCCAATTACCTTTATGTCAAACAAAAAAATGGCCCGGTGGAGGTCTGGCGCCGAGGCAACGACTATATAGGAGCCAAAAGCCTCGCTGCCGCACGTGCCACACGCCTGCCGTTTGGTCACCCTGAAGCGTTTTTCGAGGCCTTTGCCAACATTTATTGCAATTTCGCAGATACGGTCCGCGCAAGATTAACAAAAACTAAACCGGACTCGCTTGCGCTGGATTTCCCGAATGTTGATGATGGCCTGCGCGGTATGCTTTTCATAGATACCGTCCTTGCCAGCACAAAAAGTAAACAGAAATGGACCAGGTTCAAAAAATAGAAAAATAAATTACTGACCTTTAAATATTAAATTAGACATCTTTGTCCAAACAAACTAAAGGTGTCATTCCCGCGAAAGCGGGAATCCAGCTTTTTATCAATGTTTTCTGGACTCCTTTCTGTGCAGGAGTGACAATATGTTTTATTTAAACATCAATAAACTTGTATGACAGGAGCTATCCGTGAAAAATCAGGCAATCACTACTATCGATAGCGTTTCGAGAAGAGATTTCATAAAAACATCCGCGGCAGCCGGTATGGCAGCTATGCTGTCGGGCAATGTCAACGTATTAGCTGCTCGCCCTAAAAAGCTGCGCGTGGCATTACTCGGCTGCGGCAGTCGCGGCAGAGGTGCTTTAAGTGATTGCTTAAAGGCAGCCGGGCATATCAACCTGGGACTCGAAGTCGTCGCCATTGCCGACTGGTTCAACAGCAGGGCCGAAGAGGCTGCAAAAGAATATAATCTGCCCGATTCAAAATGCTTTAGTGGACCCGATGCTTACAAAAAGCTTATGGAAACCGACGCCGACATTGTTTTGATGGCCACGCCTCCAAACTTCCGTCCGCTGCATTTCGAGGCGGCTGTCAAGGCGGGCAAGCATATCTTTATGGAAAAACCCGTTGCTGTTGACCCGCCCGGCGGACGTAAAATCATCAGCACCGGCGAACTGGCAAAGAAAAAAGGTCTTGCCGTTGTTGTCGGAACCCAGCGGCACCACCAAAGCAACTACCGCCGTAATGCGTATGCTATCGAACACGGTGCAATTGGAAAAATTCTCGGCGGTTGCGTATGGTGGTGTGGCGGAGCGCTTTGGTATAAAGAGCGAAACGCTGGCGAAAGCGATGCCGACTATATGGTGCGAAACTGGGTCAGCTTCACCGAAATGTCAGGCGACCATATCGTCGAGCAGCATGTCCATAATCTCGACATCGCCAACTGGTTCATCGGTCATCCGCCTAAAACAGCTCTTGGCTTTGGCGGCCGTGCCCGCCGCAAGACAGGCAACCAGTTCGACTTCTTCAGTATCGATTACGATTACGGCGACGGCTGTCGCATTCACAGTATGTGCCGCCAGGTTGACGGCTGCGATGGCGGTGTCAGGGAGTTTTTCTCAGGCACGAATGGCACTACCTGGGGCGATGGCGGCCTGCGCCAATTCAAGAAGAAAAAAATCAAATTGCCGAGCTTCCCTGAATATAGTGGACCCTATGTGCAGGAGCACGTTGACCTGCTAAACAGCATCCTCGAAGGCAAACCACTCAATGAGGCCCGTAACGTCGCCGAATCAACGCTTACCGCCATAATGGGACGAATCTCCGCTTACACCGGCAAAATCGTCAGGTGGTCGGACCTTACAGAGAACCAGGATTCACCCTGGTATAATCTAACCCTCAAGCCGACCGCTGAAGATTTCGAGACGGGTAACGTAACGGCTCCGCCGGATGATGTTGTTCCGATACCTGGGAAAGATAAATAAGAAATACCATTTTACAATCAAGCGCAAAATGGTATTTAACTCCTCAAGGGCCCGCTATTTTATTTCGACTATTTCTGTAAATCGCACCAGGGCGCCTTCTGTTTCCTGATGCGGCTCTATTTTGCCGACCAGGCCTACCTTTACGCCCACCAATTTGCTCAAATCTATTTCTGAAGCTGCACCGCTCGGTAAAGCGTAACAGACGGTTTTGCCCGAATCATCGATTATTCGGTAGTGCCCCGGGCCGTATGTCTCGAACGTTTGAAACTGCCCTATCGCCGCAAATCTGCCCAGGTCCTGATATTCTTCGAGTCTTGCGGCTCGTGCCTTGTCTATCCGCTCCTTAATCTGCTCCAACTGTGTATTTTGAAGCTGAATCTCCTTCTTTACCGCCAGGGCCAGCTCAACACGCTCTATTTGCTCAAGCGTAAATTCCGCATAGCGCATAGCCTTCCCCGCCTCTTTATTACCGGCAATATCAGCAAGCGACTTTTTTATATCTGCATAATTCTGCTGCTCAATAGGTTTGACCTGCTCCGCCTGCACCTGTTTTGCCAGAGCGTAATACTCTTTTAGCTTTTCGGCTTCGGTCGAAAGATTAGTAGCAGCAGCTAACGGGGCAGCATTTGGTTCGTTGGGTTCATTTGGTTCGATCGGCGGTTCGATAATCGTCGCAACCTCACCGACAGCCCCCAATGGTTTTGTGAACTGTGTGCTTACCCAAAGATAGGCGCCGACCGGCGGAGCAATTTTATAATAATTATCTCTCTCTTCGCCAAGCAGCTTGACCTTATCGCCCTCGTTAAGCTTCAATTGTAGGGTCGTGGAGTATAACGGCTTCACGGAATCCGAGCCGGCATACACACGAACGCTGTCGCCGGTAACAACCCCGACCCCCGGATTATTTGGGTCGGTGCTGACATACTGCGTTGATATCCAGGAGAAACTGCCGGCCGGCGGAACTATACGAGACCAACTGAACTGTGTGCTGACCACTTCTACTTTGTCGCTTTTGTTTAGCTTGCCGCATTCGTAATAATTCGTGCCCGGGCCGGAGCGGATATAAACGTTATCGCCGGTTATCCCGACTACGTAAGGGAAAGGCAGTACATCTGCAGTGCTGACGTCGTTGGCCGAAGCCAAATTTCCAGGCAAAACCGTATCATCCTGGGCAAAAGTGATACTAACTAAACCGGCCAGAACAGCGATAATGAAAAAGTTAATTTGAGATTTCATCCTTACTATCTCCCAAAAAGAATCCCTTATCTAAAATCTCCCGAAAAACCGGGTCTTCGAAAAACTCTTCACACATTCAAATTAACCCGCACATCGGTAATTGTCAACTTTTTTATTATGCCAAATATGGCCAGGATACATCGACTTTTTTACCGTCAAATATGTCTTTTTGTCTCTTTTACCTGAGATTTCTCGATCTTTTATACAAAAGTGATATTTTGGAAGGATATATCTGTATGTGATTAAGCAGGAGCGGTTCGGAAGGTTCAAGATTTATCGAGCGAGTAAGGTCGGAAAATAAAATAATACACAATATGAGAAACACCTTGGATTAGTTTTGCAGTTTGCTTAGAATTCGGGATTTCTGATGCTTTTTGCTTGAGTTTTCGGGAAAGCCAGCTGTAAGATATGGTATAATAAAGCAAGATATAACTGCATTTTGAAACAAGCTCGGCTGAGGAGGCGATTATCAGCTGCGAGTAATGGAAGGATGGGTTCGGAAAACTAAAATTTAATTTGAGGAGGTAATGATGAAAACGAGATTATTTACAATTCTGGCGGTTGTAATGTTATCTGGAGTTTGTCCGGTTAAAGCTATTACCTGGACAGAGGGTCATCACGAAATCGTCGATGGTGATGTTTATGGCGAGGTCTATATATTCAACGATGTTACGCTGGATATTTTGGGCGGTAGTACAGGCAGATTAACTGCTAATGATACGACTTATACGAATTGGCATGATGGGTCGATGACTAGACTTTGGGCCCTTGACGATAGTATTATCAATATCTTTGGCGGAGATTTAGATTTTTTGTGGGCAGCAGAAGATAGTCTCGTCAATCTTTGTGCTTATGATGTTGAGATTAAGACGACAGGTGGCTTTTATGACCAAGGTTATGTAACAGGAACATTCTACAGTAACGATATTCCCTTTTATTTTGACCTCTCTCAGGATTCCTACCTACATATTAATGTAATCCCCGAACCGTCATCTCTATTCTTGCTAAGTTTAGGAGGACTTTTTTTAAGAAGGAAGAATAAAAATGTTTTTCGGAAAGAAACTTATAGTTGTTATTCTCTCACTCATTGTAATTGCTGGCCTGTCAGGCGTCACCGAAGCTAGGTCGGTCTATGTGATTTCAAATACGGACATGTATCCAGTTTTGTCTTCTATAATACAGGCATATGATATTCAGGACAGCAACCTAATTTATCAGACTAATTATATTTGTGAATTAGACCCTCCTGACACTTCTGGAGCTGTTGGTATTGCAATAGATACAGACTCAGAAGTTTCATTTGACAAAATAAGTTTTTTTGGTATAATAAAGTACAATGAAGTAGGAGTGGTTAAATAAAAATTCAAGTTCATTTTGAGGAGGTAAAGTCATGTTTACAAAAAAGTTACTAACAATTCTGGCAGTGGTAATGATTCTTGGAGTTTGTTCGGTGCAGGCGGTAAATGTTGACTTCTATAGCGACGCAATCATTAGACCAGGAGAGGTCTATGACATTGTCAGTGTCTATGATACACTATCGGTGCCTACCGTCGTCCATATGTTCGGTGGAAGTATAAAGAGCGTCCACAGCTATGATTCAAGTACATTTAACATTCATGAGGGCGAAATATCACGGGGAATCTATAGTGTTGATTCGAGCTCAGTTAATATTCATGGGGGAACTATAAGCTTAGATTCGCTTATAGTTAGCAACTCAAGCATACTGAATCTCTATGGCGGAAACTTCTTATGTGGCAATTCTCCATATTTTTCTGAATCAAGTACGGTAAATATCTATGGCTATGACTTTAACTATGATGGCTTTAATCTTATAGGTTTCCTTTCGGATGATTCAAGCTTTCTTATTCGAGAAGTTTCGTTCTCCGATTATTCACATATAAATCTAATTGTGATTCCGGAACCTGCAACTGTGTTATTGCTGGGCCTGGGCGGACTGTTTTTGAGAAGGCGAAGTTAATTGCAATTACAAAAACTTTTTTAGGAGGAAACTAAAATGACGCTCGGAAAGAACTCTATCATTGTGATTGTTTCACTAATCATAAATACCATTTCACTTACAGCACGAGCCAGGTCGGTCTATGTGATTTCAAATACTGAAACACCAGATTTGACTTCGATAATACAAGCGTATGATATTCAGGACGGCAGTTTGGTTTATCAAGAAGCTCAATATGAATCAGACCGTTGGGGTGCTGTAGGTCTTGCCATTGATACTGAGTCTGAGTTTATTTTTGTAACCTATGAAGGTACTCCCAAAATTGAGCTAATCAATGCAAAGACGATGTAATATGTAGATAAAGTAATAGCCCCCGGTGCATCCGACCTTGCAGGCATTGTCTTTGACCAATCCAAGCAAAAAGTCTATGTTGTAGATAGGGGAACGAAGTATTTATATGTTTATAATTGGTTTCCTGATATCCCTGAGCTTGTTCTAGATGGAGACAGGATTGAATTAGAAGGTCTGGTCAATGACCCTGTAGGTGGTGCGTGGGGAATTGCGCTTGATGAAGGTAACGACCGTCTGTGGGTAACGAGCAACGAAAATAAGGTGCGATTCTACGATACCAACGACTACTGGTCACATGACCCAAATGCTGATTTTATTACACTTTCACAGCAGGCCATAGGAATTGCTCTTGATTTATCAAATCAATACGTTTATACAGGAACAGCTTGGGTAGATCCATATCCAACTTATTATTTAAGCCAGTATGATTTATCAGCCGACCCGAATACCGCCGAAACACTGATTGATGTTGGAGCTGAGATAATCGGTATTGCAGTTGACCAGCAGACGTCCCTTATCTATATAACAACTTATGGAGGCAGCGGAGATTATATCAGGCCGTATCCAATGGACCGTCTATTTGTCTTTGACGCTAATTTGACCGAGCAATGGGTATCTGATGATGATATCGGCAATCCGGCTGGTGTGGCTGTTGCAGGCGATGTCTCGTATAAAGAGCCGTTTCCTACCCTGACACTGGTTAAGGAAGATAATGTCGCTGATTGTGTCGAACCTGAAGACGTGATAACTTATACTATAACATATTCTGCCAACGGTGATTCCGATAGCAACGTAGTGATAACGGATTATCTGCCTATTGAGGTTGAGCCCAATAATCCTTTTGACCCTAACTATGATTATTACCTGCACAGGTATACCTGGGACATCGGCACACTCTCGCCGGGCGATTCAAATTCAGTTACTCTGGAAGTTGTGGTCAATAACCTCGCTGAGCCGTTGGGAAAAATCATCAATTATTTCGAAATAGAAGGCGACCAATATTGTAGTTTCGCCACGGCAGATACCAATGTATGCTGCTGGGGCGGTGATATTATCTATGTTGATAAGTCTACCATTTACGGATTTAATATCGGCACATCGTGGGAAAATGCCTATCTTGATTTACAGGATGCACTTGAAAGAGCCATGGCCGGCTGCGGAAACCAAATATGGGTAGCTAAGGGAACATATAAGCCGACTGATGGAGACGACCGGTCGATTTCCTTTGAGATGGTTGGAGGCGTGTCTATTTACGGCGGGTTTCCGCCGGGAGGTGGGCAGCGAAACCCCGCTATATACCAGACGATTTTAAGCGGCGACATCAGCAACCAGAGTGAAACAGACGACAATTCTTATCACGTTGTAACATGTGAAAATGTCAATAAAGCCATACTCGATGGCTTTACAATCATTGCCGGAAATGCAGACGCTTCCGATGGCCCTAATTGCCGTGGCGGCGGAATCCACAACTATAACTCTTCACTGACGATAAAAAACTGCATCTTCAGAGGCAATTCAGCTAGTACTGGCGGAGGGATATGTAACGATGATTCTTCTGACCCGAATATAACCAACTGTATTTTCATTGATAACACCGCCAGTGGTTATGGTGGGGGTGGCATGTATAATCGCATCAACTCTTCGCCAATTGTAGCTAACTGCATTTTTTGTGGAAATCAGGTCACTAAATATGACGGCGGTGGCGGTGGTGTTGGCAACTACGATATGTCCTCTCCGACGCTGATTAACTGCACCTTCGTCGGAAACTCAGCTATGGGTTATGCTGGAACTGGCGGCGGAATGGATAACTACGATAATTGCTCTCCAATAGTAACAAATTGTATCTTCTGGGCTAATTATGCAGAAGACAGTAACAACGAGATTAACAACGCTATTTCGTCTAATCCGACCGTTAGCTACTGCGATATTCAAGGTGATACAATTTATTCAGGTACGGGAAATAGGAATACCGACCCCTGTTTTGTTGACGCCGATGCCAATAATTATCATCTTGATGTAAATTCATTTTGCATCGATGCAGGCGACCCTTACTTCAATCCCAACCCCCCTGAAACGGATATTGACGGTGAATCTCGTATTGTAAACGGCCGTGTCGATATGGGTGCGGATGAATATTACTGGAGTCCCGCTGATTTCAATAAAGACGAGATTGTAAACTTCATCGATTATGCGATGCTTGCCAACGCCTGGCAAAGCTCATCCGGCCAGCCAGATTACAACGATATCTTCGACCTCGCGGATAACAATTCGATTGATTACAACGACCTCGCCTTGTTTTGTGATGACTGGCTGTGGGAGGCCGGCTGGAACCGGACGATGGAGTCAATGATGATGGGCCTCGGTATGAACCAAAGTATGAGTGAGAGTGCATCTCTTACGGAGGTTGTTTATTCACCCGCGGAAGTTGAGCAGAAACAGTCGGAACAGATTAACCAGCTTGATATTGAGGAGATGCTAAAGTGGCTCGCAGAGGTCTGGCTTGACCCTGAGGTGCAGGAGACCATAGATGAGGCCGACTGGCTGAAATTCATAGAATCTCTCAAATCCGACCTTGAATAAGTCAAAACGGACATATTGAACTACGAGGCCGGCATTTTTAAAATTCTGCCGGCTTTTTTTCGCTCGTATGGGGGTGGTATATGAACAGCAGAAATTTGTGGAATTGGCAAAGCATATATGCTATAATAGTAGAGGATTAAGGCAATATGCAATATAAACTGGGAGGTTTATTATGGCGGCAGGTGCTGTCTGGGCAATTGATATAGGCAATAACTCCCTTAAGGCATTACGTTTAACTACAGAACGCGGGGTTGTTGAGGTAGTCGGATTCGACAATATCCAGCACGGAAAGATACTCACGGGCGACAATGTAAGGCCTGCGGAAAAGGAAGAGCTGGTTGCACTAAGTTTGCGCAAATTTGTAAGTAATCACAATTTGAGCGGGGAAGATGTCATAATTTCCGTGCCGAGTCAGAACAGCTTTGCTCGATTTGTGAACCTGCCTCCTGTCGAAAAGAAACGCATTCCTGAAATAGTCAAGTTTGAGGCGGTTCAGCAGATTCCATTCGATATAAATGATGTGCAATGGGATTGGCAGCTTGTGACGGAGGAAGGCCGACCCGAAACGAAGGTGGGAATTTTTGCTATAAAGAATGAGGTTGTTGATTCCGAATTGGAGTATTTCAGCAGAGAAAACATACAGGTCGGCTATGTCCAGATGGTACCGATGGCGCTATATAACTACGCGCTGTATGACCGTTCTGATTTGATTAAATCTGACAGCCAGGCAGCCGTTGTCATAAATATTGGTGCGGACAACACTGATTTGGTTGTTTGCACGAAGTCAACGGTCTGGCAGAGGTGCATCCTGATAGGCGGTAATACGTTTACCAAGGCGATAGCAAATACGTTCAAACTTAATTTTGAAAAAGCAGAAAAACTTAAACGTACGGCTCCGGTGAGCAAATACGCCAGGCAGATATTCCAGGCGATGAGACCTGTTTTTACTGATTTGGCCTCTGAAATCCAGCGGTCGCTGGGTTTTTATAATAGTTCTAATCCCAATACCAAACTTATAAGGATTATAGCGTTAGGCGGAGGAACAAAACTACGCGGCCTGTTGAAATATATTCAGCAGACCCTCCAGATACCCGTCGAAAGGCCCGATTCGTTTAAGAAGCTTGCTATAAGCACAGGTGCCTCTCCGGCGAAGTTTCATGAGAATGTCTGCGACTTCGGAATTGTTTATGGACTTGCCTTGCAGGGTTTGGGCTTGGCAAAGATAAAGAGTAACCTGCTGCCCCGTAGTATTGCGCGTTCAATGGCCTGGTCGAGTAAGGCAAAACATTTTACTCTTGCAGCGGGCGTGTTGCTTGCTGTATCGCTTGTCTGCCTGGCCGCTACGAGCTTTGACAGCATCCGTTATAGCAAAAATGAGGAGATTCGACGAAGAATCAGCAGTGTAATCAGAGAGGCACAGGATGCACGTGACAAGCTCGCAGAAGAGGAACGAAAAGGTTCCAGTTATGAAGAGATTATAAACAAGGAGCTTGAGCCCTTCAAATACCGGGATGTTGTTCCGTTGTTGCAGCAGACCATATTTTCCGCTTTGCCGAATGTGAGCAACAATCCCGACCCGGAACAGAAGAAGCTTTGTGAGGCCTTTGATAATGCGGATGTGGGGACTATTCTGGAGGTTCCGCGAAAGAAACGAGAGCAGATATTCGTAACCGATATGTCAATTTTCTTCACAAGTGATATAGAGAGTGCTCAGTTTGGCGAAGCTGATATGAGTATGAGAAGCCGAAGAATTTCAAAATCCAGAGGTAGAGAGTATGATGATGACTACGGAGGCAGGGGCGGTGTAGGATCAAGATCAATGTATCGTCCGACATATTCCACAGGAGCAAGTCAGGTCGAAACTCAGGAGCAAACGAAACCAGGATTTGTGGTGACTATAACCGGTTACAGTCCTTACGAAAAGTTGGGTGAATTGATGGACCCTCCCGGAGTGGAAAATAGTCCCGATAAATGGGGATTTGTCACCCGGCTGATGCACCTTGATGATGTAGTTGATGGGAATTGTCCGTTTGAGCTATACAAGAAAAGCGAGGTTCCTCAACATTTTATGCTCACAATACAACCTGTAAGCTGGGATGCGCAGATGCCCGCAGGAATAGGTGTTGTGGATGTCAGACCGGCTGCCGATGGTAGTGCTGGGCAGGTGTTGATAGACCCTATGACAAAAGAAATTATCGGCAGAGTTGCCGTATTGGGAGCCGATGGAAAGCCGAAGCTCGACATCAATGGTAAGCCCCTTTACCAGGTCAATGACCATTGGTTTATATTAAATGCAAAATTCATCTGGGAAAATGCCCCTCAAACCTCCAGTGCATCTGCCGTGTCTGTGGAATCTGACGGATATCGTGCCACCCCCGTCTCCGGTACGCGCACGACACCCCAGCGCACCAGGACAAAACGGGAAATTAAGGGCGTTTTCGAAGATTAATCACTGAGGTTTTGAGGTTGAAAGGATAAGATTAGGCAAACAATGAAATAAGTTTGGTGAACCAAAATGAATTTTCCTAAAGGTATTTTTCAAAAACTAAGTATTCTTAAGAGTAATTCGGTACTGCTTTTGCCAATTATATTGGCGCTGGTTGCCGTTATACTTTTTATACCCACACAGTTGATGAGCAGTAAGCTGAAGAAACGCATGGAGGATGAGAGCATTTCGAAAATGGGCAGACAAATTAAATCCCTCAGCACAAGCGTCGTTTCTCGCGACCAATGGAAAAGGCAGAAAGAGAACCAGTTGGTCTATGCAAACGATGCTAACCAAATAGCACTTTTATCTATGCGGAGTACTCAAAGGGAACTGTTAAGTTATAAGATATTTCCCGAGCCAAGAGGTACCTCGATGATGATATTCAAGGAGTTTGGCCAGGCGTATCGCACCGTAGTGGAGCAGCTGTTTGCTAATGCAGGCGCACGTGATTGTCCGACAGTTGAAGAGTTGCAGAGAGAATTGGAAAGCTCATCGTTAAGATTGCAGACGGGCAGAGGCAGCATTTACTACGGTGACAGAGATTTTACAGGAAGGTCATCGGGACGGTCAAGTCTCAGTCTCGGCGAGGTTGAAAGTAAGATAGTGGATGAGATTTGCCGAGAGAGAGCGAAATCAATTTCCTTTTATGCTAATCCTGCTGACTTGAGCGGATACGAATACTGGAAAGAATATCAATATAACGTTGAAATAAAAAAGGCCGTTGAAGATTGCTGGTATTACCAGTTAGCTTATTGGGTCATCGAGGATGTTTTCGACACAATAAACGCATGCAATGCTGGCTCAAAAAGTCCGGCCTCCGGTGTAGCCGGGTCACCGGTAAAAAGACTTCTGAGCGTGAATTTCGATATGGGTAGGGGCAGAGGTAGAAGTTACGGAAGTCCGTATGGGGAAAGGCGTTCTTCGGCTGACGCAACGACGACTGACAGCAGGCCTGTTTATATCTTATCACCTGAAAAAGCGCTTATAGAATCCTGCACGGGCAGAGTCTGCAACGACCATATTGATGTTATACATTTCAATGTCATCGTTGTAGTTCGTGCAAAATCGGTTTTACCGTTTATGCAGGAGCTTTGTAGTGCCAAGGAGCATAAATTCTCAGGTTTTTCAGGGGATGAGGAGCAGCAGAACTTCAAACACAACCAGATAACGATTTTGGAATGTAAGATGAGGTCTATCGACCGTACCGACCCGGACCATAATTATTATCGTTATGGTGAGGATGCTGTTGTGGAACTGAACATTTTCTGTGAGTACATCTTCAACAAAAAGGGCTACGATGAAATTATGCCGGAAGCGGTTAAAGAAGCAATGAAGGCAGTGGATTCAACGGAACAGACCAGCCGATGGTGAGAAAATATAAAATAAGAGCTTATAACAAAACTATCCGTTGCATTTTGTTATTCCCGGCCCTGCTTTCGCAGGAGTAAACTTGTCCCCGCGTAAGCGGGAAGCGGGAATCAAGATGCTTTTATTAAAGTTTTTATGTTTTGCTGTAGATTATAAGATTGAAATACAAATGTGGGAAGCGGAAGATGAGTAAAATAGGCGATATTCTCGAACAGCATATTGAAAAGATAGTTTTAGGTCTGGTTGGGCTTGTGTGTTTGTTTCTTTTGTTTTTTTGGTTTTTTATGAGTCCCAATTATGTCGAATACGATGGTAAGAAGTTTGGTGCTGGAGATATCGACGCTTACATCAGCGAACAGGCTGAGGTTTTAAAAGACAAGCTGAACCGGCCTCCTGTGCAGCCGGAGTCGAATCTGTCAAGGGCTCGAGAATTTTCCGCTCTCGTCCAGTCGTCCATAGGTGATATTGATGTCAGTGTCAGTCCGCCGGTTCCCCCTTTTATTTTAAGGGACGTGAGATTGGATAACAGGGCCTATCGTATTCCATATGTCGGTGAGGTCAATGACATAAAGATTCAGCATATCGGGGCTGTGGCTTACGTCCCTGTCGGTGAGATTAACGAACAGGTTTCTTATGAAAATGTGGAGAAAGAGCCGAATGACCTCGACCTTGTGACCGTTGAGGCAAAGATAGATGCTGCGGAGTTATATCGGAAATTTTATGAGAGTTTTGCCGGCCCAAGTATCAGGGAAGAATGGCGTGACCCATGTCTTGCACAACCTGTTTTTGCATCTGTTCAGTTGCAGAGACAGGAGCTCCTTAAGGATGGCAGCTGGAGCGACTGGCAGGTTGTGCCGCGAACCAAAATCGATGCAAACAGGCGGTTGTTTGAAGTAATAGAAAATATTGAGGAGCTTCCTCCGGGTGGTATTAAGGTGCGTATGCTGCAGTTTAACAGGCCGCAATTAAAAATTGACCTTTTACAACCGGAAGCATACAGGTTCGCATCTGCAAACGAACAGTGGTTTCCTCCTTCAGTGCATGATAAGTTCCTTGAGCAGAGAAGAACCGAGGAATTGCAGGCAAAACGCGAAGCGATGGAGCAGGCAAAGGAGGAACGTGAGCGCGAGCTGGAAGAAAAACAGCAAGAACGGCGCAGCAGAAGGACGGACACAGGACGAACGGGGGATACGATTGGAGGATATGGTAATTACGGTGACTCGGAAGGGCTTTATGGAAGAAGCAGGTCCGCAAGAGATACGAGGTCAACAAGAGGAATCAGCAGCCGAAGTGACCGCCGTACTGATACGGGGCGTTTAGCTGACAGAAGAACAAGAACGAGGGATGACCGTGATAGTGATAGATTGCGAGACGGTACAGTCAGAGAGACTTCTAATAAATCGTCAATGAATGATGTTTATCAGGAATTTGTCAATATCCAGATTACGCCGGCTACGGACCTTTCAAAGATGGATAAGCCGTTGGTTTTCTGGGCGCACGACGATACTGTAGAGCCGAAAAAGAACTATCGATATAAAATCCGGATAGGCGTTTTCAATCCAGTAGCGGGAACAAATCAGTTTGTAGAGCAGGATAAAATCCTGAAAAACAATGTTATATTGTGGAGTAACTTTTCCATGGTAACCGAGCCGGTGGATATTCCGGCAAGGCAGTACTTTTTCGCAAGTGATATACAAGAGGCAGCGAAGACCGTTACGGTGGATGTCTGCAAATACGTATTGGGTTACTGGTATAGTGAGAGGTTCGCCGTAAAGCAGGGGGAAGTCATAGGCAAGGTCAAAGAAGTTAAGCTGAAACCTGAAGAAGAAGAAAAGCAGGTTACAGCACCGCAGTCAATCGATTACAACATCGGCGCTGTTTTAGTGGATATTATGCCTGTGAGTGACTGGGCCGGCAGCGGGAAGCTTGCTCCCAGGAATTATTATGATATGCTTTACAGTTTTGACGGATTGAATATAGAACGTATGCCTGTTAAAGCAAGGTATTGGGTGCGGGAACTACAGGATGCGTTTGGTCAAATTCAAAGATTACAAAGGCAGACAAAGGAGCCCTTGCGTGCCTGGGAAAGCAGTGTGGGTGGACGTATACAGCGGGGCAGGGAGAGGGACTATTATGGTGAATATCGGGGCTATGAGGATGATTATTAATCTTATATATGTAACCCAGCCGTTTTTTGATTGAAATGTTACCAAATAACCTGCAGGGGCATCCGCTTAATCACATATTCAACTATTTATACTTGCCTTATCTATTCCATACTATTGAATATAAGCTATCTTGCTGTTTTTTTAACCTGACACTCCGCCCCCTGTTTTACTGATATCTCAATACTCACATCACCGTTCGTTATCCTGAACAGTCAGTTGATTAACCAGTTGTATTAAAACCTCTTTTCCTGATTTCCTGCTATATTAACATGATGGCCTGATTATCTTTCAACAACCAACAAACTATTAAACTTTTCTTGCCTTTTCTCGAATGATACTATATATTGTTGCTTTTTATGGTTGATACTTAAATATCAAGGTTGGAAATGGAATTAATCAGGAAAATCAAGCAAACCGAGGCTCATGCCCAGCGACTCATCGACAAGGCCAGGGCCGACGCAGCCGAACTGTCCGAACAGGCTCAACAACAGCGCAATCAGCTTCTCGAACAAGCCCGCCAGCAGAGGAAAAAACAAATCGAGGCAGCTGTCGCCGGGGCAAAGTCACAGGCTGAGACCGAGGTGCAACGGCTCAAAGACCACGCCCGTAACCAAAGCCGGCAGTTGCGACAAAATTCAGCCCATAAAATGGCCGCTGCAGCAGAAAAAGTAATGGATTACGTCACAAAATCATCCGCCGAAGCAGTGAAAACGCAATGACATCCCGCATTTTGTGATAGTTCTGAGGTAACTATGGCCGTTGCTCAAATGGCAAAAGTTATGATTGTAACCCATCGCTCGCAGGCCTCCGAGCTTCTCGAAGCTCTGCAGGCCGAAGGCATTTGCCAGATTCTAAACGCTGAAGAGGCGATGGTTACAAAAGATATGCCCGAGCTTACCGCCGCTGCTGAACAAGCTAAAGATGTTCAAACGCAGTTAAATCGGCTGCAAAAATGCATCGCTTTTCTCGATGGCTTCTCCGATACCAAAAAAGGTATCCTCTCGCCTCGCACCGTTGTCGATGAGAAATCTTACAATGAAGTTACCGCTCAGAATCAGCAAATTATCAGGATTACTGAACAGGCCGAGCAAATCGAGACAGCAATAGAAAAAGCAAAATCAGAAATTGAAAATCTCAATGCTACCTTGCAGATGCTCGAACCCTGGCAATCCCTCGAAAGTCCCGTGGAGGAGATTGTCCCTTCCAGAAATACCACCTGCATTGCAGGCCTGCTACCTGCTGAGCACTTCAAATCCGCACTCACCGGCCTGAGCGAGTTTGCCGCCGCAGTCCAGCAGGTATCGACAACCGACAACAAACACGCCTGCCTGATTG
>Ga0315544_1001261_pt1 | contig 20161 bp, 12 predicted proteins | sample SalMarSW160130MG_2_FD_202543 | JGI IMG/M metagenome (GOLD analysis project Ga0315544, IMG submission 202543) | Salt marsh sediment microbial communities from the Plum Island Ecosystem LTER, Massachusetts, United States - Salt Marsh Sediment SW1601-130 ... | reverse complement strand
CCAACAGATTGTGGAAAGGAAAGTAGTGTCCGAATTGAGAGTAGCTCGCACGTTATCAAAATTCCTTGTCCGTTTCCCTCGTCTGGCCTTTGGAATGTTTAGCCAGAGTGACGAGGTGTGGGAAGCTGTATGTAACTTGATGCTTGGTGAGATAGACTATGCTGCTATCAAGGGAAGGGCGGGCGGATTCAAAGGTATATCTAAGCGTCTGCTTCGAGCTTAGCACAACAATCTTAGTTGCCGGAGCGTACCTAAGAGTGAAATTTGTTATAATCTAAAGTGAGGGAGTGAGGTGTCTAATATACTGGACAAGATAAACGGCCCCGGCGATGTTAAGGGATTAAGCCGAGATGAACTAGGTGAGCTTTGCTCCGAGCTCAGGGAGCTATTGGTGAGCAAAGTTAGCGAAAACGGAGGCCATCTAGCATCCAATCTGGGAGTGGTGGAGCTTACTGTTGCCTTGCACCGGGTATTTGATAGCCCGAAAGACAAGATAATCTGGGATGTGGGACACCAGAGTTATGTTCACAAGCTATTAACAGGAAGAAGGGAGCAGTTTACTTCACTTCGCCAATACCAGGGACTCTCAGGATTTCCTGACAGAGATGAGAGTCTTCACGATGCCTTCACTACGGGACACGGTGGCACCTCCATTTCAGCAGCTTTGGGCATGGCTCTGGCCCGTGACCGTGCTGGCGATGATCACCATGTCGTAGCTGTCATTGGCGATGGGTGCCTTACCTGTGGCATGACTTACGAAGCGCTGAACCACGCTGGTCATCTGGGCACAAAGCTTATCGTGGTGCTTAATGACAATGGCATGTCCATTTCGCCCACAATAGGAGCAATAGCCAGGCGGCTAAATGTAGTACGAACAACCCGTGGCTATAGAAGGGCTAAGAAACAGACAAATCGGTTGCTGTCTTCCTTGCCTGGAGGAAAGAAGGTGTACCGGGCACTGCGTCGTCTTAGGGAAGGAGTGAAAGCCGTAGTCATGCCCACCATGATGTGGGAGCAGCTTGGCTTTACTTACCTGGGGCCGATAGATGGTCATAATATTAATGAATTGGAAACAGCTCTGGCTCAAGCCAAGCATTACTACAAGCCGGTCATTATTCATGCCTTAACTACGAAGGGCAAGGGTTACAAACCAGCCGAGGATAATCCCACTCACTTTCACGGTCTATCCCCTAGAAGTGCGAGCTTGAGCACAATGCCCACGTATAGCCAGATATTTGCGCGAACGGTGGGGGGACTGCTGAGGGACAATCCCAGGGTGGTGGTAATAAGCGCTGCCATGGTTGAAGGCAACAGCCTGTCTTCTTTGGTCAAGGAGTTTCCGCAACGCATTTACGATGTAGGAATTTCTGAGCAGCATGCGGTTACCTTAGCCGCCGGTCTAGCTACGCAGGGCTTTATACCCATTGTAGCTATATATTCCACTTTCTTGCAGCGCGCCTTTGACCAAGTCCTGCACGACGTTTGTCTTCCTGATCTGCCTGTCATTTTCGCCATCGACCGCAGCGGCATTGTCGGAGAGGACGGGAAAACGCATCAAGGGATATTTGACTTGTCGTATCTTGGTTTGATGCCTAACATGATCATCTGTGCGCCCAAGGATGGGAATGAACTTCAAGACCTGCTATATACTGCTACCAATGCAGAACACACGATGGCAATTCGCTATCCCCGGGGTCAGGCAGCAGGGGCTCCGTTGGCAAAGGAGCCTCATGAGCTTCCCATAGGGAAAGCTGAGATAATGAAGCAAGGTGAAGATATAGTCATAATAGGTATCGGCTCTACCGTCATGCCTTCTCTGGAAGCAGCGGAACATTTAGCTCTGCGCGGGATTGATGCCATGGTAATCAATGCCCGATTCGCTAAGCCCCTGGATACAGAGCTTGTTTTGGATACGGCTAACCACACCAAGAAGATGGTCATTGTAGAGGAGAATGTCCTTAGCGGCGGCTTTGGTGCCGCGGTGCTGGAGCTGCTGGAACAGGCTGGGGCCTCAGATGTCAAGGTGAAGCGATTAGGCATTCCTGACGAGTTTGTAACCCATGGAAAGCAGGATTTTCTTCGCTCTCTCTATCATCTGGATGCCCTGGGAATAGCCAATGAATGCATTGATTTCCTAGCTCGCGTCCAGGCAGAAGCAGAGGGGAAATTCCAGACTGCTATGCCTCAATAATACTACTGCCTGGTCTCACAAATAGGGCCTCCCGCATAATCTCGTATAAAATCTTCTCCATTAAAGGGAGATGATTAAGGTGAGGGTGAAATCCCCGTTCCGTGAGACGGTGAGCCCTTATCGTCCCGAGTCATTCGCTTGAGCTCATAAAGCTTGGTAATCGCTTCCAGAGGAGACATGGAATCAATGTCGAGCCGGGCGATTTCATCAGCTAACAGGGAGCCTTTCGCGAAAAGAGGAATCTGGAGCGATGCTTTATGAGCAGAGACCTTACCTTTTTTAGTAGCATGGCTCTCCAGTTCAGCTAAGACTTCCTGAGCCCGAATAATTACCGATTTGGGCAAGCCGGCTAGCTGAGCCACGTGGATACCGTAGCTTCTGTCAGTGCCCCCGGGGACAATCTTATGCAGAAAGATAACTCTGTCTCCTTCCTCCGCCACCGCTACGTTGAAGTTTTTCACTCTAGGCAGAATACCAGCCAAATCCACCAATTCATGATAATGGGTGGCAAAAATGGTCTTCGTTCCAAGCTCAGGGTGGTTATGGATGAACTCGGCTACTGCCCAGGCAATGGAAAGCCCGTCATATGTGGAAGTGCCCCGTCCAATCTCATCCAGGATGACAAAGGAGTGGGGAGTAGCATTATTCAAGATATTTGCCGCTTCAGTCATCTCCACCATAAAAGTGGATTGGCCAGCAGCCAAGTCCTCCTGTGCACCAATGCGAGTAAAGATGCGGTCAACAATTCCAATATGCGCTGAATCAGCAGGGACAAAGCTACCTATCTGGGCTAGAAGGATAATTAGAGCTACCTGCCTGAGATAGGTTGACTTCCCCGACATATTGGGGCCGGTGAGTATGATAAGCTGATTGTCTCTATTGCATAAATAAGCGTCGTTAGGAACGAAATTATCTTTGCCTATGGTCTGTTCCACAATCGGGTGGCGTCCTCCCTTGATGTCAATGGCGTCGTCGGTGGTCAGCGTTGGTTTGACATAACCGTGACGCACGGCAATCTCAGCAAGGCTGGATAGGGCATCAATCTGAGCGATGGCCCTGGCGCCGGCCAGGATTTGCTCACTTACAGCACTTATCTGCTGGCAGACCTGCCGGAAAATGGCAGCCTCCAGGTCGGCAATCTTCTCCTGAGCATTGAGAATCAGCGATTCATACTCCTTAAGTTCGGGAGTGAAGAACCTTTCCGCTTCCGCTAAGGTCTGCTTACGAATGTAGTCTGGGGGAACCAGGTTGAGATTAGCCCGGGATAACTCAATATAGTAGCCAAATACCCGGTTGTAGCCCACCTTTAAGGACTTAATTCCTGTGCGCTGCCTTTCCCTTTGCTCCAGGCCAGCCAGATATTGCTTAGCTTCCCGGGAATTACGGCGAATTTCATCCAGCTCAGGAGAGAAACCTTCCTTTATCACCCCACCTTGCTCCAAATCCCCCGGTTCGTCGGCAACCGCCCTGGCGATCAGGTCGACAACGTCAGGATGAGGCTTGAGTTCGTCGCTTAGCCGGTTTATGGCGTCTCCGTTTGTCATAGCCGCTTTCAAGTCGGGCACCTTCTCCAGACTAGAGCGAAGCGCTAGCAGTTCCCGGGGCATGACTCTGCCACTCATCACTCGATTAACGAGCCTCTCCAGATCAGCAATATCTGATAAGAGAGCGATGACCCTCTGTCGAGCCAAGTTATCCTGATGAAACCAGGCAACCGCCTCCTGCCGCCGATTCAATATGGCGAGATCCAAAAGGGGATGTCCCAGCCAGTTTTTGAGCAGCCTGCCACCCATAGCTGTCTTGGTTACGTCAATGATAGAGAGGAGGGAGTAGCCGGCTTCTCCCCATCTGCCGCCTTGAAAGAGCTCCAGATTGCGGATGGTCTGACCGTCGAGCGTCATAAAGGAATCTGTAGAGTAGGCAGCAAGTCTGCTTAGCTGAGGCAGAGTTCCCTTTTGTGTTTCCTTGACATAATGTATTAGTGTGCCGGCGGCCGTTATGGCTAAGGGCAGGCGGGCACAGCCATAGCCTTCTAGAGTAGCAACAGCGAAATGCTCCAGCAAAGCTTCCCGGGCAATATCCAAATCAAACCAGTAGTCATCAAGTCGGGTTATGGTGAACGGCAATTGAGCGTAATCGTCGGTACTTTCAGGAATCAGAACTTCACTGGGCTGGAGTCGCTCCAATTCAGGCATGACTCTTTCGGCAGGCAACTGCGTGGTGGCAAATTCGCTGGTAGTGATATCAACGTAGGCAATGCCTGCTTCCTCTCCTACAATGACCACGCTGGCAAGATAGTTATTGCTCTTACTGGCAAGCAGATTGGGCTCCACCACTGTTCCGGGCGTCACCACGCGAATGACATCCCTTTCCACCAGTCCCTTGCCCGGTGGGGTAAGCTGCTCGCAAATAGCTACCTTGTGACCGCGGTTGATGAGCTTAGCCAGATAGTTATCCAGAGCGTGATGAGGTATCCCTGCCATGGGCACCCGCTGTCCTTTGCCCATCTCCCGAGAGGTTAGAACAACGTCCAATTCTCGTGAAGCGACTTTGGCATCTTCGTCGAAGGTCTCATAGAAGTCGCCTAAGCGAAAGAAGACTATGGCCTCGGGGTACTTCTGCTTGACCCTGAGATACTGCTTTCTGAGAGGCGTTACAGTCATCTATGTTATTCTACTAGCTCTTCAGCAACATATAAAGTCAGACTGATTGGCAACTTTGCTCGTCATTGCGAGCCTGTCGCCTTCCGTCATTCTGCGTCTCCTGCCTCTTGTCATTCTGAGCGAAGCCAAGAATCCAGAGACCCTTCACTGCCGTTCAGGGTGACAATCAAACGCCCTGCATAAAGGCTTCAACAAAAACAGCTGAAGCACTATAATTGTAATTGGGGAGCGAAGAAAATTTTGTGTATACTGGAGGTAGATGAAATTCCGAGCGCATTATGAAATAAGCTGAACCATGTTATTTGATGTATTTATATGTCACGCAAGTGAAGACAAAGATGAATTTGTCCGTCCGCTTGCAGAACAACTTAAAGAAAATCATATCGAAGTATGGTATGACGAGTTTAGCCTCAAAGTAGGTGATAGCCTTCGAAGATCAATCGACATTGGTTTGGCAAAATCGAGGTATGGCATTGTTGTTCTTAGCAAGAATTTCTTTAGTAAACAATGGCCGCAATGGGAACTTGATGGCTTGGTTCAAAGACAAAATGAGGCAAAGGCAAATTTAATCCTTCCTATTTGGCATAACATAAGCAAAAAAGAAGTGCTCACTTTTTCTCCTCCCCTTGCTGACAAGGTAGCTATACGCAGTGCCAAGGGATTAAATCATGTAGTTTCCCAACTGTTGAAAACAATTCAGCCTGAAGGTTCTACCCTTCTTATCGCAAGAGACCGTCTTCTGCAATTTGGCTACGAACCTCCAGTTGTGACCGACGATTGGTGGCTTGATGTGGTTGAGTTTTCAGCTTCTAATGATATGGAGGGGACATTTCAAGAAGCTATGGGTTGGGGACAGTGGGGTTTCCCTTTACCGCCAAAAGGTGAAAAGCCCGTTGAAAGGGGCAAACGCCTCGCTAGGGCCGCCATGCAGATGCTTTGGCAAAACAAAGCGGAAACACTTAGGATTTCTCAAATTACGCCTCCGAGTCAGGTCTTGGAATTCATTAGGTCAAGGCCGGGATTAAGTGAAGCCTGCCACGCCTACCTTCCCTATTTGGCTGCATATGTACCTCAACTGACAATTAGATGTCTTGGAGGTGAATTTGAGGAGGAATTTGAGGCTTGGTATCAGTATTCTATGACGGAACGAGGAAAAAGACGTCGAGCAAGTGATCGTCATGGAAGTGGTTTAACAACCAATGGACTACATCCAGCCTGTGATGAACCTGTGGCCTTTCGCCATCCCACTTTTGGCGATTATGAACCTGCGCACATTGCTTGTTGGTTTGTTCAAGGTGAATTGATGGGGCCACCTGTAAAAGTTTATGAAACAATAGATTATATTGTTTGGTTTTTGTCAGGTCAAAGTTCTTGGATGCCAAAAAAGATTCATCAATTTCTGTTAGAGGGATTAAGAAACTGGGCTGTTTGGGTTTGGTATAAAAGTATTCCAAATGATTACGATTTTGGGTTCGACCCCAATCCTTCAACTGGTTCACTCTTCCATGCTTTGGTTCGAGCTAGGAGATTTAGCACCTTCAAGTTGACGAAGAAATGCATGACTGATATCAAAACAAGATTCGCTTACACCATTAATTTGCTTAAACTTAATGAAACCGCTGATATCCTAGCCCAACGCTTTGTTGCAGCAGGTTTCGTTGAGGCTTGGTTCCGGGCTAATCAGGGGAAAAGGGAGAAGGCAAGATCTGAAAGGTAGAAATGTAGGAATATGAATCAGGCCAGCACCATCGGCTAACCATTGGGCTTTGGACTAGGAATGAAACCTCTATGGTGTAAAGCGAGGTGAGTCGTATATAGGAAATAAGAAGAGGCTTTCCATGTTAGAAGAAATCGAGATTTTTGTTGAGGAAGAATTCCGGGGAGTGGTGGACGGAGGTCGGGTTAAGAAGGTAGTTCGGCAAGTCCTTAAGGCTGAAGGGGTAATCCCTCCCTATGAGGTGAGCCTGGTTTTTACCGATTCAGAGACCGTGAGACAACTCAACCGAGAGTACAGAGGGGTGGATGAACCTACGGATGTGCTTGCTTTCTACATGCTTCCGCAGAAGATAGTTGATTCTTCTTTCGTACTCCCTCCTGACGGGGTAACCAGGCTAGGAGAGGTAATCATCTCCTACCCCCAAGCAGTGGCACAAGCCAGAGAACAAGGGCATTCACTCGAAAGAGAGCTGGCATTGCTGGTTATACACGGGATACTCCACCTTCTGGGCTATGACCATGAAGAGCCGGAGGAAGAACACAAGATGAGGGAGAGGGAAAAAGAACTGCTGGATAAATGCTTCTTGCCCAAGCAGTGATATAATATAAGTGCAGAATGGGGTCGAGGATGCCAATTAATCCAATTTTTGACCGGCCGGTACCCCAGCTTTTCTGTGGGGGCACAAGCGGGGCTTAACCCGAGATTTTTGAAGTGCTAAACAGCGCAGAGGAGGTAAAAGATGGCTAAATTTGTAATGTTGACAACCCTCACCGATGAGGGAAGAAAGACTATCACAGCAAATCCCGGCCGGATCAAAGAGGTCAACAAAGAAGTAGAGGCAATGGGGGCAAAGGTCGTGGCTCAGTATGCTGTACTGGGACCGTATGATTTCATAAACATTGTGGAAGCCCCCGGCAACGAGGCAGTGTCCAAAGTCGCGATAGCTTTGGGTTCAAGGGGTACGCTTCAAACCATGACCTTAGCTGCCATGGATATTGACGCTTTCGTTGGCAGTCTCAAGAAGCAGAAGGGCAGTCCCAAGAAGCAGAAGACCAGTCCCAAGAAGCGGAGGTAACTGTCGGCTGCCCGCTTGTGCCGTCAAATTCTAACGCTAATTGAGACTCCGCATCAAAGCATTGCTGACAGAAACACCAAACTGCAAAACTGCTAAGCTGTAAAACCGCTCATTCCTCGACATTTGGCGCTCAGATGTGGCTGAGGACTATAGTTTGCGTGCTGCCGGGCAGTGACGACGAAGTGATTGAGAGCTTGGGCTTTGCTTCCAGCTCTCTAATTCTCATTGTATCCAGAAATTTGTCCACAGGACTGAGGTTACCAGTGAACACCTCTGTCTTATAGTGCATGGGGATGACAACAGCAGGCTCTAATTGCCTTATTATTTCCGTAGCTGTATCAATAGTTATAGTCGATACCTCCCCCACAGGCAGGAATAGTATGCTTATATCTCCTATTTCTTCTATCAAATGCGAGTCCAGAGGATGTCCCAAATCACCCAGATGACATAAAGTTACGCCATCTATCTCGATAACATAAATGGTATTCTTGCCTCGAACCTCTCCTTTCTTATTATCATGGAAGGAGGCAACTCCCGTAATAAAAGTCCCCCCTATTTCATATTCTCCGGGGCTTTTTATTTGTCTGGGGTCATTGGCTACACCTTCGACGTAGCCATGTCCGCGATGAAAATGGCTCAATGTCACTATGTCCGCCTCAGGCTCACCCAGACGGTAGCCCAAGTCAGGATGACATGGGTCTGTTATGATGGTTTTTTCTTTCCCCTTAATCAGAAAACATGAGTGTCCGAGCCAGGTAATCTCCATCGCGTCTAAAGGATACCCTTTTTTGTCAGCTTTGTCGATAGGAAGACGACTCTATTAGCCAGAAAATGCATCAGCGCGGATACGATCATCCTTTTCTACAGGGTTTATCAGAAGCGTCATCCCTTCCATACCCACAACAATAATTTCCTCGCCTACACCTATCGCTGAATTGGATGAAGCTTGCCACAGTTCACCGTTAACTCGAACATAACCTTTTGGGGAAATGAGAGTCGTTGTTCGACCTCTACTGCCGATGTCCAGCGAAATCATCGGCTTCCTAGCTAGAGCCCTCTTGCCAAGCCGGTAAGCCACATAATTATATACCCCAAGAGCGATCATCATGAGGATGAGACCCCAGAGAGGGATATTTATCGCGACCCTTGGCAACAACCAGAGGACAACCGCCGCCAAGACTGCCTGTTCAAGTAAGCCTGTCGCAATGGCGAGTACTGTATATCTCTTGTATTTCACTTTGGTATTGAGATGAAAGGTAATGATATGCAAAGCAATAGGAATAGTCAAACGGTGGGCAATTGACAAAAACCGGTACAGTGGTTAACATCTGAAAAACGAAGGGTAACCAAATGAGGGGACAGATACTAAAAGCTCTCCGAGACTGTGATGGTTATCTCTCTGGCGAGACACTTTCCGAACAGCTTGGTGTCTCCAGGGTTTCTATCTGGAAACATATTCGTGGCCTAAAAAAAGATGGCTACGTAATAGAGGCCTCGCCTAGAGGATACAGGCTGATATCCTCTCCGGATTTACTGCTTCCTTGTGAATTCCCTGATTTGGAACAAAGAATTCACTACTTTCCAGAGATTGGCTCGACAATGGATGCGGCAAGGGAACTAGCCAAAAAGGGAGCCGGGGAGGGGACAATCGTGATTGCCGAAGCCCAGACCCGAGGGCGGGGAAGATTGAGCCGCGAATGGCTCTCGCCGGAAGGAGGGATTTACTTCACTCTCATTTTGCGCCCCAGGATAAGTCCCGCATATGCTCCCCGGATAAACTTGATGGCCGCTAGTGCCGTGGCAGCTACAATTAGAAAGCTCTTTGGGCTAAAGGCCGAACTAAAGTGGCCCAACGACGTCCTGATTGAAGGCAAGAAGGTATGTGGCATACTGGCGGAGATGGATGCCGAAATGGATGTTGTGAACTTCGTGAACGTCGGGATAGGTATAAATGCCAACAACTCTGTTACCCGCTTTGAAAAGACGGCGACCTCCTTAAAAGATGCGTTAGGAAAGGAAATCTCCAGGAGAGAATTTCTGAGCGTATTGATAATGGAAATAGAGCGACGGCAGCCTATGTCGATGAAAGCAGATTTGCTCAAAGAGTGGAGAAGACTGTCTGTGACTCTAAACAAGGAAGTCAGAGTAATGAGTCTGGGTGAGGAGGTAATAGGAGAGGCCATAGATATCGATGCCACCGGAGCGCTCATATTGAAAGGCAAAGACGGCTCCTTAAGGACCGTTCTTGTCGGCGATTGCATCCATTTGAGGGAGTAATATGATTCAAATCGTCATCGTTGTCGTTTACTCCCTGGTGATGATAGGCATAGCACTAGGAGCAAGAAAGAAGGCAGGAACGCAGAATGGTTTCTTTGTCGCCCAACGTCAGGGCAACACGGCACTCATCACTGGGTCTTTTGTCGCCACTGCCGTAGGAGGCTCGGTAACCGTGGGGATGGCTGGCCTCGGGTTCGGGCAGGGCTTGACTGGGGCCTGGTGGCTTCTTGTTGGTTCCATCGGCCTCGTGCTTCTGGGGATTTTTTTCGCCAAAAAGGTGAGAGCCGCTACACTTTATACTCTGCCTGAGCTAGTCGAAAGGCAGTACGGCCGCCGGGTAGGCCTGGCGGCTTCTATTTTGATTGTCATCGCCTGGATAGGGATAGTAGCGGGACAGATTGTAGCCGCCGGGAAAATCCTGTCCATTTTCGGGATAGGTTCGGGCGTTCTTTGGATGGTCATCTTTACCGTGGTTTTTGTTGCCTACACCGTCATAGCAGGTCAGCTCTCGGTAATTCGCACTGATTTTCTTCAAGCCGTAGTAATCTACCTGGGCATTTTCCTCACTCTAGGACTATTCCTTCCTCAGGTAGGAGGATTGGATAGATTAAGGCTGTCTCTTCCTCAAGATTTTTTCTCTTTCCCGGTAAGCCCTCAATTCGATTGGAAGGCGCTTCTGTCGCTTCTGATTCTCGTGGGAGCAACTTATGTTGTGGGGCCGGATATGTACACCCGTCTCTTCTGTGCCAGGAATGAAAAGACTGCTCAGAGAGCGACTTTCCTATCTGCCTTTTCCTTTGTTCCTTTGGCTTTCGCCATCGTCTTAATAGGAATGGGCGCCAGAGTGCTCTACCCGCAGATTTCTCCTGAGCAAGCCTTTCCTCAGATCATAAGCGGTGTCCTTTCTCCCTGGCTGGGCGGGTTAGTCCTTGCCGCTCTGGTTGCGGCGTTGATGTCTTCAGCAGACACCTGTCTCCTCAGCCAGGGGGTCATCCTGACGCAGGACATAATCAGGCGGTTTGTCCCTTCACTCAGCGAGAAAGGGACCATTTTGCTTACCCGCCTGAATGTCATCGTTTTGGGTTTGCTGGCCCTGGGACTGGCGATGGTTTTGAAGGGAGTGATTTCTTCCCTTCTTTTTGCCTATACGGTCTTCACTTGCGGCCTCGTCGTTCCCGTAATCGCTGGGTTCTACAAAGAGAAACTAAAGGTGACGCCACAAGGAGCTCTGGCCGCTCTCATAGGCGGCGGGGTAATAGGCTTATTGGGGAAGATACCGAGTTTAGACATCCCTCTCAAGGGAGACCTTGGCCTTATAGGTTTCGGTGTAAGTGCCGTTCTCCTTTTCGGAGTGAGCTTCCTGGATCTAAGAAGGTCGTCCCTACGAGACACAAGGTAGACAAAAGCTTGGGCGGGGTCAAGCCCCGCCCAAGCTTCTTTACCATTCTGAGCCCTTCTACTTTATCCTAGTTCCGCCGTGTATCCCCCGTAGCTTGAACCACCCAAACGATGGGATCAACCAGGAGCTCCCTGACTAGAGTCGTCAAAAGCTCATTTCCGGCGATGAAATCCGCTATGGGAGGGCTAAGCTGGTAGTACAGGGCAACAAATTGAGAGCCCATGGTGCTTTTCAGCAACACAACATCCCGGAATTCGCGCAGCAGGTCGATCTGCTTAGCAGTAGGAGTTCCGTACGCTGCAGTGGCGATGAAACAGGGTCCACTTCCGGAGGGCGACGGTGTGTCTGTGGTGAATTGAAGGGTAGTGCCCCCGACCACAGTGCCATCATACTTAAGCCGGGATTTAAAATCATACGTGGTGTTGAAGTCAAGCCCGGTGAGCACCTCAGCATGAGTGCCATCAGTTGTTTTAGACACCCAGGCAGTATAAGACCAAGCCGAGTCGGTGGACTTCTTGTAGGCGAAGCACACTTCCACCGGGCTGAAGTTCCCGACAGTGTAGCTCATATTTAGCGTGGTTGAACTGGTGGTGATGTTGGTGACAGCTTGGGTGGTAACCGTTGGATACACTTGAGATAGCGGTACCTCCTCGAAGTTGGCGGTGATGGAATAGTCACCGTTCATGGTGATGGTGGTTTCGGCGGCATAGACATCAGCAATGGTGCCCACATCACCGGTCCACTCGACAAACCAGTAGTCCTCCTCAGCCTTGGCCACCAAGTCGACCACCGTCCCTTCATCGTAGGTAAACACTCCCTCACCAGGCTCGATTGCCGAGACTCCTTCCGTGCTTGAGATGAACAGGTCGTATATCGCCACAAAGTTGGCGGTGATGGAGTAGTTGCTGTTCATGGTGATGGTGGTGGAGGCAGCGTTGACATTGGCAATGGTGCCCACGCTGCCAGTCCAGTTGACAAAGCGGTAGCCACTAGTTGGGGTCGCCACCAGGCTAACCACTGTTCCCGCGTCATAGGTGCGAGTTCCCACGCCGGGGGTAGTTACCGTACCTCCAGCGGTGCTGGAGGTGGTGAGGTTATACTGCCTGATAATAAAGTTGGCGGTGATCGAATAGTCGCCGTTCATGGTGATGGTGGTTGTGGCAGCATTGACATTGGCAATGGTGCCCACATTACCAGTCCAGTTGACAAATTGGTAGCCACTAGTTGGGGTCGCTACCAGGCTAACCACCGTGCCAGCATCATAGGTGAAAGTTCCTTGACCGGGGGTGGTTGCCGTACCTCCAGCGGTGCTGGAGGTGGTGAGGTTATACTGCCTGACAAAATTGGCGGTGATGGAATAGTCGCCGTTCATGGTGATGGTGGTTGTGGCGTCATGAACATCAGCAATGGTGCCTACATCACCCGTCCACTCGACAAATCGATAGCCTTCCTCAGCCTCGGCCACCAGGTCGACCACCGTTCCTTCGTCATAGGTAAAAATATCCTCACCAGGCTCAGTTACCGAGCCTCCTTCCGTGCTGGAGATGGTGAGGTCATACTGCTTGATGAAGTTGGCGGTGATGGAATAGTCGCCGTTCATGGTGATGGTGGTTTCGGCGGCATAGACATCCCCAATAGTGCCCACATCACCCGTCCACTCGACAAATCGATAGCCTTCCTCAGCCTCGACCACCAGGTCGACCACCGTTCCTTCGTCATAGGCAAAAATATCCTCACCAGGCTCAGTTACCGAGCCTCCTTCCGTGCTGCTGGTGGTGAGGTCATACTGCTTGATGAAGTTGGCGGTGATGGAATAGTCGCCGTTCATGGTGATGATGGTTGTGGCGGCATAGACATCAGCGATGGTGCCCACATCACCGGTCCACTGGTCAAACCGGTAGCCAGCATCTGGAGTCGCCACCAGGTCAACCACCGTTCCTTCGTCATAGGTAAGAATATCCTCACCAGGCTCAGTTACCAAGCCTCCTTCCGCACTGGAGATGTTGAGGTCATACATCGCCACAAAGTTGGCGGTGATGGAATAGTCGCCGTTCATGGTGATGGTGGTTTCGGCGGCATAGATATCATCAATGGCGCCCAGATCATCGGTCCACTTGACAAACCGGCCGCCAGCATCTGGAGTCGCCACCAGGTCAACCACCGCTCCCTCGTCATAGGTAAACACTCCCTCACCAGGCTCAATTACCGAGCCTCCTCCCGTGCTCGAAATCGAGATGGTGAGGTCGTGTGGTGATGGTCTAACCGCGATGGTAAAGGCAACCCAGTCCTCCGATACTGGAATAGTGAAAGCACCGGGGTTTTCCGAGGCAGTAGGAAGCGCCCTGTGAGCTGAGAGTGTTCGGCAACTCCCTGTCCCGCTAGAAGACAGTGTATTTGTCCCACTGTAATGAGCTGGGTAGGCCGTAGTTCCCGGCTGGTCTCCTCGGTCCTGCCCCGCCACAGCCAACCACAGGGTGTCTGCGAAATCCCATCCGGCTGGGTCAAGAGAAGGCGGGTTTGGCGCCGTACTTGTGCCGGTTGCACCTGTTGAAATCGCCGGTGGGGTCGTGCCCTGCCAATTAGTAATCCTATAGACCAGTGCCGCTGCCTCCTCTGCAGGAGAGGTTACAAAATTCACCGTCGTGCCACCCTCTGTCCCTGCGGCTATCTTGTAATAGACAGATAACCTGACTGCTGACCCATTGGCATTTGATGCCAGTAAACTCCATCCAGCGGGTGTAGTTACGGTTGCGCTCCCATCATTGGTGAAAGGGACAATCAGCAAGTCGCCCGCAGTAACCGTTGCTGGCATATTCACATAGTGGTCTGTTGTATCAGTGCCGAATGCTGTTCCTGTTACTGCAGCCACTACTGGCGCTGCCAGCGCCGGCACCGCTGTCAGCAGATTGAAGCTCAACAGCAGTGCCAGGGCTATGGCTAAATATTTTATCTTTTTCATAATACACCTCTTTTTCTTGATATATTTCAATATATCTCAAATATATATGAATATAGCAGCGGTTCAATCCAATGGGGAATGACCCATTGGTACTGTTTTGGTACTATTTTGTCTAGAATTTGGTAATGTGACCTTTTACCTAAGACTTATTGGTTGGGGACGTTTATAGTCTCGCGCACGACCTCGCATAGAATTCCTGTCTCTTGAAGAGAGGATTAGAAACCTGTCTCGAATCAATCGAAGGATGAGGGTGAAAATACCCCCCTGTTAGCTCCGTCCCGCCAGGGGAAAGAGCTTTAGTAGGGGAGGGACTTGTCCCTCTCAATTTGCGGGAGTCCACAAAGGGGTCGCCTATGGAAGTTCTCGGGCAATCCGGAATATGCAGCGTGCCCCTTTCAAGGTCGTGCAGCATGAGGCTAAAGCCTCGGACGTCATTGTGAGCCTTCTCCGGGTGGAGATAAGAATAACAAAAGGGCCGACCGTGCCTGATATTGAATGACACGGACGGCTATACCAGAAGGCGAGAAGGACGTAGACGCCCTACGGAAGCATTTTTTTGGTCTGTCTGTAATCCTTTCGGGGCTGGTAAGTGGGAAGATAGGTATAGTAAAGCTTTAAAGGAAGCCAATACTATAATCGTTCGGGACAACGATTACGGAATACCCTCACTTATACTATGACTGGCAACAACGTTCAATTAGGCGGTGATTTACGACGGCGCTGCTTCTGGATGTCTTGCGAATACGCTCTCGTTCCAGCATCAGAGTAGCACTGTGTCGCCGTAATTCTATGCTAATCACGCAATGATCTAGACGTTTCCTTCCACCAAGTTTTGCAGAGATTTAAGGCTTGCTCTCCGCAATAAGTGTCCTGCATTGTGTAGTCGCCTTCGTCAACAACCTCATCACTTGACGGTTCCACCCAGAGCCAATAGTTCTGAGTTTCGTCTTCAATGCGAAGCTTAACTAACCAATGAACTTGTTCCATACCCTGCTCCCAGTGCTTCACCCAGACCATGCAAGCTTCCAGTCCTTGCATATAAGCATTCCACCAGAGATCAGCGGTGAAATGTCCACACTCATAGACTCCTTCCATCCACAAATTCCTGTCTGTGGTGTCCTTGGCGAGGAAATTCAGAACTTCCTGTTCACTTGCCGGCGAAACTTTAGCGGCATTGTAAACCTCGGAGGAATAGGTATAAGGCTCTCTAGTCTGAGCTACAACCAACGTACATCCTGAACCGAATGCTAGCAAAGCCGCCAGCGAGACAAGAATGCCGAGAACTAATGTGGGCTTCATATCTGTTGTCCTTATTTCTTCCACAGTTCATCTAACCTCCAGCGAGTGATTCCTCTATTGGCTAACAGGACTCATTAACTAGTACTTTCGTCATATACTTAGTCGCCAAGAAAAGGGAAATCCCTCACTTTTCCAGTACTTTTAGGGGATCTTCCCGGATTTGTCGACTCTTGCCCTCCACAATATTCGTGGCTTTCCTCAGCCACGCTTGGTCGAGGTAGCGAACGCCGCTGTTGTCGGCGAAGCTCAGCCGTGGACACAACTCCATACCTCACCCCCTTCAGCAACCCGTTCTTGCCAGCACTAGGCCCTTTCCCATCTAAGTCGGCCCCATTTGCCTGGCCACACTCATAAGTGAAAGCTTATATCGTCTAGTTCTGTAGGGATAACACCTGTGGGAATACCTCCTATAGGGGCAACAAGTCTTCAAAAAGAAGTCAATACCGTGTGCTGGCTGACCATATAGGTAACACTGGACTACGGATTTTAGCGAGTGTCTTTCCAATATACTCCACGGGAGTAAGATAGCCAATAGATTGGTGCGGGCGGTTGAAATTACATTCTATAAGCCATTCAGTTAGCCGGGGATTGAGCTCTTCAGGGTCTAAAGATAGGTTAGAGTCGTAAAGCCATTCATACTCTAAGGTCTCACTGAATCTCTCTATCTCCGGGGTATCCTTGGGGGTTTTGACTCTGGAGAAGTACCTTTGAATACCTAGTTTGGCGGTAGCCCTTTCAGACTCCAAGGCAAAATCACTGCCCTAATTTCTCTGCAAGTCTTCTATTTGCTGCCCAACAGGTCGAATGCTAGGTACAGGACACATCACGAAGGGTGACTACGAAGTGACTGTGAAGAACGATCAACAAAGGCAGGTTCCATTGCCCAAAGCGTGCTTCGCTTATCGCCAGTTGACCTGTCGGCTTATCTTCGGGTGCTGACTCTGCGCCTCACTAAGTAGATACAGCCAGCCATCAGAGCAACGGCTAAAGCGATCCAGGGCGCTATAACAGCTACTTTGTTGACGGCGAAAACATCGTAACCCACTGCTGACGAAGGCGATCGCACACCAGCAGACGCAGCATTATTGCCCAAAACGGGATCGACAGTAATAGCACTGGCGACGGCTGTATTGGTAACTTGCACAGCCGAGACGGTGGCGACAATAGTCAGGGTGGCACTCGCCCCGTTGGTTAAATTGCCGACTGTCCAGACTCCAGTACTACTGTTATAGCTGGCAGCGGGATTTGCGGAGACAAAGGTCAGTCCAGAAGGCAGAACATCGATGACACTAACGCCGGTGGCATCGCTCGGCCCACCGTTGGAGACAACGATGGTGAAGGTCACGTTAGAACCAACATCGGGCGTGGGATCGTCAACATCCTTGGTCAATGATAGGTCGGCGCTCGGAGAGACTGTAACAAATGCGTCATCATCGGCAGTAAGAGTAGCTCCCAGCGACTGACCGGTGGCTGTCGCCACATCACGGTTCGGGTTTGATACATCGGCAGAAGCGGTCGCCCGGGCGTTGAAGGTAACAATCTGTGACCCGCCCGGGTTTATCAGCCAGTTGGCATCCCAGGTGAGCACGTAGCCGGTCGCAAGATCGCCCGTGATGGTTGTAGGGTCGGACGGATTTCCGCTACCTGCCACGTACTCCCATCCCGGCGCAAGCGTGTCCACCAAGTCTATTCCAGTGACTGCTGCCCCTGCCGTTGACGGGACACTAACCACTATAGTGAACTGGGACTGTTGATTTATGTAGATCTCCGTGGGATTGGCCGTTTTCTGCACCTGGAGCGCCACGTCAATCCACTCGATGGGCAGCGGCAGCGTAGTGTAGCCCATGTCTAAGTACGGGTCGCTGGTACCAGCCTTATCAGGGTCTTCGCCCCACGCCACTCCTACAGGAGCAGTACTGACGATGTGCATTCCAGTGTTGTCATTGTTTAGGCCATAGATTTTGATAGCCTGCAACTTGTTTATTTTGTAGCTGGCATCGAACACGCCGTCATTAGGTCCGTAGTCAACGAAAACGGTGGTACCGTCCTGCATCGCCGTCACAAATACCGGCGAGCCGTTAGCGCTTCGATTGCGAGTGCCCGGTGCCCAGCTGACATAGTTATCCATGCCTAGAAAGTTGATGGGGATCAGGTCATAGCCCCAATCCCAGGTTGCCGAACCACTATCTCCGGAGCCGATACCCCAGAATAACGCACCTGATGTGTACACATAAGCTCCAGAGCCTACAGGAATGTATCGGCCAGCCCCGCTGCTGTACGACCTGGTAGCTCCCGCAGCAATAGTGAATGACCCCGTCCCACTGCGATCCTGGAAGTTGACGGTGATCTGGTAAGTGTTCGGATTGTAGAGATAGAGTTCACTTTTCGCGCCGTTGCTCCAACTGGCCACTGGCAAGTAGTAGCCACTGCCCCAGTACGACCGCGGCGTTAGGGTATAGCCTCGCATCTCCCAGCCACTGGTGTCGCGCCGGCCGGCCATCAGCTGCACCTGGACCCCGCCTGACGCAGTGACCGTGGTTCCTGCACCCTTCACCTCGTAGATGGCGGTCTGACCACGGTTGAGTGTAGTGCTCAATCCTGGCCCTGCCGGGTCGGCAATGACAATACTATTGCTGTTCACCGCCGACATGACCAGGGCGTAGACATAGGTGAAATCTTTGTAGTTTGTCGGGGCTCCGGCCAGGTTCTCGCCCACCGGGATACTGTATGTATTCTGCCAGGCTTGCACGGGATATACTTCCCAGGCATCAGCAAAGACAGTACCCAGATCCTCGGTCCAGGTGGAAACGACAAGTTGTAGCAAACTCCCCGAGACGAAAATCCTGTCCCCACCATCGTACTTGGTGCTCGTCCCGCGTGGCACCGGGATGCTGCTGCTCTCAAATACGTGCACCTGGCCTTTGCTGAGGTAGACTGTCTCGTCCGACATAGTACCCGTCCCGTATCCGTTCTCCCAGTGGTCATAGTAGACCACTGTGTTATCGGCGCTTGCCGTCACTCCCACCACGTAATGCATGCCTTGCGAAGCTGTAACAGGTGGTTCGATAGCATTGAAGATAGAGTATGTTCCGCTGAGCGCAGCTGTCCCGCCGGTAGGGAGTGGCAGATAGAACTCTTGAAAACCAGCTGGCAAAGCCGCCACCGGCTGAGTCAGAAATCCCACCATATGAAATGCCAGCACAACCGAAATCAGAATCATTGAGACAACGCGGTTTCTCATGGGCTTTTGGACTTCATATTTTGCTCTCATACTCGACTCCCTTCTTTCTTCTTACGATTTCACTATCAATGCTCACGGCTTGGTATCATCGCCTCAGATATGACTATCTGCTATAGAGAAATAAGGACCGCAGGGAAACACCCAAGGTTGGTTCGAATACGCGCTCTCAAACGACTTGCTGGTCAACCTACCGATGTTCGTTCCAAGCTTCCTCTTCACGCCCTTCTTAACCTCGGTTATCCCTGTGGTCAGGTTCGTGACCTGTGGAAATCCCTACCCGTTTCTCTGCTCTCCCGGTCTGCAATATTCTCGCACTCGACGCCTTACAGTATGCAAGAACAATCAGTAACTTGTCAATACATTGTGGTGGCTGACCACATAGGGACACCCGGTAACACATTTTGGCGACCTCGCTTTCAACATACTATGTTTTCTCTCGATTATTGCCGTGGCTGCGATGACAAAGGGTAGCCAACAACTGACCCCTAGCGGATACTTGACTGGCCATGAAGAGAAGCCGAAGCCTTTGAAGGAGTATATCCTCTGTGTTTTACAGGGTCTAGCTTCAGGCGCGGCGGCGCAGCACCAGGAGGCCCGCACCGGCGACAATGGCTGCAAACAAGACAATCCAGGGCGCCAGAACAGCCAGCTTATCTATGGGGGAAGCCTCCCAGCCCACAGTAAAGAGGCCACCCTGCTGGTTCTGGAAGTCCCGGAATGGTCCAGACTGGGGATCACAGCAACCTCCCGGCAGTGTCACGAGGAATTCATTAGGCAGAGGGGAAACCTGATTCCAGTTAGGTTGCACCACCTCGCTGACCCTGTAGTAGCCACTTCCAAGCCCGCAGAAGCAGTACTTACCATTGGCATCCGTAATGGCGCTGCCGACTTGAACCCATGGGTTTGTCTGTTTCTCCAGGATGACTTCCCAGCCTGCGAGCGCTTCCATAGTGCCGGCCCGATACACGAAACCGCAGATGCAACAATTCTGAATCACTGTCACGGTCACGTCGTCGCTGTCTGTGCAGCCGTTGGAATCGGTTACGGTCACGGTATAGGTCGTATTGACGGCCGGTGAAGCCGTTGGATTGGCAAAACTGGCATTGTTCAGGCCGGTAGTCGGAGTCCAGCTAAAAGTATACGGTGGTGTGCTGCCTGAAGCCGTCGGAGTGCCGCCTATCACGACAGATTCTCCTGCGATAATCAATGCGTCTGCGCCGGCATCGGCTGTCGATTTGGCGTTGACTGTCACGGTCTTAGTATCGGAGTTGCTGCACCCTGTACCGGTGTCGGTGTAGCTGTAAGTAACAGTGTAGTCTCCAGGGGTTAACCCAGAGGGA
>Ga0315544_1001259_pt1 | contig 20190 bp, 17 predicted proteins | sample SalMarSW160130MG_2_FD_202543 | JGI IMG/M metagenome (GOLD analysis project Ga0315544, IMG submission 202543) | Salt marsh sediment microbial communities from the Plum Island Ecosystem LTER, Massachusetts, United States - Salt Marsh Sediment SW1601-130 ... | reverse complement strand
TGTGGTAGGTACATTTCATATAAATCGCGCTCTGACGGTTGGGCGTTAAAGCTGTGGCGGTCCTGTTCCGGACCACTGTGTACCGCATAATGTTTCGCGCAAGCCATCGCCAGCATATATTTGGGGTCATCGCCCTGGATACCCTTGATAAATTCTGCGGCAATCTCGCCCGTCAGATATGGGTCTTCACCGTAGGTTTCCTGGCCGCGGCCCCAGCGCGGGTCGCGGAAAATATTGATATTCGGCGTCCAGTAGGTCAGACCGGTCCACCATTTGGAATTGCCGTTATTCTTCGAGGCATAATCGTTATACTTCGCGCGACCTTCGATGCCAATGACGGTTCCTTCCTGACGAAGCAAACCGGGATTCCACGTAGAGGCCATTCCGACCGGCTCCGGGAAAACCGTGGCGATACCGTTGTTTGCAACGCCATGCAACGCTTCATTCCAATAGTTATACGCGGGAAGATCAAGCCGTGAAATTGCGGGCGCTTCGTTCTGCAACTGGGCCACTTTCTCCGACAGTGACATACGGCGAATCAGGTCGTTTATACGCTGTTGTAACGGTTTGGCCGGGTCACGCCAAATCGCCGGCTCGCTGATATCCGGTATGCGGGTCGCATCGTCGGTAAAAGGCTCCGCAATTTCGGAAGCATTGAATTTGACAACCGATGCTCCGGAGGCATTTTTAATCTCGAACGTGTTGAACTTTGCGGTTTCCTTGACCGCTTTAAAAACAATTTTCACGGGGCCGCGGAGCTCGTCGCCGGTATGTTCAACTTCGCCGGTGATATAACATATTTTTCTCATCCCGCCGGCAACGCTATAAATGTCAAAACGGTCGGCCAGCGTTACATCGCCGCAGGTAACATTGAATATCCTTTTACCGGGGGACTCCATAAAAAATTCTATTTCACCGATAATAATGGTGTATTTACCGGCCGGCAAATTCGAAACGCTGACGGAAAATTCGTCTCCGTTAATTTCCTCATAAAAAGCGGATACATCGTCTGAGCTGCCCTCGATTTTATCTGAAGCATTGGCCTTAAAGTGCGTAAAATTACCGCTTACACTCACCTGATAGCCGCAAGAACCGCAGATTTCGTCCGCCGCCAGAGCATTCGGTGGCAATAACCACATATTTACATAAAAAATCATAAACAATACGACCGGAACAGTTGTAATACGTGCAGATAACAGGCAGTTACCCCGGACCGGCCGGCCCAATTGCATCTTTTGAGAAATCATTGAATGCCCTTTCTAACAGGTCTTATATTTAGGATTAATATGAATTTACTGTCGTCACCCCTGTATCATACATATAGGGCATCGCTTATTCAATTATTAATACCGGATTGACATGGACGGCTCCCCGAAAACTGCACCAGATAAAGTGAGAGTATAATCGACAAGTTTGGTATATTATTAACGCTGAATCCAGGAGATTGTACTCATAAAAAAACGTTAGTTACAGTGGGGCACAGGTTACGTTAAAACGCAGGCAGGTTAAGTGGAGGTGAGAAGCAAATGCTTACATTATGCAGGGCTCTTATTCCAAAGTCAAAGTTGTTGATGCTTGATGAACCATTGCTTGGGCTTTCACCAAACCTGGTGTTATCAGCTTTTAAAAAATACATGAAATCAGCAAAAATACCGGCATAGCAGAGTTGATAGTTGAACAGAGAGTACGTAAAGTATTGAAGATTTGTGGAAGAATATACGGTCTTAAGCTTGGCAATGTTGAATTTGCTGAAAATCCGGAAGAAATGATGCACGATGACCAACTAAAATGGGTATTTTTTATAAAGCCTGATTAAGAGTCTTATATCGGGAATCCGAATGTTGTATGAAAAATCACGTGAGCCATTTGCACCAAAATTTGCACCAGGCAGGCACGTTTGGCCCTCGGTATGCTCTCGGCTGCATCTCGGCCAGCTTCATAAGTTATTTGTTGACAGTTGTTAATCATTTTGGCATAAAGAGTTACGTAACACCTGTTCGGTTTTCTAATCCGTAGGTCACAGGTTCGAATCCTGTCGGGCGTGTTTTTACACTCCGGGATTTACCTGGTATTTGTGTCAGGGAGCTTTCTATATTCAATTGATGAGCGCCCATTGCCATGTGCTCCGCACGGTCCATCGCGACGTCCGGCGCGACCTCTTGGTAGTATCTCGAGCCCAGCAGGAAGGTGCCAGGCATAATAATTCCCGGCATTGCGTCATCTTCACCCGCTCGCCACGAACCTTCATGACTTACTATCTCGCCGTCCTCGTAGATATCGACGTCTTCTCCGAAGTAGTAAACGTCATTGGTCTTCCTGCATATCGCAAAAAAGTTTCTCGAAACCTCCACCAGCTCGTCATCTATCCATTCGCGCTCTTCGACCACTCGGGTTTTTATCCTGCCGATGCCCTCAAGATATATCTTCTCTGTATCTCGCAGGACAGTAATCTCCAAATGAATTTCTTCGTCGTCCTCCTCGCCCTCAAGAACCAGTTGGTAACCCGGTATGAGAATGAAATAGGGATTTGCCCCTATAGTCTTGAACCTGCAGGACGTCAGGTCGAACTCCGTAGTGAACTCGTCCTCTTCCGGCTCAACGGCAATTCCATACTGTTGGGTGAACAAGACAAGACCGGCCACCATCAGCAGAACACACAGTCCTAATCTGCATCGTTTGTCCAATACCGTGCACATCATCAACCTCCTAAATAGAAACTGAAATTATTGTTTTCGTCTTTTCTTTCAAAGGCGCCTCACGAAATACACCTTCAAACACTCAATCATCGTCTTGACCATTGTTTTCTTCGTCCTCGCCCTTATCGTTACCTTCGACCTTCCGTTCCAGCAGCGTCCCGTCGGCGGCTACCTTGATTTCAGTTTCTTTGCCATCAATAATCAGTTCCGCCTCGTAACTCTTTTGCGGTTCGTCCAGTTTCTTCAATGTTACAACCCAGTAGGTTACTTCTTCCTTGACCTCTTTTATCTGGGCACCTCCCGCTGCTTTAATGATTGTCCCATTCACGGCATCTGGCAGAGCATTTATCGCCACTTCTGCCTCAATCTCCATAATCGTTCCATCGGACGCTATCGTCAATTCCACCTCCTGTCCATCGTGCAACAGTTCAACTTCATAGACCTTCAGCCCTTCTTCTACTTTTGCCTCTTTAATCACTGCCTCGGCGTAAAGCGAATTTATGGCCCCTTTCACCTCATCCGGAAGGCAGATATCCTTTGTCTTGTGCCTGGAGCCGTATGTCACAGCACACAAAATCACCCCCGCAAAAACCACAAAACCAGCCGGTCTCCAGGATTTCCTTTTCATTTTTCAGTCTCCTAAGTTAGAAAGTTCCATCGGTATTTACGGCCTGTCGCCATAAACAGACCACAATATGCTAATGTATATCATTCTCGCCCGGCAAGCTTACTTCCCGGGGAATGAGAAAATGATGAGAAAAACACTTTTTTTTAACTTTTCGTTCCTTGGACAATTCCCATTTTCAAACCAACGTCTACTACGGCTTTTCTTCGCCCTCGACGGGAAAACAGTAAATTTAATTAGCTGAGAAAATCCCTATGCAGCTATGCTCATGTTTAGCGAGAAGTTCTTGAATAAACGGATGAGGTCCTTAGATGTTTCAGGCCAGCAGGGCTGCAACTGTCTTGCCAAAAGACCGGCCGGGCGCCGCTTGTGACAAAAAGATTCACCGCTGAGAACACCCCTGTAGGGACGGGCGAGACGGCAAAGGTTAACTTAAACGGCTGTAAAGACGGTTCTTAACACTGCGCCGGCCGTCACCATCAAACCCTTGTTTGAAAACATAATTTTGGTAAACTGGGACATTTAAAAGGCAAACCTTAATCAGAAACCGGCCTTGAAAGGCCGGATTAAGGCGTTGGGTTCCATTTGTGGCTGAGAGGATTCGTCTTATGAAAAAAGTCAATATCACTTTATTAAGAGGTGTTTGTCAGATGCCCGCATACGTCGCATACGAAAAGGGATTTTTCAGGGAAGAGGGCCTGGAGGTGAGTTTGAATATCGCGCCTACCGCCTGGATGGTTCCGGATAAGCTTACAAATGGTGAGATTCATTTTGCGGTCATTCCCTGGACACGGGTGGCTGCTGCAGACAGCACCGGTGCGCCCCTTGTATTGCTTTGTGGTTCAGGATTCGAAGAGGCCGCTATCGTGATAAGAAAAGACATAAAGCCCTCGGAGGTTAAAAGCGTTGCCATTCCTATGCAGGGCGGGATGAAAGACCTGACGGCAATGGGGCTGATTGAACAACTGGGATGGAACGATGCCAGAATTATAAGGCAGCCCTCGGGCGATGGGGCGATTATATCTTTTTTCGGCGAGGGAGCGGATGCAGCGTCAATGATTGAGCCATACGCAACAATGCTCGAGATGATGGGCGTCGGCAAAATCATAAAGCGAACGGGTGATATATGGAAAGGTGCCCCGGGATGTTCCCTGGCTACGACGGTTTCGCTGAAAGAAACTGAAGACCTGTTAATGCAGAAAATGGTTATCGCGTTTGTGCGCGGAACTTTGTTTGTTAAAACGAATCCTGACGAATCATCCGATATTGCCTCCGGCTACATTGGTATCAATCCCCGGTTTATCCGGCAGGCACTTAATGTCAATTGGCCTGATGCGAACGCTATTCGGAACAGCAAGGCGATGGACGACGTGCTGTCGCTTATGATTAAGCTGGGTTACATAGATAAAATGCCCTCGGGCTACTCGGACCTCAAGTTTCTCGACAAGGCCGCGTCCGTTCTCGGATGCTGATGTATGCGAATACGTGACATAAAACTACTGGCCCAAACCACGTGGGCCTTGCGGGCGTACCTTAAAAAGCCAATGACCGTCAGCCGGGCAATGGATGACATAAAAAAACGTATGGACGGTCGTGAGGACAATTTCCTGGCACTGGCGCAAAAAGCCTTCTACGATAATCAGGCCAGTCCATATCGCAAGCTACTGTTGTGGGCCGGGTGCGACTATGCGGACCTTCGCGACAGTGTTAAACGTCGGGGACTGGAAAAAACACTCCAAAAGCTGAAGGACGAGGGAGTTTATATAACGCTGGAGGAATTCAAATCGAAGGTTCCCATTTCCCGCAACGGATTGACCGTCGATACATGCGAATCTGATTTCGATAATCCACTTGTGGAAGGGACGGGTTTTCAGTACACAACAAGCGGCAGCCGCTCTAAGGGCACTGATGTCCGGTATAACTGGGATTTTATATCAGAAGAAGCCGCTAACGAGTTAATACTTTATGAAATTCACGGCCTTTCTCATTCGCCTCTGGCATTCTGGCTGCCTGTCCTGCCGTGCGTGTCCGGCATTCACAATTTTCTGATGAATATCAGGTTTCGCAGGCCGCCTGACAGGTGGTTTTCGCAGCTTGGGACCGATGGTGTGTGGGTTTCACGCAAGCATCGTCGAAGTATGAACAATATATTGCTGTCTTGCAGGATTTTGGGGCTGTCGGTGCCGCGCCCTGAGTTTATTGATATTGACAGTGCGGTCAAAGTTGCCCGGTGGATGGAAGCGACCCAAAAAAACAAAGGCAGTTGTGTTGTGAGGACCTATGTCAGTTCTGCTGTTCGTATTGTTAAGGCGGCGCTGGATAATGGCATCGATATAAGCGGTGGCGTGATATTCACCGGTGCAGAGCCGCTTACGCCGAATAGGGCGGAATTTATCAGTTCAGCCGGTGTAAAAGCCCTGCCGCGTTATGTCGCTACCGAAACCGGTTTGATAGCTGCTTCCTGCGGAAAAGGCGATTATCCGGATGGTATGCATATTTACTTGGACCGGCTTGCGATTATTCAAAGGACCCGTGAAACGATTGTCGGCGGTCATAAAGTTGACGCTTTTCTGCTTACGTCTTTGTTGAGGAACGCCGGCAAAATTCTGTTGAACACCGATATAGGAGATTTCGGCGGCCTGACGGTCAGGCCCTGCGACTGCCTGTTCGGCCAATTGGGTATGGACGTTCATGTCAGCGGGGTCCGAAGCTACGACAAGCTGACCTGTGAAGGTATGTCGCTTCTTGGCTCGCAGCTGTATGATACGGTAGGCGAAGTAATTGAAGATGCCGGCGGCAGTCCAGATGATTATCAGTTCTGGGAAACGCATGACGATTCCGGATTGGCCAAATTGGTCGTGGCTGTCAATCCCAAGCTTCGCGGGCTAAATGGTGAGAAATTTACACTCGCAATTCTGGATAAGCTTCGCGGCAAAAACCTGCACATAACCTCGCAGCTCTGGGAGCAGGCAAAAGTTTTACAGCTCGTCAGGGCATATCCTGAGATGACAAAAGGATTCAAGCTGTTGCAGATAACTCAGCAACCCCAAAGCCACGCTTAACGACGATTTTATGTCAGAACAGCATTTTAAGCCGACGGATTACTTTGACCCGGCCCAGTGGAGCGGCGTTTACGACCCTGATAAAAAAGACGACGGCGCTTTTATTTTCACTCACGGCGCCGACCTTGTTTTCGACATCAGCGCAGCTCTGGCTCGCACAGGCGGGCGTTGGCTCGACGTAGGATGCGGCACGGGCCATTTGGCCGCGAAGTTAAGCGAAGCGGGACTGTCCGTAGTAGCTGTTGACCATGACCCCCGGATGATAGACCTTGCGAAAAAACGCTTCTCGAACAAACCTCAGCCCGACAACCTGAAATTTACCCCAGCAAATGCCTATGACCTGCCTTTTGCTGATGACACGTTCGATGGCGTTGTGGCGGCTTCGTTGGCGGGATGCCTCTCGTCGCCGGATAAGTTTTTCCGGGAGGTCCATCGCGTCTTACACAAAGGCGGCTTTGCGGTTATTACGTTTACTAATCGTTCGAGTTTGCTGCTGAAAATAAACTGGTATATTCGTAAAAAAGCGTTCAAAGCCGGGAAATTAACTGCCGACGCATTTTCATACCGGCTTTACCGCTGTGCCCGTGTCGTGGAGGATTTGCAAAAGACCGGCTTGCGTATGGTTAAAGTCAGGTATTATAATTTTTTCCTGAATCCCGGAAGCCGGTTAATTCCGTCGAAGACCTTTGCTTTATATTTGGAAAACCTGGGTAAATATAAAATCGGGCGACGACTGGGAAGGAATTTTGTTATCGTGGCTCAAAAAATGTAAGGGCTGATATGCGGGCAGAGCAGGTTTACCAAAAAATAAGACGGCAAAAAATAATCGCCATTGCAAGAGGGGTCGATGAATCCCGGATACTCAATGTGGCCGAGGCAGTTTTTGCAGCAGGTATAAAAATCTTCGAGGTAACCTGCAATACAGAAGGCGCTTTCGGGATGCTCAAAGAGTTGTGCAAGAAGTTGGGCGATAAAATGCTCATCGGCGCGGGAACGGTGATTACGGCGGAGTTGTGCGAAAAGGCGCTCGGAGCCGGCGCTAAATATATAATTGCACCGGATGTCAATCCCAACGTTATTGATTATTGCGTCAGCCGGGATATTGCCGTCTTGCCCGGCGCTGCCACCGCCACCGAAATCCTCACCGCCAAACGCCACAGCGCGAGTATGGTCAAAATATTTCCCGCTGCCGCAATCGGCGCCGATTACATCAAGCAGCTTCGAGGCCCGATTGACGATGTTGACTTTGTCGCGGTAGGGGGCGTAAGTCCGGACAATATCAAAGATTTTTTCGATGCCGGCTGTATCGCTGTCGCCGTCGGCGGCTCGGTTATACGCAAGGAATTCATTGACGCATCGAACTGGCCCGCCATTACCGAACTCGCCCGACAATACGTTAAGAGCTTACCGCTGTGAACGCGAAGCTTGCAGAGAATTATTAAATATTAACTCAGCGGCCTCAGTCCGCCTTTGGCGAGACCTCGCCTTTTGGCGGGCGAGCTCCGTTCGCAATTACATTCCTTATGTTAGACGTTCTTGGTGCCTTTGTGGCTATTTTTATCCCCTCCGGAAAGTTTAACCGAGCAAATTCGCCGTGGTATTTTTTCGCCGCCTTGTCGTATGCCTTCGCAGCGTCGATTTCGTTTTCAAAGCGCCCAAGCCATACACTTCTCCCATTATGCCTGATAGTAGCAGCCCACAGGGTCCTTTTCTTGTCAAAATGGACCCCTATAAATCGCGATGAGGTCTTTAATTTGGTTTTTGCCTTGTTGCACAAGTTCTGAGATTGTGTCCCTGTACGAAGGTTTTCTCTGCGATTATCGATGCCGTTGTTATTTCTATGGTCAACAACCAGACCCTTGGGTTGCCCCATTATTTCTCTGTGCAGAGAAACGATTCTTTTAGGGTTACCAACAAATCGAACAGCATAGATATCCGGCCCATTTTCCTGTGGGCACCAGTTAAAGTTGTTGAACCGGTAGAAATCCTGCTCATCAACAATAGTAAATTTCCCCTCGCCTAAGGGAATTCTTCGGAACGAATATCCGTATTTGTGCTTTCGATAGACCATCACAGGCCACGCGAATATCCTGTCTAACCAGACTGGTATCGGTATTGTTAAATTAACCTTCATAATTTTCTCTCCCTTGCCTGCCCCGGTAAGTCGTATGCCGGGGTCTAATCAATCTGGAATTTTTATTTCTACCCTCGCCATAATTCTCTCCTCTCGTAGCGCAGCGAAGACCCCAGAATGTTTTTATCTGGGGTCCAGTTCCTTATCCGCCCCCTTGCCTGCCCCGGTAAGTCGTATGCCGGGGCTCCACTGTTCTCCTATCTACTTTCTCGCGAAGCCCATTTGGCTTCGCGCGTCCCTCTATAAATAGGCGCGAACTTGCGCGCTTTTGTCGAAAAATCGTGTTTTGGGAACCCCTCGAAATGCACTTAAGTGCTTGTGAGATAAGGAGTAAAAAATTTTTAAAAAAGTCGGCTTCTAAGGGTTTTCGACTTGCGCGCTTTTGCTGAACAAACGTTTAATACAAATGTTTAATACAAACGTTTAACTCGCTTGTTTAATCTTGCCTAAATTAACGCCATTCCTTATTTGCCCACCTGTCCTCGACTGCTGCTAACTTGTTACTCTGTCGGGGATCCAAAATGTTTAGCCCCCAAACCTTTTTTGGGTTTGGGGGTTCTTTTTCTCGTTTGCTTTATTTAATATTATGACATAATGAGAAAAAACGACTGCTATTACAAGTTTTTGACAAGTTCTCTCGTTTCTCCGATTAAAAGGATATAGTTTGACAAAAGCTTCAGAAAAATTCGAACGGCAGATAGAAAGAATCCATAAACTAATAGAACAACCTGGTTCTGAGATCACTTGGAACGACCGCCTTCCCGATCCAGATAACCCAAGCCAGCATCGACAAATAGATATATCAATTCGCCGCGATAATAAGTTGACTTTGGTCGAATGTAGATTGCATAAAGAAAAACAGGATGTGAAATGGATAGAAGAATTAATAGGTCGTAGATTGAGTTTGCATGCCGATGCTGTGATTGCTGTATCTGCTTCCGGTTTTACAGAAGGGGCTATTTCGAAAGCAAAAACATTTGGGATTATTCTCAGAGATATCTTATCGCTAACCGAAGAAGAAATCTCGAAATGGGGATGCAGGTCAAGGGTGACGTTGATATATTATGAATTTACGAATATAGAATTAGCCTTTGTTTTTGAACACGAAAATATTGGGCAAATTACAACAAATGATATTGAGCACTTTCTAAGAAATCGTTCGCACAACAATATGATGAGGATTATGACCTCCGTTGCTAATATCATCGATAAAAATAAACATCATAGAGACATGGGGGACATCAGAACACGATTCAGTATCGAAAATCTAACAGTAAGAGAAAAAAAGGTAATAGAAATATGTTTTGTAGCTCATTTTCGAACAGTTAAACAAGAAATATTCACCCCTTCAGTAGTAGTATATGATGCTCCAAATGTAGATGCTTTAAAAAGAAACGTTTTTATAGAAGTAATGGAACTGGGTGATTTCGAAATCACCCATTCAATAAATAAGGCTTATGCTGCAATAGATTTAACGCAGATGAAAACGCCTCCAAATTGCATCTTTCGAGAAGTACTTTTAAAATTTTCAAAGCCTTTACTAATGGATCGAATAGGTTTATTGGGCCCTCCTAATATTGAGACAGATTTTTCTAACGTTAGGGTAAGGATTGGATTTGCAATACCGCGATCCGCCTTTAAGTTTCCACTAATCTAAATTTATCCGCCTTTTGCCCGCCAAAGGCGGGACACTTCCCTGTCCTGCCTGCCCTCCTGTCCTCGAAAGGTTTTATCGGGGATGCATGCCTTAGGCAGGGGAGCGGCCTGTGGTGAGCTAAGTCGAACCAGTCGAAGGAATCCGTGATTAAAAGAAGTGGATCACCGTCTCACGCTGCGCAAGAAATTTAGCCCCGCCGTTCATTTTGAATTTTGCAATATGGTTTTGCATTTTGCTATTTAACCTTTGCATTAAGTTACGAGATTTTACCCGCCGCAGCTTGCTCGCCTCTGGCGAGGCGGGACGCTTCCCTGTCCTGCCTGCCGAACACTATACTTAGTACCCGGTACTCTGCACGCTAGCCCCTGTCCGCTATACGCATCTGTTCCCATAACCTGAAATCCGCCATTCGAAAACCTTGATTCTTGAAGCAGTCCATAAGTATATACGCATATACTTATATACTACCGGGTATCTTCAATCGCTTGTCCGCCATCGGCAGATGGATATTTTTACAATAAAATTTTAATTTGCTTGAACTATAATGCCGAAAGCAATATAATATAATTATGGGAAAGATAACATTTTCCTGGGACGACCGAAAGGCGGCACAGAACCTTAAAAAGCATGGGGTCTCCTTCGAGGACGCCTCAACCGTCTTCTTCGATGATAACGCCAAAGAGTATTTTGACCCCGACCATTCGTCCAACGAAGACAGGTTCCTGATGCTGGGGTTTGACTGCCGATTGCGTCTGCTGGTTGTTTCATATTGCGTTGACAGGCAAAAAAGACAAATCAGGATTATTTCCGCAAGGAAGGCGACGACAAAAGAACGAAACTCTTTTACCAAAGGCGAATTATGAGAAAAGAATACGATTTTTCAAAAATGAAGGGCAGGCGGAATCCGTACGCGAAGGTCCTCAAGAAGCAGGTTACGCTGCGTCTTGGAGTCGATGTAATTGAGTATTTCAAGCAAATGGCACAGGAAACCGGAATTCCTTATCAAAACCTGGTAAACCTTTACCTGCGCCAGTGTGCTCACTCACACAAAAAGCTGAACATTGCATAATCAAACCGCCTTTGGCTGGCAAGCTCCGTCCAACAGAACAGCAATTTGGCCCTGAGCCCGTCGAAGGGTTAAAAATCTGTCTAATCTGTGTTACCTGTCCTTCGTGGTGAAAAAATTCGCAATCTACAATCCGAAATCATAAATCATAAATGAGTTATCTCTGCGTGCTCTGCGGTCTCCGCGGTGAAAAACAGTGTAGGTCTGTGTTTCTAAAATCTTTTCACCAGTGCAATTCCCGTTGAGGGCCGCCTGCCAATATCGAACATCGGCTCAACCTTAAAGCCGGCAATTTCGAGTTGTTTATGTTTTGCTGCGACGCTATGGCCGACAACGTAGCCGAGCGTCCCGCCGAAAACAACGTCCGAGGCCCAGTGGTCGCCGGAATCCATCATTCGCCAGCCGACAAAGCACGCGCCTATATAGGCGGGTATTCCGATTTCAGGACCATAGAATTCGTCGAGGACGGAGGCCATACAGAATGAGCTTGCCGTATGGGCGCTCGGCCAGGCCAGGTCCTTGCCGTTCGGCGTGTCGTTGTTTCTTATTGCCTTTAGCGCGAATATGGTGGAGTCGGTGATAGCCAGTGCGCTGAGCGTTGTCCAGGCGCGTTCGCGGTTCAATTCGTCATTGTCTGCCTCGCTGAAAAGATACCACAGGCCGGTGGCTCCGAGGTGGCTCCACGGACTGCCCGCGTAGTCAAAAATCTTGTCGGCGGTGTCGTTGAATGCGCGGTGCCGGCCGAAGTTTTCGTTTAGGTTCTTGTCGGCGTCGCTATTGTGCATAGCGATACTCGCACCGCCTGCCAGCAGTAACAACGTCATATTGCCGGTATTGGAAAATGCCTCATTGGCGTCCGAGAGCACCCTGACAGGAAGCTCGTTTATTAGTCTCGACGCGAACGAGCAAGGGTCATTTTGCTGTGCCTGCGTCAGACCCTGCAAGGCAACTGCAATAAGCAATACAGTTCTATAGCTCATATTTCCGTAAGTCATGTCATTCCCATTCAATCGTCGCGGGCGGTTTGCTGGATATGTCGTACACCACACGATTAACTCCGCGGACCTCGTTTATGATTCTGCTGGATATTGTCGCCAGCACTTCATACGGGATGTGCGAGAAGTCGGCGGTCATAAAATCGGGCGTTTCGACCGCGCGGAGCGCGATGACATTTTCGAAGGTCCTGTCGTCGCCCATCACGCCGACCGTCTGTATGGGTAAGAGCACGGCTAAGGCCTGCGAGATTTTGCGATAAAGGCCGGCGGCCTTTATTTCGGCGATGAGGATTTCGTCCGCCGCCCGCAGCACTTCCAGCCGGTTCGGCGTAACCTCGCCGATTATCCTGACGGCCAGTCCCGGCCCGGGGAACGGGTGCCGCCAGACGACTTGCTCGGGCAGGCCGAGGTATTCGCCGACGACGCGCACTTCGTCTTTGAAGAGGTTTTTCAGCGGCTCGACCAGCTCGAAGCCAAGCTCTTTGGGGAGTCCTCCGACGTTGTGGTGCAGCTTTATGTTCGCGGCGGTGTTGCCGTCCTTTGAGCCGGATTCGATGACGTCGGGGTAGAGTGTGCCCTGGGCGAGGAATTTGGCGTTTGGGATTTTGGCGGCCTCGGATTCGAAGGCCTTGATGAATTCCGCGCCGATGATTTTGCGCTTCTGCTGCGGGTCGGTAACGCCGGAGAGTTTTTCGAGGAACTGCTTCGACCAGTCCACTACCCGCAAGTCGAGATGAAAGTGGTCGCGGAAAGTGGATATCACTTCATCACGTTCGCCTTTTCGCAGCAGGCCGTTATCGACGAAAATGCAGATTAGCTGGTCGCCGACGGCCTTATGGACGAGGCCGGCAGTAACCGAGGAATCGACGCCGCCGCTCAGGCCGCAGATTACCCGGGTTTCGCCGTGGGCTATGCCGAGGCGAGTGCTGTGGTCGGCCACCTGTTTTCGGATTTTTTGCACGGTCTGGCCTACGAAGTCGCTCATTTTCCAGTCGCCGGTGCAGCCGCAGATTTCGTAGAGGAAGTTTTTCAAAATGACGGGGCCTTCGGGGGTGTGCGAGACTTCGGGGTGAAACTGGACGCCGAAGAATTTCTTTTTTTTGTGTTTTACGGCGGCGAAGGGGCAGGTTTTGGTGTAGGCCAATCGGAGAAAATCGTTGCCGGCGTCTTTGAGCTGGTCGCCGTGGCTGGCCCAAACGGTGGTCGAGTCGGGGAGGTTTGCGAAAAGGCCGGACTTATCAGTGATGGAAAGCTCGGCCCGGCCGAATTCCCTGCTCGCGGCGGGGATGATTCGGGAGCCGAGGATTTGGCAGCCGAGCTGCATACCGTAGCAGATTCCGAGTATGGGGATTCCAAGAGCGAAGATTTTTTCGTCGCATTTGACTGCGTTTTCGTCGTAAACGCTGGCAGGGCCGCCGGAAAGGATTATTCCCCTGGTATTCAGCTCTGAAAATGCCGCGGCAGGCGTGTCTGCCGGGAGGATTTGGGAGAAGACGTTGTGCTCACGGACACGGCGGGCTATGAGCTGGCCATATTGGCTGCCGAAATCGAGGATGGCGATTGTTTCATGGCTCATATTTCACCGCGGAGAATTTTAACCACAGATTACACAGATTTCCACTGATTTATAAAGCCACAGAGGGCACCCGCCACGCCGCATAGCGGCAGGCGAGGCCTGCGGCAAAGGCGGACAGATTTCACGGATTATTTTAGCCACTCCCGAAGGGATGGTGAGCTTGTCGAACCAAGAAACCATTTATCCGCAGTTTTTTGGGCGGACAGAGTCCACAGAGATTATCTATTTCGGATTTAGGATTGTAGATTGCGGAGTTGAAAGGGATTTATGTCCGCAGTTTGAAAAATCTTGCTCTCCCGTAAGGGATGGCCAAGTCCATTGTGAAAATAGGTGACTGGCCAAGGTTTCTGTTTACATAGTTTGCGCCGGCTTTCCGCAATCGCGACAATCTGCCTGAGGCAGATATGAAGGTTCGTCCCGCGGCTATCTGACAATTTAGTGAGTTACGGTCACAGAATTCACGTCCTTTGGCTGGTCGATGTATTTTTCAAGGCGTTTCATCCGCTGCTCAAGGTATTCAATATACTTATCAGTGCCGAAATGAATTGGCTCTCGGATTCTCATTTGCATGTTAATATGAGCAGTCAAAGCTTCTGAATATATGTACGATTCATATTTTGTCGGCGAATTCGATTTAGTTAGAATTGGATATGGTGAATAAAACTCAGGTTTTCTTGGTTTGAATCCCGGAATGGAGCTATCAGGAATGTTGCCCGTAGCTTTTCCAAAATCGAATACAGGAGTTTCAAGCCCATGATATTGTTCTAATTTTGTAAGAGCCGCATCTAATCGTTCGGCAAGCCAACGATTTCGTATAGTTGTATCAACAGCTTCCTGTTCAAGCTTCTTAAAGCTATCCACAAGCTCTTTGCTGACTTTTTCAGATGAAGGTTGAGCATTCTTTTCTTTACATCCTGAAACATTAAGAATAATAAACGCCGAAAATATCATATAAGTGATTTTCATGATCATATCCTCATAGACAGGATTATATACATGCACCAGAGAATTGGTTTCATTTTATTTATCCTTAAAAATCAAACCGCTCATTGACCGAAGGAAGGCGGTATCTAATTCATTGCCGGCTTGTTTTGGTCGGTGTTTTGTTTAGAGCGATTTAGCATTTGCTCCATATTTTCCCAACCTTCTTCGGTCTTGCGACGGATTTCATTGATGTCAAGATCATCAGCCCTCCAGGGATACTTTTTGAGGTGCGAATTGAGTCGCGACTCCACTGTTTTCCAATATTCATCTTTCAGCCGACGAATTTCATTGGGGTCGCCGTTTTCCCGAAAGAGTCTTGAGAGCCGACTAATTATCTGTTGTTGTTCTTCAATGTATTGGAGTTCATTATCACTATGCCCATAAAAATTCTTAAAAGGTTGTTTTTCTGTAAAGAGCTTGTATAGAACTTTGTCTCTTCCATTTGGCCCGACAAATTCCTTAGTCTCGTCATCAAGGCGAAAAGACATCGCTTTCAACCCCATCTTCAAGTCTCTGCCCATAAAAAAGCAAAGTAGCTTTTCACCATCTATATTCAGATTGGCCTCCCCTTTTTCTGGAGAGGTAATTCCCCTTTTGATTTCAACCAACTCCGAAGTTTCACAGAAACGCTTATACTGATACCACCAAACGGCAGGTGACTCAATAGGTTTAGCCCATATAAATAATATTGGTTCATCGGGCTTTATTTCTTTAATAGACGACCAATCCCCGGCCCACTGTTCAAATTCAGCATAGTCTTTCTTTTTGCATGAAGTTAAAGAGACAACAAAAAATAACACAACAAAAAGAAATACCACTACGAATACAAGGTTCTTGTTCCTTTTCATATTCATATCCTTTAGGGTTCTAATCTGATTTGATTAAGATTGATATATCCATTACCACGCACAAATATATTATCATCTCCTTGTTCATCACCAAGGTCTGGCATCTGGTTAAAACCTTAGAAGGTTTCTCTCATTTCAGTCCCGCCATCTACGTATGTGGAGAGGAGCGCAGATTGAACATTAGTGCCATCTCCCATCCTCTCCCAGAATAATTTGACGCCATCAGTACAGAATTCAATCCAACTCCATATAGTGCCGGGATGGGCTGTTACCGCCTCGCTTCTCCAGCCGATATAAATCTGGTCGAGACTGCCATAACCCTGTAATGAAAACACTCCGTATGCTTCGGCCATATCCGAATAACGGGCACTCAAACACCCATCAACAAAAACAATTTTTTTGTTCCATTGGTCATGCATTGGAAGTGTCCATAAATCAAACCCTCTATTATCCCAATCATCTGGAAGTGGTGGGAAGTTCCTCGTTTGTCTCGTCCATGAAAATACACCTATCTCCTGCCAGTTGAAATGCCACCAACTCGGTTCATATCTCCAGCATATGGTGTGAGTTCTTTGAACGCCTTCAATTCCTAATCTTTCATTTCTTCCCACGTGGCTGTTTGCATGACCGCACCAGTAAACATATTTGACACTCGATAGGTTGTATAGAAATCGTAGATTATCTTCATTCACATCATGATGGTATAAAGGCACCCAAGATACATTTCGCCGGTCGCAGGCGCGTGCACATTCTAAAATAGCTGGTATTCTTCTCTTGAATACATCCTTATTTGGCAAAATTATTACCATTCTCAAACCTGATGGGCAATCCTCCCGCTTGAACTTTTTTGTCAAATCCTTCTTTATTACACCGGAACTGCCAGTTGTTGTCATCATGCCGGAGTCAGTCTCTGATATCGTTAGCTCACAGAATTTTTCGTTTCCAAATGCAGCTCCCGGAATAGTACTACTTAGATTAGAACCGTTATAACTATTTGACCAAAGTATCTGGCCGTTGTAGTCAGTAAGCTTTACTTCAAAAGAGCCGCTGCCATTATGGAAACCCAATATCGTATAATCAGTAGTTGGGTGGAAATAATTCGATGCGATGATACTGTGGAATGCATTATTAAAATCCACTTCAAGAGTATCAGACACAATAACAAGGCCAGTTACTTCGGTTGTGACAACCTTAATCGAATGGCTACCATTTCTGGAATTATCGGTGTCGATTAGGATTGGTGTGTTGCTATCAAAGTATTCGAGTTTATCTACGTACTCGCCATCTACAAGTACGAAAGCATGTTCGGTTGTAGTGCCATAGCCGCTAATACCAATTGATACCTCTCCAGACAGATTGTTTGGGTCACCGGAAACGGTAACAGTAATAGGCGGATTGTCGTTCTTCAGCCATTCTGCTGCCAAAGTACTCAAGTCGTTGATATCGTAGGTAGTTTGCCAGCCAGCGGCTAATATTGCAAGGTCCTTAAAATTGATTATCGAGTCATTGAATAAATCCATCGTTAAACCATTACCATCACCGGCGTTTGAAAAGTTCCAGTTGGGATAATGAAAGCCGAGGTCGGTAAGGTTGCTGTCTGGAAAACCGCTAACAGCGGTTGTTTTGCCGATGAGCCGGGTTTGTTCGATATATTCATAGCCGGTGTTTATAAAGTTGCAGTCCTGGCGAAGATAGTAGAAGGGTAAGGTTCCTGTTCCCGTGACGAAAGGCGATTCAGTTTCGATAACCGGATTAACCTCATTATAGTCCCCGATTTCAGAATCCCAATATACGTTGTCCGTATTGCCGTAGTAACCATTGTTGGTAACAGTAGGGTGTATATGGCCGCTTAAATGGATTCCATAAAAAGTAGATCTCGAAACAATATTGTTTTGAAGCACGACATAACCCCAATAGTTAGTATCACCATAGCCGTAGACGAGTATACCATCCTCCTGGTAATCACAAGTGTTATTCTGAATTAGAACGGGCCTGTCACAGCTGTCCTGCATGTGTATGCTAATTGCTTTCCAATCCGCGGCATAGATGAGGTTGTTTTGAATATCGGTAAACTTAGAGCCGAACTCAAAGATGCCAACTACGTTATTGTATAAGTAGTTGCTCTCGATACTATTGTCAAGGCAGTTATTCAATATTGCAATCCCATAGTATGCATATTCTATATAATTATAACTTATTTTAGTCGCAGCAGATGCGGTCTCCTCGATGAGGATTGCGCAGTAATAATCACTATACCCCGGCTCTGCTGAATCAGAGGTGTATACGATTGGATTATCCGGCGTGCCTGCAGAAATTAGCGTTCCGCCATTGTTGACGTGCATTGTAGCGCCGGATGCAAATCTGATAATTGTCCCCGGCTCGATGACTAGTAACGCCCGAACGTTTATATCGGCTATAATGTAATAAGTGTTATTTGCCGTCCAGATTGTGTTGCTTGTAATATTCGAGCTTATTTCGACAACGCTATCCAGCATCATTTCGCCGCCGCCACCGCCATCTTCGGCCTCATACTCAACCGGCTCTTCCGTAGCGCTTACGACAGATGATTCGTTTGTTTCTTCTGCAAAGACCTCTCCTGGCTCGCCTTCGTAGTGTTGTTGCTCCTCAGGCGGAATAAGGGTCGGACAAGCTTGCACAAAGGACGCTTATGACATTATCTTCACGGTTGCAGAAAAAGAAGAGCTGACAGATTGTTGTTCCCGCGGGTACTAATGCTTCATTGATGGAGATGTTGCTATCAGCAATCAAGAAAACGTTAGCAAACGTGATTTCATCATCGAATTCTAAACGGTATTGGTTGTTAACGTCGGGAACCGGGACAAGTTCTGCTCCTGTTGCCATAACCGATATGTCGTTTGGCTCAAATGGGGTATCTCCATAGATTTCGAGTAAAACGGGCTTGATTGGGGCTATCTTAAGCGTAGAATCGGCAGGATTAAGGCCATTGACCGTAAATATCAAATCGGCTTTGGCAATAGTTCCGCTAATTACACAAATGACCACGGCCGTAATAAGTTTATTCCTCCACATAGTAATCTCCTTTCCCAAATATTCCCCGTTTTATTATCCAACTGCGATTTCAGGTTACATCGACATCATAGGCAATGTCAATAGAATTTTACAATTTTTTGCCTGTGGAAAACGCCACAGTATAAAGCGAATCTGCGGTTTGCGAAGGCAATGGAATAAATTCCGGAAAAATAATCCTCGCTGAGGCAACCCCCCCAATAAATTGAGGGGCTAAATTTAATAATGGGATTGCTTCGCCCGCCAGACAGACGGCGGGTAAACTGCGCTGCGAGGCTAAACAATTAATAAAATCCGGCGATAATACGTAAACATTTGAGGGCAGGCACAAGGCAGGGCAGGTACAAGACCTGCCCATACGAAACGAAAACGGGGAACGTCCAATGTAATAGGGCAGGGACATAGGGCAGACACAAGGCAGGGCAGACACATAGGTCTGACCCTACGGAATGATGGGAAAATCAATCTTCGAGATGAAGACCCCCGGCAAAGCCGGGGGCTATATACAAACGCCCAGAAGGCGGGCGTTCGAAGGGTAACCCCCGAATAAATTCGGGGGCTAAATTTTATAGGGAAATGTCGGGGCCCCCGACAATAACATTTGAGGGCAGACACATAGGTCTGCCCCTACGAAATGAAAACGGGGAACGTCCAATGTAACAGGGCAGACACACAGGTCTGCCCCTACGATACAATGTGGTGTGAAAATCAGTCTTCGAATGGCAGGGTGGCGGAGTAGTTGGGGGCTTCCTTGATTATATGTATGTCGTGCGGATGTGATTCGCCAACCGAGGCCTCGCTGACCCGGACAAAGCGAGCCGAAGTTCTAAGCTCGTTGATGTCTTTTGCTCCGCTGTAACCCATTCCGGCCCTTAGTCCGCCGACTAATTGATAAACGAAGTCGCCGAGCGAGCCGCGATAAGGGACCCGGCCTTCGACGCCTTCGGGGACGAGCTTTTCCTTGGTCTGTGCGGATTTTTGGCCATATCTTTCGGCGGAGCCCTTTACCATAGCGCCGAGAGAGCCCATACCCCTGTATTCCTTGAACTGTCGGCCTTTGTAGATGACGAGCTGGCCTGGGGATTCCTTTAGGCCGGCGAAAAGGGAGCCGAGCATAACGCTGGAGGCGCCGGCGGCGATGGCCTTGGTTATGTCGCCTGAGTGGCGGATGCCGCCATCGGCGATGATGGGTATGTCGTATTTGTCAGCGACGCTTACGCAATTCAATATCGCGGAAACCTGTGGCATACCTGCGCCGGAGATTATTCTTGTGGTGCAGATAGCGCCGGGGCCGATACCGACTTTGACGGCGTTTACGCCGGCGTCGATGAGGTCTTTTGCCGCCTCGCCGGTGGCGATATTGCCGGCGATAACGTCTATTTGATAGCTGCTCTTGATTTGCCTGACCGTGTCGATGACATTTTGCGAGTGGCCGTGTGCGGTATCGACCACGATTACGTCAACCTCAGCCGAGATGAGGGCCTCGATGCGCTCGTAGT
>Ga0315544_1001258_pt1 | contig 20191 bp, 14 predicted proteins | sample SalMarSW160130MG_2_FD_202543 | JGI IMG/M metagenome (GOLD analysis project Ga0315544, IMG submission 202543) | Salt marsh sediment microbial communities from the Plum Island Ecosystem LTER, Massachusetts, United States - Salt Marsh Sediment SW1601-130 ... | reverse complement strand
GTAAACCTGGCCAATGTCAATACGATTGCCCTTGGTCTTGGTAACAGGAACAATCCGGTTGCTGGTGGTTCAGGTACGATGTACTTTGATGATATTCGTCTGTATCCTCCTCCGCCGGAGCTGGCACCGTAAGCTGTGATTTAGGTAGCAATTAAGATTGCGACGTTGATATAGTAGATTTGCATCAATTTGGGGTCTGTACCAAGTTGGTGTATGCCCATTTTAAATGATAAAATATAAATTCTGATTTATCGTTTTAGAGATTGTGCTGTAGCGCTTGATGTTTATTGAAGACAATGTGTGTTTTGGTGTGTGGCCAAAGCACGGTTATTTTAACTTTTTTGAAGGAGGATTATTATGTGTAAGAAATTGATTTATTTGGTTTCTTTTGTTTTGGTGCTGAGCACAGCCGGCAATGCCTCAGCTGAATTGGTAGCTTACTGGAAGTTCGATGAGGGCTCCGGTACTACCGCTGTTGACTCAAGTGGTAACGGCAACGATGGCACACTTGAGGGCGGCGCAGAGTGGGTGGCAGGCCAGCTTGGCGGCGCGCTGGAGTTCAATGGTTCTGGAGCTCGCGTTGTAGCTGCGAATATTCCGTTCGATAATAGAAGTTTCACTATTGCGATGTGGGTTAATCCGGTGTTGTATACCGGTGAGCAAGTCGTCTTCTCAACGGGCTTAACAGGTTCAAATGACACGGATTTGCATTTACGGATTGGAGGGCCCGGCAGTGGAAATGTGCCTGCTGGCGGCGTTCGCATGGGATTCTATAATAACGACCTCGATACGCCCGGTGGGATCATCGAAGAAAATAATTGGTATCACATCACTTTCTGGTACGATTTTGAGAATGAAAACAGAAGGATATACGTAAATGGTGTGCAGGAAGCTGAGGCTTCTGCCGCTCCTTATCTCGGGACAACAGGTAATACCGTTATTGGTGCCTGGGGTACTGGTCAGTGGTTTCGGGGCATTATCGACGATGTACAGGTTTACAACCACGCTCTGACAGAGGGCGAGATTCTTGGAGCTATGCAGGGTGGTGGAGCATATCCGTATTCCATGGGCCCCACCCCGGCAGATGGTGTTTACCATCCGGATACGTGGGTGAACCTTAGCTGGCGAGCGGGAGATCTTGCGGTCTCGCATGATGTGTACTTCGGCGAGAATTTTGACGATGTGAACGACGGCGCCGAAGGCACATTTCAAGGCAACCAGATCCCGACGTTTTTTGTTGTTGGCTTTCCCGGATTTCCTTATCCGGATGGCCTTGTCCCTGGCACGACATATTACTGGCGGATTGACGAGGTCAATGACACCGAGCCGAATAGTCCGTGGAAGGGCAATGTCTGGAGCTTTACGGTTCCCCCCAAGACCGCCTATGAACCCGACCCGGCTGATGCTGCCGAGCTTGTTGACCCGGATGAAAACCTTAGCTGGACAGCAGGTTTCGGTGCGAAATTGCATACCGTATATTTCGGCGACAATTTTGACGATGTCAGCAGTGCCACCGGAGGTCTTCCTCAGGGAGCTACAACCTATGACCCCGGTCCTCTTAAACTGGCTAAGACTTACTACTGGCGGGTCGATGAGTTTGATGCCATCGCCACCTATAAAGGCGACGTTTGGAGCTTTACTACCCAGGGCGCCGTCGGAAACCCGAACCCGGCTAATGGCGCTGTGGCTATAAAGCAGACACAGATTATTACCTTCTCGCCGAGTGTCTTTGCAGCTTCGCATCAGATATACTTCGGCACTGATAAAGATGCTGTGAAAAATGCCGATACCGGCTCGCCGGAGTATAAAGGCACCAGGGACCTTGGTGCTGAGAGCTATGACCCCGGAATGCTTGAGTGGGATACTGCTTACTACTGGCGTATTGATGAGGTCAATAATACCAATCCAGATAGTCCGTGGACAGGCATCCTCTGGAGCTTTACGACCGCCGACTTCCTTATCGTGGACGATTTCGAGTCCTACAACGACATTGACCCCCCTGACCCGGAGAGCAACAGGATATTTGAAGCGTGGCTGGACGGTTATGGTATCCCGACAAATGGAGCTCTCGTTGGTAATGAGCTTCCTCCTTATGCCGAGCAAAGTATTGTCCACAGCGGCATCCAGTCGATGCCGTATTTCTATGATAACAGTGTTGGAAACTCTGAGGCGACCTTGACGCTGACTTACCCGCGTGACTGGACCGAGAAAGGTGTCAACACGCTGACAATTTGGTTCATAGGTGACTCAGCTAACGCTGCCGAGACGTTGTATGTTGCTCTCAATGGCAGTGCAGTAGTCAATCACGATAATCCTAATGCAGCACAGGTAGATGAATGGACCGAATGGAATATCGACCTGCAGGCCTTTGCCGATCAGGGCGTAAACTTAGCCAATGTCAATACGATTGCTATTGGTCTTGGTAACAGGAACAATCCGGTTGCTGGTGGTTCAGGTACGATGTACTTCGATGATATTCGTCTGTATCCTCCGCCGCCGGAACCGGCACCGTAGGCTGGAATTTAGGTAGCCCCCATTGCTTCTTGCGAAGCAAGATATGGGGGCAACGTTGATATAGTAGATTTGCATCAATTCGGGGCCTGTACCAAGTTGGTGTAAGCCCCTTTTTAAATGATAAATTTTAAATTTTGATTTATCATTTTAGAGATTGTGCTGTAACGCCTGATGTTTATTGAAGACAATGTGTGTTTTGGTGTGTGGCCAAAGCACGGTTATTTTAACTTTTTTGAAGGAGGATTATTATGTGTAAGAAATTGATTTATTTGGTTTCTATTGTTTTGGTGCTGAGCACAGCCGTCAATGCCTCAGCTGAATTGGTAGCTTACTGGAAGTTCGATGAGGGTTCCGGTACCACCGCTGTTGACTCAAGTGGTAACGGCAACGATGGCACACTTGAGGGCGGCGCAGAGTGGGTGGCAGGCCAGCTTGGCGGCGCGCTGCATTTCAATGGTTCTGGAGCTCGCGTCGTAGCTGCGAATATTTCGTTCGATAATAGAAGTTTCACTATCGCGATGTGGGTTAATGCGGTGTTGTATACCGGCGAGCAAGTCGTCTTCTCCACGGGGTTAACAGGTTCAAATAACACGGATATGCATCTTAGGATTGGAGGAGTCGGCAGTGGAAATGTGCCCGCTGGTGGCATTCGCATGGGATTCTATAATAATGACCTCGATACACCCGGCGGGCTCATCCAGGAGAATACGTGGTACCACATCACTTTCTGGTACGATTATGAGAATCAAAACAGAAGGATATACATAAATGGTGTGCAGGAAGCTGAGGCTGCTGCCACTCCTTATCTCGGGACAACAGGTAATAGCGTTATTGGTGCCTGGGGTACTGGTCAGTGGTTTCGGGGAATTATTGACGATGTACAGGTTTACAACCACGCTCTGACAGAGGGCGAGATTCTTGGAGCTATGCAAGGTGGTGGAGCATATCCGTATTCCATGACCCCCGCCCCGGCGGATGGTGTTTACCATCTGGATACGTGGGTGAACCTTAGCTGGCGAGCGGGAGATCTTACGGTCTCGCACGATGTGTACTTCGGCGAGAATTTTGACGATGTGGACGCCGGTGCCGAAAGCACGTTCCGGGGCAATCAGCCCTCGACGTTTTTTGTTGTCGGCTTTCCCGGATTTCCTTATCCGGATGGCCTTGTCCCGGGCACGACTTATTACTGGCGGATTGATGAGGTCAATGACACCGAGCCGAATAGTCCCTGGAAAGGCAAGGTCTGGAGCTTTACGGTTCCACCCAAGACTGCCTATTTACCCGACCCGGCTGATGCTGCCGAGCAGGTAGACCCGGATGCGCGGCTTAGCTGGACGGCAGGTTTCGGTGCAAAATTGCACACCGTATATTTCGGCGACAATCTTGACGATGTCAGCAGTGCCACCGGAGGTCTTCCTCAGGGAGCTACAACCTATACTCCCGGCGCACTTAAATTGGCCCAGACTTACTACTGGCGGGTCGATGAGTTTGATGCCATCGAGACGCATAAAGGAGACGTCTGGAGCTTTACCACTCAGGGTGCCGTCGGGAATCCGGACCCGGCTAATGGCGCTGTGGATGTAAAGCAAACACAGATTATTACCTTCTCGCCGAGCATCTTTGCTGCTTCGCATGAGGTCTATTTCGGAACAGATAAAGACGCCGTGAAAAATGCCGATACCGGCTCGCCGGAGTATAAAGGCACCAAGGACCTTGGTGCTGAGAGCTATGACCCCGGAATGCTCGAGTGGGATACTGCTTACTACTGGAGGATTGATGAGGTCAATAACACAAACCCAGACAGTCCGTGGACAGGCATCCTCTGGAGCTTTACGACAGCCAATTTTCTTATTGTGGACGATTTTGAATCCTACAACGACCTTGACCCCGCCGAGGCCGATAGCAACAGGATATTTAACGTGTGGATAGACGGATATGACAACCCGACAAATGGTTCTCTTGTTGGTTATGACGCTCCTCCTTTTGCAGAGCAAACTATCGTTCACGGAGGCAACCAGTCGATGCCGCTTTACTACGACAACAGTGTTGGTTACTCTGAGGCGACTCTGACGCTGACTTATCCGCGTGACTGGACCGAGAAAGGTGTAAACAGACTGACAATTTGGTTAAGAGGCGATTCAGCTAACGCTGCCGAGACGTTGTATGTTGCTCTCAACGGCAGTGCTGTGGTCACTCACGATAATCCTAATGCAGCACAGGTAGAAGAGTGGACCGAATGGAATATTGACCTGCAAGCATTTGCCGACCAGGGTGTGAACCTTGCCAACGTCAATACGATTTCCCTTGGTCTTGGTAACAGAAATAATCCGCTGGCTGGTGGTTCAGGTACGATGTACTTCGATGATATTCGGCTATATCCTCCGGTACCTTAAGCCGTGTGATTTAGTTGGCAGTTAGAATTACGGGGTTGACCCCGTTAGATAACGTCGTATTTTTCATATCTAACGGGGTTTATATAGCAGATTTGCATTAACTCGGGGCTTATATCGATTGATTCGGTATAGGTCCCTTTTTTAATTGAAAGGATTCTTATTGCAAATGTTTGGATAATTACGATAATGTTATCATTGAAGAAAAGAAAGCGCTTGGGCGGTTTGTAAGAGCAGGCAAAAAACTCAGGTAGGGCGCTGCTGAGGGTTAAAAGAAGTTGAAGGGAGAAGGATATTCATAGAAAGGACCAGGAATGAAGAAATTTGTTCAACTTATACTGGTTTGGATGCTTATTTGTTTTCTTTTGGTGCAAGCAGGTTGTTTGGAAGAAGTACAAAGGAGGGCAGTGAATGAATCGGCGAGGGATATCCCTGTCGCTTATAATGTGGACGTCGTGGTTGTCGGCGGGACAACAGGTGGCGTTGCTGCGGCTGTCGAAGCGGCACAACAAGGTGTGAAAGTTTTTCTTGCGGCCCAGCGGCCTTATCTCGGCACGGACTTGTGCGGCACATATCGGCTGTGGCTTGAGCCGGCTGAGGAACCGACCTCATTGCTAACCCGCAGGCTTTTTATGCAGTCGCCTGCGATGCCGATGCAGGTGAAACGCACACTGGATGAGGCACTGCTCGAAGCGGGGGTAGAGTTTTTGTTTGGCTGCTATGCGACGAATGTACTTCGTGATGATGATGGGAGGATTGCAGGTATTGTTATGGCCAACCGTTCGGGGCGACAGGCGGTCAAGGCCAAGGTCGTCATCGACGCGACACCGCGGGCAAGCGTTGCGAGAATGGCCGGTGCGACCTTTGAGCCGTATTCGGAAGGCAAACATACCTTTAAGAGAATCGTTGTCGGCGGCGAGGTACGAACCGGTACAGACATCCAGGCTCGAAAGCTGCCTTCGCCGATACCAGTTACAGGCGGCTCAGGGAGTGAGGCTATTGAATATACGCTTAAAATACCGATGAAGGACGGTTCCTTCGAGTCGTTTGCCCAGGCTGAGCAGATCGCCCGTGACGAAACCTGGCATCCCGGCCAAGCAGATGCGTCGGAAAAACTCTTTCAGGTACCGCCTGACCCGATGAAAGGGAAGAAAAGTTTATCTGGTGCCTGGCCCGGAGCTGATAAGGTCGATATGGATGTTTTCCGACCACGGGATAGTAAATGTCTGTTTGTGCTTGGCGGCTGCGCTGATATATCCCGCGGGGCTGCAGAGAAGCTGCTTCGGCCGTTGGAATTAATGAAGGTAGGTAGTCGTATCGGTGCTGCGGCAGCTTTGGAAGCTCAAAGTACGCCGGGGCCACATAATGCCAGGTTAGGCGGCAGGGTGGCAGTGCCTGTTGCTGCGGGAGATGTTCGAGAGAATTTGAGCGGGATATATCGAACATTAACCGACCCTTCAAAGATTCATGCGGATAAGCAGGCTGTTCCCATATTTGGGGAGGTGGACGTAGTAGTTGTTGGCGGAGGTACCGGCGGAGCACCAGCCGGCATTTCAGCGGCAAGGCAGGGGGCCAAGACACTTGTGTTAGAGTACCTGCACGGACTCGGCGGAGTGGGAACGATGGGTCTTATCAGCAAATACTATTACGGCTATATAAAGGGCTTTACTAAAGAAATCGATGAGGGCATCGCCGGTTTTGGAGCCGATGTAAAGCGCGAAGGTGGGGGATGGAATATCGAGAGGAAGAAAGAATGGTATCGCAGCGAACTGCGCAAAGCCGGCGCAGACATCTGGTTCGGCGTGCTTGGCTGTGGTGCGTTCGTTGAAGACGGATGCGTCAAAGGCGTGGTTGTTGCGACACCCGAAGGGCGAGGCGTGATTCTGGCGAAGGTGGTTATCGATTCGACCGGCAATGCCGACATAGCCGCTGTGGCCGGGGCAAAGTGCACTTATACCAACGGTGCGGGTGTTGCGGTGCAGGGTGCCGGGCTTCCTCCGTATGAATTAGGTACCGGATACACTAATACCGACTGGACCTTTATCGATGACACGGATGTTGTAGATGTTTGGCGTGCATTTGTTGTCGCCAAGAAAAAATTTAAAGACGTTTATGACTTAGGTCAGTTAGTGGATACGCGTGAACGGCGGCGGATAGTCGGTGACTTCGTTATGTCGCCCCTCGATATCTCCAACAACCGAACGTATCCCGATACAATTGTGCTCGCTCGAAGCAATTTCGATACGCACGGATTTACGATACATCCGGTGTTTATGCTAAAGCCGCCCGACAGAAAAGAGATATTCGTGAACGTGCCTTATCGCTGTCTGCTGCCGAAGGGTCTGGACGGCATTTTAGTTACAGGACTTGGTGTCAGTGCTCACCGCGACGCAATGCCCGTCATACGCATGCAACCGGACATTCAGAACCAGGGCTATGCCGCAGGTGTAGCGGCGGCGATGGCTGCTAAGAGCGGCAAAAGCGTTCGTCAGATTGATATCAAGGCGCTTCAGAATCACTTGGTCGAGAAAGGCAATCTGCCCGAAAGGGTACTGACGGATAAAGATTCATTCCCACTGCCAAAAGCAAAAATCGCACAGGCAGTTGAGCGTGTTGTTAATGACTTTGACGGATTGGAGGTAGTCCTTGCGCAGTTGCAGGATGCAATGCCGCTTCTTATGAGAGCTTACGAAGCTGCCGAGACCGAAAAGGCCAAACTTGCATACGCCCATATCCTCGGGATGTTGGGAGAGCCTGCCGGCGCCGGCACTCTGGCTGAGGCAGTGAAATCCAGAGATTGGGACAAGGGCTGGAATTATACGGGGATGGGACAGTACGGGGCGAGCTTAAGTGAGCTTGACAGTCTTATCGTTGCTCTTGGCCGTACGCGCAGCGAGCAGGCGTTGGACCCGGTTCTTGAAAAAGTAAAACAGCTCAATGCCAGAAGTGAGTTCTCACATTGCCGTGCAGTAGCGATAGCGCTTGAGACGTTAGGTGATGCCAGTGCGGCTCAGCCCTTAGCCGAACTTCTGAAAAAGCCCGGCATAACAGGGCATGCTTTTACCGATATCGATGCAGCGAGGAACCTGACGCCGCCAGGGCCCGAGGATACTTTGACACGAAACCGCTCGTTGCGTGAGCTGATTCTGGCGCGGGCTTTGTACCGTTGCGGCGATTACAAAGACATCGGCAAAAAAATCTTGAATGAATACGCCTATGACCTTCGCGGTCACTACGCCCGCCATGCAATAGCTGTGCTTAAAGAAAAAAATAATTAGAGACCTACAAGTAAATTCAAATAAAATGCTTACTATTTCTTTGTCAAAAATAGTGAAATAGTTGGCTATTATCGGTTTCGAAAGCTAAAAGCATTAAGAGAGATTTTAAGGAGAGATAAGATGTCTGGAGAATATCGTTTTTCATTTGGTCCGTGGAACATTCATGAAGGTGCCGATCCGTTTGGGCCGATGGTCAGGGACAGTATTGAGTTCGGCAAGAAACTTAAGATGTACAAGAAACTCGGCTTTGATGGTGTGCAGTTTCACGATGACGATGCAGTGCCGAATCTGAATAATCTGAGCATCGCAGAAATGGTCAGAAAGGCCAAAGAGGTGCGTTCGATGCTTGAAGGGGAAGGACTTGTAGCGGAATTTGTTGCGCCACGGCTGTGGGAGGATGAGCAGACAATCGATGGGGCTTATACATCGAACGACCCGACGGCTCGGCAGTACGCCAAAGACCGAAGTCGGCGGACGGTTGAGATAGCCAATACGCTTGGTACGAAACTGATTGTACTGTGGCTTGCCCGCGAAGGGACATATATCCGTGAAGCAAAGGACAGCAGGCTCGCCGTTGAGAGAATTGTAGAGGCTATAAACGATATGTTAGCCTACAATCATGAAATCAAGGTTGCGATTGAGCCAAAGCCGAACGAGCCGATGGACCAAGCTTATATTCCGACGACCGGACACGCTATAGCTATCGGCTACCTCACCGATGGGCCAGAGCGCGTTGGTGTTAATATTGAAAGTGCTCATGCGATTCTTGCGGGGCTGGACCCTTCGGATGAGATGGGTTTTGCCCTTGCTTATAATAAGCTGTTCACTGTTCATCTCAACGACCAGAACGGCCTGAAATTCGACGAGGACAAGAGTTTCGGCTCCGTTGATTTGCGGAGGGCATTCAATCAGGTGCGCATACTCGACCAATACGATTACGGCAAGAGCGGTGAATTTGTAGGGCTGGACGTTAAAGCTATGCGCACCCAGAAACCGGATGTCGCTACAAAGCATTTGCGTAACAGCAGAGAGATTTTCCTGGCCCTTGTGGAACTTGTTCGAGACTTAGACAACAACAAAGTCGAGAAATTGATAGCCCAACGGGATTACGAAGAATTAGATATGTTGATAATTAACCATTTAATGGGTAAATAGAACAGCCAAGAACTTTCAGGAAGTGTAGTTATGAGTAGTGATAAAACTGTTTTGAGTTTGGGTGCTCACCCTGATGACGCGGAGTTTTTCTGTGCGGGGACACTGGCACTGCTACATAAAAAAGGCTGGCAGATTCATATTGCGACGATGACACCTGGGGACTGCGGTACAGTTCAGTACAGCCGGGAAGAAATCAGCAGGATTCGCAGGGCTGAAGCTGCTAAAGCAGCCGGCATATTAGACGGCAATTATCATTGTCTTGAATGCGACGATATATTTATAATGTATGACAGACCAACATTGTTGAAAGCTATTGGGCTGCTGCGAAAAGTGCGACCCACAATCGTTCTTACGACAAGCCCATCAGATTACATGGTTGACCATGAAATTGCCAGCAGGATTGCTCAGACAGCCTGTTTTGCCTGTGGGGTTGTAAACATTGAAACGGTCGGTGCTGAGCCATTTGAGCCTATACCCTACCTTTACTATATGGACCCGGTGGAGGGCAAAAATAACTTTGGTGCCGAGGTAAAAGCCGGTACTATTGTTGATATTACCCGTGTAATGGACACTAAGGAAAAAATGCTTTGCTGCCATGAGAGTCAACGTAACTGGCTTTTGAAGCATCACGGTATAGATGACTATGTTATTTCAATGAAGAAGCTGAGTGAGCAAAGAGGCCGGGAGATAAACTCGCGCTTCGCGGAAGGCTTTAGACAGCATTTGGGCCATGCGTATCCACAGGACAATATCCTCAAGGCCGAGCTCGGCGAACTGGTTCATATTAAGTCTTCTGCAAAATCGAGGTTAGGCATACTTTGAAAAGAAAAAATTGTCTTTTAATTTTTTTCTTTTCAAACAATAAATTATTGTGCAAACAGCATCTATTTGATTATTTAAGAAAATAAAAACTGATTTTCTTAAATAATATATGCCTAACCTCAATTTTGCATAACGCTATGTTCCACATTGTATAAGGAGAATGACGATGGCAAGAAAAATCAGTATGTTAGCACCGCAATGGTGGGATTTTACCACGCTTGATGACGAGATTCTCAACGACGCAGCTAAACTTACGGCTGAGAATATGGCAGGCTTGAGCAGAGAGGGTTTTAAGGTTGTTTTCTACGATACTCTTGAAGACTTCTATCTTGCAGAAGCGCTGGAGTATATCACAGCGTGGGAACAGGCCACGGCTGATAGTCCCGCGGGTATCTGTGGGCCGATTGGGCCTACCGAGCAGCTTCCTCTTGTGGCACGGCTGGTAAATGAATTGAAGCTAAACCTTAAAGATGCCCATTTCTGGGGAATGGACGAATGGTATATGGACGGCAAAGAAGTGCCACGAGCACATCCGCTGTCTTTTGCGAAGGCTGATATGGAGCTTTGCTTTAATCGAATTGACGATGAGCTTAAAATGCCTGAGTCCAACATCCATTTTCCGAAAGCTGATACGACAGAGTACATCAATAGCTGGGAAGGCGTTAACTGCGTGGTTATGCAGGGCGGCCAGGGTGATATAAAGCACTGGGCATTTAACGACCCGGTTAAGCGGGAAGGTAAATATAAGGACGAGCCGCCAACGCCACAGGAGTATTGCAGACTTACAACTCGCGTTGTGGATTTGCATCCGGTTACTGTTATGCAGAATGCTCGAACCAGCGCCGGTGGCGTGGTTACAAGTGTGCCGAGGCAAGCGATTACGGTTGGGCCTGTCCAGACGTGGAAGGCGGATAAAGTCTCAATCTGGCAGCCAGGCACGCACGACAATCCTTTCGGTATGAGATTAACTACTCTTATGCTAAGTAAGAAAATTGCTGACAGTTCTGTGCCGATGTCTCTTTTGGCAGGGCATCCTAACGTTCAGTTCAATTTTTACAGACCTGCCATAGGTAAATGTGAGGCGGAAATGCACTGACATAGTATTGGTCCGCCATTTCGGATATTGTGTATGTTTAGGTCATATAGAGGACAAGGTTGGCAATAAAAAATGAAGGGCAGTGTAGTTATATTTGGTGCTGGTGCCATTGGGCGAGGTCTGATCGCGGATCTTGTGGCATCAAATGGATTAAGCCCGGTTTTTGTCGAAGCCGATTCGCAGTCAGCCCAAGACCTTAAGCAGGCTCATGGTTATGTTGTGCATTTGACAGGAAAAATAAGGAAGGATCATTATGTCACCGGTTACGAGGTTCTAACCCTGGAAGAAAGCGAAGAAATCTCAAAAGCGCTGAGTAACTGTCTTTTCACGGCAACGGCTGTTGGAGGCCGAAATTTGAAAGCAGTCGCTTCCTCGATAGCATTGGGATTCAAGAAACGAAAGAAGCCGCTTAATATTCTGGTCTGCGAGAACTGGCCCCACGCCGAAAACGTACTGGCACAAGCTTTGCTGGATGTGGGATATTACAAAGAAAATTTTGCTTGTATCCGCTCTTCTGTAGAACGCATGGTCCACAGGACAAAAAATAGTGTTGATCTGGTCACCGAAGGTGGTCAAACACTTTACGTGGACGGTCGCACCTGGAAAGGAAAGAAACCTTGTATTGAAGGATTGATATTCAGTGACAACATTGAGGCCATCTATGCCCGTAAACTTTATACGAGTAATGCCGGTCACGCTGCGTTGGCATATCTGGGCAATCTTTCTGATTGTAAATTCATATATGAGGCTTTGGAAATACCAAGAATAAGGGAAAATTTACTCGACCTGCTGAATATTGCTAAGGAAGCGTTGAGCCTGAAGAATTTAGAATTTGGAATTGAGAATTTAGAATTATGGAGGGCCGAGCTGGAGCAGCATGTTGATGATCTTATTACGTGGCGTTATTGCAATCGTGATTTGACTGATACAGTTGAGAGAGTTGCTCGTAATCCGTTGCGAAAGCTGGGAACTGAAGAACGGTTAGCTGGATTGGCACACTTATTGGAACACTATGCTCTTCCAACCAAACCAGTGAGCCGTGTTATTGGTGCCGCAATGCACTATCGTGATCCGGGAGACCTGGAGAGTGTTAAACTTGGAGAGATAATCACCAAAAAAGGTCCAAGTGCAATTTTGGAGGATGTGTGTGGTTTCAGAAAACAAGAAAGATGCTATAATGAATGCATCGAATTTTATAAGTATTATTCATAGGAAAGGTGAAGTTTTGTGAGTAAGCTTCGAATTGTTTTGGATACTGCCGATGTGTCCCAGATAAAAGATGCTGTAAGTACCGGCTTAATCGGTGCAATTGCTACCAATCCCAGCAAGGTAGCCCAAGCCGGCAAGAGCTACCGTCAGGTGGTAGAGGAGATACGCAAGTTTTTTGAAGGGCTGATAATGGTCCAAGCGGTTGGTGAAACAACCGAAGAGATTTGTGATTGCGCGCGTCGGTTGCATCAGATTGATCCTTTGTTAATGATTAAGATAACCGCCAACAAAATGGGTCTGGCGGCAGTAAAAATCGTAGTTCCTGAAGGGGTCAGGACCAATGCCACGCTAATATTTAATCCGACTCAGGCACTTCTGGCAGGTTTGGCAAGGTCAACTTCTGTAAGCGTTTTTGTCGGTCGGGCAAGAATGTGTGGTTACGATGGTATCGAGACTATCCGTAAAGTACGACAGCTTTTCGAAGCTTTTGAGCTTATAGACACCGATATAGCTGCTTGCAGCATAAAGGATGTAGAACAAGTAATCGACTCCATCATCGCTGGTGCTCATACCGTGGCGGTACCATTTAATGTTTTTGAAGCTATGTGTGAGCACCCACTTACCAGTAATGGTCTGGATGCTTTTATTGAGGATTATAAAACTATTCCCCAAAGCTGAGCTATCAGAAAATCTTAAACAAGAAGTGTGGTAAAAGGTCGAAATAATGGCAGTGGATGTTTTAATCTTGAATTCGGGTGTGGCGGATTTAAGAAGGCCGGATTTTAAATTCGCCGATAAGCTGGTTGGCAAAGGCGGATTGGCCAAGTGTAAAACTAAAGATATGCCGAACTACTCGCAGGAGCAGTTAAGAGAATGGATAAAGCAGGGTTTTGCAACGGCAGGCGGCCCCGGCAACACGGCCCCTCTGATTGCAAGGACCGGATTGAAAGTTGCAGTGGGAGTGAATCTCGGCAAGGGCGATTACGACGGCTTGGATGCCCAGGGCAGGTTTTTCCACGATGTGATGACTTCGAACGGTATTGATATGTCGCAAACTCACATGCATCCCGATTTGCACACAGGGACAACCTTTATTCATAGTACCTCGGGCAAAGACAGGGGCGGCATTGCGTACTTTCCCAACGCCAATGATGATTTTGATTTTGAGATATTCAAAGGAGCCGTTGAAAAATTAAAACCCAGTATAGTTTACTATATGTATTCCGGTCTGTCCGAGAGGGGCGATGCCAACGGAGGCCGAGATTTAGCTGAGTTTATTAAGTGGTGTCGCAGTAATGGCGCTGTTACTATTGTTGACAGCCATACCTTAACAGGCAATCCCGGCGAGCTGATTAAAACTGGTAAGCCGATAGGAGAGTATCGGCTTTTAGAGCCGCTTTTACCTGAGGTTGATTTGTTCTTTACGTCCTGTGATGAGGCAAAGCTGACTGAAAATACCCTTGCTCCGGGACGAGCATGGAACAAGTTTACGGAACATGAAAACAATCTGCACTCTCTTGAGTTTTTGACCGAAAGATTCTGGCGAAAAGCCCGTCCCGAGCGCAGTCGAGGGAATAACAGAACAAAGCTGTTTGGCGTTACTGTCAGTGATGGTGCTTACGAGAAGCACATTTGCCCGGATGGTCGCCTCGGCGGGCCGAACAAAATCGAATCGTGGTTTATGGGAGGTGAGATAGTTGACCTCATTGGAGCGGGAGACGCATTCCGCGCGGGGCTTATTACATATATCAAACGCAGTCTGGACCGGTTCAGGGACGGTTCTATAGATTTTGCTGAAGCGGTGCAGATGGGCAATCTGTTCGCATCACTTTATATAAAAGCGCCGCTTGACGACAGGTATGGCAATATCAAAACCTATGATAAAATGTTGAAAGTGGTCCGAAGCGATATAGCTTATCCAAGTTTTGAGGCATTGCGAAATGCTCTGAATCAAGCAGAGTAATAAAAAAAGAAAGGAAATACAAATGACCTCGAAGGACACCGGATTTAACTGGCAGGACAAAGTTAATAATTACGCTCAAATTGGAGGCATCGAAACCTCTGTTTTGGATAACGGTTTGGGCAAAGGAACTCGCATCGCGTGGGTGAACACCGGGGCCGGTCTTCGATATAAGGTGATTATCGACAGAGGGCTGGATATTGTCGATGCCTTTTATAATCAATACAGTCTTGCCTGGCTCAGCCACGCTGGCGTAACTGCTCGGCGGCCCGATGCAAACCGCGGGCTGGAATGGCTGTATTCTTTCGCCGGCGGGTTGTTGACAACGTGCGGATTAACTCACGTTGGGGGGCCTGAAACCGACGAATTCGGTGAGCGTGGTTTGCACGGACGCATCAGTAATCTTCCGGCTCAGGTCGAATCAATTGTGCAGCCTGAGCTGGCAACAGGAAAACTTCAAATGAGTATTACGGCGGTGGTGAAACAATCTCGCGTGTTCGGGCCAAATCTGGAACTAAGACGTACTATATCGAGCACCCTCGGTGAGCCGACTGTTCGAATTCACGATGTCGTTAGCAATCTCGGTAATACGCCGGTGCCTCATATGATATTGTATCACTGCAACTACGGCTGGCCGTTGGTTGATGAGGGAACGGAGATTGTATGCAAAGGCAAATGGGCATCGCGTGGATTGGATATGGACAACGCGGTATTTAACAATAGACGCAATTTCCGAAAGTGTTCCAAGCCGCTCGACAGTCAAAGAGGCGGCGGCGAAGGCTGCGCTTTTATAGATGTGGCCGCTGATAAAAAGGGGATTTGCACAGCCGGTCTTTACAATCGAGGACTCGGCCTTGCGCTTGTTTTGAAATATAAGAAAAGACAATTGCCCTGGCTTAGTAACTGGCAGCACTGGGGGCCCGGCGAATATGTCACCGCTCTGGAGCCTGGGACGAATCCGCCGATCGGCCAGAGCAAAGCCAGAGAGCAGAACAAACTGATTCACATTGCGCCGGGAAAAAGCAAAACCTACGACCTTGAAATGACAATCTTAACTGATAAAGAGCAAATCAAACGCTTTCTAAAGGCCGCAGGTCAATAATTATGACAGAGCATATATTTACCGGTTTTGGATTCGGGCCAATCCAGGGCGGTCTGTTTGCCAAGGAGGCATTTCAAAGCGGCAATTTTACACGGATAGTTGCAGCAGAGATTGACGCCCGGTTAGTCGATGCCGTCAAAGCTAACCACGGCAGCTATTACGTCAATGTGGCCAAGGCTGACGGCATCGAAACGCTAAAGATTGACAATGTCGAACTTCTAAATCCTAACATCGCAGCAGATAAGCAAACCCTTCTTGAAGTTTTGGCACAATCTACAGAAATAACTACCTGCCTGCCTTCTGTAAATTTCTATGAATCAGGCGGCGCCGACAGCGTTGCTTCATTGATAGCTGATGGTTTGAAAAACAGCACAGCAAAAGCAACAATAATTTATACGGCGGAAAACAATAACCGCGCGGCGGAGATACTGGAAAAAGCCGTTGTCCAAAAAATAAGTGCCCTGTCTGAAAAGCCGGTGCAGTTTCTCAATACTGTCATCGGCAAAATGAGTAGAGTCGTTACCGACCCCGCTGAAACCGAAGCACGATGCGAAGGTTCCCGAGGTCTGCGAAAACAGGGAGGTTTTCGCTCGGAAATCGCAGAGCTAAAATTAAAAACCATAGCGCCGGGCATCAACAAGGCCTTTTTGGTGGAGCAGTTCAACCGAATCTTAGTAAGCCGAACGCGGATGTCTGATTTTAGTCCTGGAATTAAAGTCTTTATCGAAAAGGACGACCTGTTACCTTTTGAGGAGACAAAGCTGTATGGCCATAACGCCATACATTCCTTGCTTGGCTTTATCGCCGCCGTCAAGGGTTATACGAAGATGACCGAACTGGCAGATGACCAGGTGGTTATGCAAATAGGCAGAGCCGCTTTTTTCAAAGAGTGCGGCGCGGCACTTATAAAAAAGCACGCTCACCTCGGTGACGAACTTTTCACCGAAGCAGGTTTCAAAGTCTTCGCCGAGGACCTGCTTGAACGAATGACCAATCCTTATCTCGGAGATATGGTTGTTAGGGTTGTTCGCGATGCAGTGCGCAAACTCGGGATGAACGGGCGCATATTTGGGACTATGCAACTGGCGTTGGAATATGGTATCGAGCCGAGGAATATGGCTTTGGGGGCAATGGCCGGTATCGCCATGCTGCTGGAAAGAGCGGACGAAAATAATCTGCCCGGCGATTTGCGTTTTGGTGATTGGCGTAAATTAAATGACTCCAAAATAGAAAAAATTATCAACTGGCTTTGGACCGGACAGACATCCAAATACGCCGGCCAGCTCATTAAGTATGTCCAAAACGCGCGAAAGCGTTTGACGGCTTTAGTAAAAGCAAAAGACGGAAGTGGATTCCCGCCCCTTCGGCTTCGCTCAGGGCAGGCTTTGCGCGGGAATGACAAAGAGTAGAATAATGGCATAATTTTTGACGATTGACGGTAAGAGGGTCGCGACTTATAATGGCGGCGGTTATTTTTGAAAGGGTTTATTATGGATTTTGAACAGGACAATAATTTGTCAGGGCATACGGAGCCGCAGCCGACAGAGCCAATTTCCGGCCTGGGTGAGAGCAGCTCGAGAATGGAACCACGGAGGAAAGGAGCAGGCTGGAGGATTTTCTGGGGTATTGTTTTAGCACTGTCGGTTATGGCAAATATCGTACTATTTTTCATACTAATCGGCGTGGTCGCTATCTTTGCGACAGGGCAAAGAGGCCTCCTTACCGAAGAAATCATACGAGAAGGGCCGGCAAGAGCTAAAATTGCAATGATTACAGTGCAGGGCGTAATATATAATGAAGTAGCCGGCGATGTCTATAGACAGTTAAAGGCGGCTCGGCGGGACAAGCATGTCAAGGGCGTCATTGTTCGGGTGAATTCGCCTGGCGGAACTATTTCAGCCAGCGACCAAATCCACAAGGAAATCAGCAAGTTCCGCGAGGAAGAAAAAAAGCCGGTCGTTGCTTTTATGCAGGGAGTTGCCGCTTCGGGCGGGTATTATACGTCTGTTGCGTGCGAGAAAATCATAGCTGAGCCAACTACGATTACCGGTTCCATCGGAGTAATAAGCTGGTATTTTGTTGTGCAGGAATTACTGGAAGATAAGCTCGGCGTTTTGCCGGTTGTTGTTAAGTCTGGCCAAAAAAAGGATTGGCCCAGCTCGTTCAGGGCACCAACAACGGAAGAAATCCAATACATTCGAGATAAGGTAATCAATCCTGCCCTTGATAGGTTTGTGGATGTTGTGGCTGAGGGGAGGAAAGCGTTACTGACGTTGGATGACGTCAGACGGCTTGCTGACGGTGGTATTTTCGGTGCCCAGGAGGCCGTTGAGGAAAAGCTAATAGATGAGATTGGCTATCTGGATGATGCAATAGAATTGGCCAAAACTCTGGCGGGGATTGACAAGGCCCAGGTAGTACAATATCGCAAGCCATTTTCTTTGACCGACTTATTGAGCTACCGCAAGTCAAACTTATTAAAAATCGACAGAAAAACACTCTACGAATTTAGTACGCCGCAGATATTATACCTCTGGAGTGCATATTAAACGATAAAGGATGACATGTGACAGTTCAAAAGTTAAATTGTTCATTTAACTTAATGCCGTCCTTTCTCATAGGTAGCCAATTTCTTGCAGCATTGGTGGGTGTAGCTGTCGGTCTTTCTATAATAAGCAGCGCGGCAGAACCTTCGAAGATGGAATTGATAGTGACAAGAGCCGACGGCCGCGGCTTTGTGGAACGCGATTCCGGCCGTTCCTATATTGTTTTTGGTACCAACTATTATGACCCTCATACCGGCTGGGCGCCGAAATTATGGCGGCGGTTTGACGCTGAAAAAGTGCGGGAGCATTTTCAGGTTATGAGCAAGCTCGGCGTCAATTGCGCACGTGTCTTTCTTACCGCCGGCAGTTTTCAACCTAAAGCCGAGGCTATCGAAGAGCAGTCTCTTGAGAAACTGGATGTGCTTATCAAGATTGCCCGCGAGACAGACATCCGGCTGTTACTGACCGGCCCGGACCATTGGGAGGGGCAGCCTTCATATTGGAAGCCGGACCGTTTTGCAGGCGAAGCGGCTTTGCAGGCGCTTGAACACTTCTGGGACGTATTGGGCCGTCGCTACCAGGGCGAGCCCGCCATGTTTGCCTGGGACCTTCTGAACGAGCCCCACCTGCCGTGGTATGTCGAGCAATGGCGTCCCCGATGGAATGCCTGGCTGCAAAAAACCTATGGAAGCTGGGAGTCGCTGAAGGCCGCCTGGGGCGATGAGCTTACAGAAGGGGAGCGATGGGGCAAGGTGGCCGTAGCCAAAAATCAGCCCGACTCGGCAAATCCAAGATTACGAGACTGGCAGCTTTTTAGGGAGCATCTTGCTGACCGTTGGGTCCGCCGCCAGGTCGAGGCTATTCGTCGGGCCGACCCAACTCACCTGATTACGGTAGGTTATATCCAGTGGTCCTATCCGCTGATTCGCCCGGGTAATCCGAGTCGTTACTCAGCCTTCAATCCTCATCGCCAGGCCCGCTGGCTTGACTTTGTAACAATTCATTTCTATCCGACTTTTGGTAATCCATTCGGCTCCGAAGAAAACTGGGGCGAGAATCTGGGCTACCTGCAGGCGGTTTTGGCTTACGGTCATACTTCAAAGCCGGTGGTTTTAGGTGAATACGGCTGGTACGGTGGTGGTGCACCCCAAAATCATCCTTATCTTAGTGAGGACGAACAGGCGCGTTGGCTCAGCGCGGAAGTCGAGGCATCGCGTCCGCTGGCAGACGGATGGCTCTCCTGGCCGTTTGCAGACTCACCTGAATCAACCGATATCAGTCTGTTCGCCGGCCTGGTCAAAGCAGACCTGACTATGAAGTCATGGGGTCGCAAGTTTAGAGCTTTGGCAGCGAATCTGCCGGAGTTGAAATGTCCAATAGTTAAACTGCCAGGATTTAATTTTTCGAATGTCCTTATGGCAGACAGCGAAGAGCTCGGCAAAATGCATCGCAGCTATGTAGATGCTATTCAACAAAGTATCGGTGCGATTGGCCCGACGAAAAAAACAGCGGGGAACTTGGAAAGGTGAAAAAACTGGGCGATACAGGACTTGAACCTGTGACCTCCTGCGTGTAAATTTGAATATCCCTTCATAAGCACTTACCCTTCAAGGCATTATAAGCGTTTTTTCACGATAATAACGATTGCAGATTCATTGCAGAGATAACTCCAGACTGATTGCAGAGACAGACCAGAAATAACTGACGTAAGAAGTGACGTATAAATGGTGAGCAAGAAAAAACTGATTCAGTTGAACTATTATGAGTACCAGCAATGTTTGTCTGAGCACTTGACGGAATTGGATTGTTTGAGGTTAGAAATGCGACATTCGGCTTACATAGTAGCACGTCATAGGCAGAGAAGTCGCTGATTGAACAGAGCTTATGAATGAAAGACCTCTCATACGTCAGTGCTATACGTCACTTTGAGAACAAAAAGGGGATTTCATTAGTGATGAGTTTAGTTTTTGGGCCAGTGGAATTGCAGTGGTTTGGCCGGAACTGCCGGAGCATATCAAAGCGGCAATCAGAGCCTTAGTCAGAACTACTATGGAGTCTCAGTGAAAAGAGCAGGACAGCGTCAGACAGAGCGAAACCAACCTGCTCTAAAAAATCAAGG
>Ga0315544_1001246_pt1 | contig 20312 bp, 26 predicted proteins | sample SalMarSW160130MG_2_FD_202543 | JGI IMG/M metagenome (GOLD analysis project Ga0315544, IMG submission 202543) | Salt marsh sediment microbial communities from the Plum Island Ecosystem LTER, Massachusetts, United States - Salt Marsh Sediment SW1601-130 ... | reverse complement strand
ATAATCTTCAGTTTTCACAGAATCCAACTTAACTTTATTTTGCTTTGGAATTTTAACTTTTTTCTTTAATTCTTTATCTAATTGTTCAGCTAAAACATCTTTTTTAACAACACCATTTTTGTAAAACCTAATAGAAAAAATCTTTATTTTAGGACATTCAATAATTGTTGCAGGAATTATAATGTGTTTGTTTTTTGTCATAGAATTCGCAGTCAGGTCCTTAACTTCAACAGAAACCATGCCTGCCTTGTAACCAACAAAACCTTTTAATTTCTTATCAGAATTTACAGCACTCCATCTAACTCTGGGCAAAAACTTATTTATCCTCTTCCGAGGCCAAAATTGCAAGCTTCCTTTTCTTGGTGATCTCCTTGTTGGCATTTTCTGTAATTGTTAATAATGCGGATATCATTTTACTTCCCTGGAATATAAATCTGAGAAATTTTGGGTATTTAAAGGTTTTTGTAAGGTTTTTGGTGTGGATTTTTTGAACAACAAAAATTATTTAACTACTCTTTATTTTTTTATTAAATGTCTAAGAGAATTATCACTAAGAATTTTGTTTGTTTAGATACAGGAGTTATCTTACCTTATGGATTAAAGTTAATTACTAATATCAGAAAATTAAAAAAACCTTCTAAAAAATTAAAAGAAATTAAAGAAGATTTAATTTTAAGCAAAGTTGTAGGTAAAAGCAGTTTTTGTTTTACTACAATAATCACTCGTTACGAATTTGTTAGGAAATTAAATTCTTCTTATGCAGTTTCAATAAATACTGCAAGGGAGATTTACAATAAAATTCTTGAAGATTTTAAGATATCAGAACTAATTCCAAATAAAAAGGAAATAAACTTCTCTCCAGATTTAATGGAAAAATTGTGCAGGTGTAAAATAGATTTGCCAGATGGTCTGCATCTTTATATTGCATATTTAAGGAAAATGCCTTTTATAACTTCAGAAAAAGAAAATAATGCAAAAAATATGAGAGAATTCTATACAAATGTAAAAACTGTTAGAGAATACTTAGAGGGTGCAGACTAAACCGCCAACCTTTTCTCGAGGCATTCTTATTTCTTTTGGAAATTCTTTTTTATTAATTGTCTTTGGCAAAACAACTTTCGTTTTAATTCCATTTATTTTTACAATTTTTATATTTTCAGAATTTTTCTTGCTTTCCATATCTTAAATAAAATTTTTGATGTTTAAATAATTTTGTGTGGGTTGGATTTGGAAAATCCCGTGATTAGTTATTAATTCTTTAGTGATAACAAAATAGAAAGATTTAAAAAGTTTTGAGATTGTGGAAATAAATGGGAAATAAGAAAATTAAAGATGTTTGCAATAAGATAATTTCAGAAAAGTTAGACACTTTGGAAAATATAGCGAATAAATATCGGAGATCTTTGATAAACAAAAAATTAGGATATAAGATAACAAATTATCTTAGTGGATATGATGAAAATGAAACTGGTAAACCTGTTGAAGGGAAATCAGATCTTTTTAATGAAGGTAATCTTCCAGTAGAAGATTATGAATTTTTTTTAAGAAACTCTCCAAGAGAAATTATTAAGAATATTAAATTAAATAAAATGATTTCAGATAGCGATTATTATATTGCATTTTGAGTATGCTTAAAACTCTCAAGCACTAAACCCCAAATTCTTCCTCTTTTCTTCAACCTCTTTTTGTTCCCATTTTTATGCACTAAACCCCAACTCACTCTCTTTCTTAACACCATCAATAACACTCTTTCTAAGAATTCTACCAACTCTTTTCGACTTCTCACGAACTAAAGCAAAATCTTCTGACTTCTTCAACTCTTCGGGAATTTCAATCCTATCAATATAAAAATAATGATTTATCTTTGCTTCTTTAAAATCAGGAACTTCAAAAACAAAACTTTTTCCAATTTCAAAATCGTTTGTTTTCAATTTGCAAAAATCTGCCTTTGGACTTTCATTACCTTTACCTGGCTTTCCTGACTTCGGAGCTTTTGGTTTAATTTTCAAAACATTGTTTCCATCTGATGTACTAAAACTCAAAGCAAAAAAATTCTTAGGAAATTTATCCAACAAATTAATAATCTCATTTCCTGAAAGCTCTGTATCAATTAAATATCTCTTAACACCTTGAAACTGTTTCACTTCTTTAAATTCCAATTCATTTTTCAAATCCATTGTTGAAACAATTGCACCAGTAACTTTAACTTTTTCCTCCCCGATTTTTTCAGCAACCATTCTTACTAATTCATTAGCAAATTCAGCAGATGTTTTTATTGTATATTTATCCTTGGATTTCTTAACTTCAATAACTGCCTTGTCTCTAAACTCCCCCTTAGAAAATTTCTGAAACTGCAAATGAACAGCTTCATCAAAATTCTTATCAGCAATCTTTTTTATGAAATTCATTCAAACAAAAACTCAAAATGCTTTATAAATTTTTTCAATCAACAAAACTTAAATATATCATTTTCTTAAATAAAACGAGGTGTTTATGGAAGAGGAATATTTCAAAAAAATCACAACAACAATTATATTTGCAGTTTTAATAATTTTGTCTTTCTTTTTGTTAAAATCACTTTTAATTTCAATTATCGTCGGAATAATCCTTGCATTTGTTTTTATTCCTGTTTATAATTTTATTTACAAGCATCTGAAGAAAAAAGACATTTCTGCATTTCTGGTTTGCCTGATTTTGCTGGCTGTAATCATCCTTCCTCTTTGGTATTTAACACCGATTGTAATTGACCAATCAATAAAACTTTTCACACAATCATCTCAAATTGACTTTGGAATGGTTTTCCAAAAAATGTTCCCTTCATTGGCACAATCAGAAACTCTTTTAAAAGAAGTCAGTTCAACATTAAGCTCTTTCATAACAAAAACTTCAAATTCAATGCTTGAATCAATTTCAAAATTTCTTATAAATATTCCGGCACTCTTCCTTCATCTGGTAGTTATCTTTTTTGTTTTTTTCTTTGTATTAAGAGACAAGGAAAATCTAAATTCTTATATCAGAAGTTTAATACCTTTTTCAAAAGAAATTCAGGACAAACTTTTCAAATCATCCGGAGACATAACAAACTCGGTTATTTACGGAAGAATTGGAATGGGAATTGCTCAGGGGCTTATCGTCGGTATAGGATTTTTTGTATTTGGAGTACCTAATGCTTTATTATTAACAGCACTCGCAGCTTTTGCAGGAATTCTTCCAATTATCGGAACAGTTATTGTCTGGCTTCCTGTTTCAATATTCCTGATTGTTTCAGGAGAAAGTTTCACAGCTTTTGGAGTAATTGCATTTGGAATTTTAGCAACAATTTTTGAAAGTATCTTCCAGCCAATCCTCCTTGCAAAAATGGTTAAAATGAATTCTCTTGTTATGCTTGTCGGAATGATTGGAGGCTTGTTCCTTTTCGGAATTCTCGGAGTTATTTTAGGACCACTGATACTTGCATATTTAGTTATAATTTTAGAAATTTACAGAGACAAAAAAATTCCTGGGGTTTTCATAGAACAACCAAATAAAGCTTGAAACTGGACAAACTTTATATATTAAAATAAACTATATCCTGCATAAAAGAGATAAAAATGGCAGACGAATATTTCAAAAAAATCACAACAACGATTATCATAATTGGACTTATAGTTTTGGCTTATTTTTTACTTAAACCTCTTTTAATGGCGATTATTATTGGAATAATTCTTGCATTTATTTTTACACCTTTGTACAATTGGATAAATAAACATTTGAAAATGAAAAATTTCACAGCGTTTCTTATGTGCATACTTTTAGTTTTAATAATAGTAATTCCTCTTTGGTATCTTGCGCCTGTGATGATAAATCAGTCAATAAAATTCTACATGGCTTCACAGCAAATTGATTTTGTAAAACCTTTGGAAAACATTTTCCCGTCGCTATTCCAATCTGAAACACTTTCAAATGAAATTGGTTCTGCAATAAGAACTTTTATAACACAAACAACAAATTCACTTATGAATTCTTTATCAAATATTATTTTGAATTTCCCGAAAATATTTCTTCAGTTAGTTGTTGTCTTCTTTACTTTTTTCTTTGTATTAAGAGATAAAGAGAATTTGATTTCCTATATTCAGAGTTTAATTCCTTTTTCAAAAGATGTTGAAAAGAAATTATTCAAATCTTCTAAAGATATAACTGTCTCGGTTTTATATGGGCAGGTTGTAATAGGTATTGTTCAGGGTTTGGTAACGGGTTTGGGTTTTTTTATATTCAAAGTTCCTAATGCTTTGCTGTTAACAGCTCTTGCAGCACTAGCAGGAATTTTCCCAATTATTGGAACAGCAATTATTTGGATACCTGTTGCAATTTATTTCCTAATCGCAGGAAACAGCTTTGCTGCATTTGGTATTGTTTTGTTCGGACTGATTTCCACTGTAATTGAAACTATGATTAAACCTGTTTTTGTTTCAAGAAGAATTCAGATGAATTCTTCAATTATCTTAATCGGAATGATTGGTGGATTATTTCTCTTTGGAATTCTCGGAGTTATCCTTGGTCCTTTAATCCTTGCATATCTTTTGATAGTTCTTGAAATTTATAGAAATAAAAAACTGCCCGGAGCTTTCATCGAGAATCCTTCTGAAACTAAAAAATAGTTAAAATGCAACTCAAAGTTAAATTACTAAAATGGTCTGCAGGACTTCCTGTTGCAATGCTTAATCTGAAAACCGCTGAAAAAATGGGTGTTCATGCGAGCGACAGAATTTCAATAGAGAAATTTTCTAAAAACGACGGCGAGTTCTCAACGATTGTTGATACTGCTGAAAAAATAATAAAAGAAAATGAAATTGGTGTTTCATCTGAAATAAAAAATCGTTTAAATCTGAGGGAAGGAACAAGAGTTGATGTGAATCTTGCAAAGTCCCCTGAAAGTTTGTCTTTTATCAGAAAAAAAATTGATGATAAAACATTATCCAAACCAGAAATAAAAAAAATAATAAAAGATGTTGTTAATAATTCTCTTTCTGAACCTGAAATTGCTTTGTTTGTCTCAGCAATGTATGAGCATGGAATGTCATTTAAAGAAACAATTTATTTAATTGAATCAATACTTGAAACCGGAAATAAACTTTCTTTGAAAGATAAATTTGTCGTTGATAAACATTCAATCGGAGGAATTCCCGGAAACCGTACAACACCAATTGTTGTATCAATTTGTGCAGCAGCAGGATTGGTTTTTCCAAAATCATCTTCAAAAGCTATTACGAGTGCAGCAGGAACTGCAGATGTAATTGAAGCTATTGCCGATGTTGAATTCCCATTAAAAAAATTAAAAAAATTAATTCAGAAAACAAACGCCTGCATGGTTTGGGGAGGCGCTCTTGGCTTGGTTCCTGCTGATTCAAAAATAATCAAAGTGGAAAAAATGCTCAAAATTGACCCCCATGCACAACTGCTTGCTTCAATAATTTCAAAAAAACTTGCTGTCGGAAGCAAATATATTTTAATAGACATACCCTATGGAAAAACAGCAAAAGTAACAAAGCACGAAGGACTTCAACTTAAAAAAGAATTTGAGAAAATCGCAAGACATTTTAAATTAAAAATAAAAGTTGTTTTAACAGACGGTTCTGAGCCCATTGGAAATGGTATTGGTCCAATGCTTGAACTTGTTGATGTAATAAAAATTTTAAATCCTTCTGAAAGCGGACCTCATGACTTAGAAGAAAAATCTTTGTTTCTTGCAGGACAGATTCTTGAAATGACAGGAAAAGCAAAACCCAAACAGGGCAAACAGACAGCAAGAGAAATACTCTGTTCAGGAAAAGCATTTGAAAAGTTTCTTCAAATAATTAAAGCACAAAACGGCGACATAACCAAAATAAAAAATGCAAAATATAAAAAAGACATTTATGCAAACTCAAATTGCAAAATATCTGAAATAAATAATAAAAAAATAAATTTTCTTGCAAGAATTGCCGGCTGTCCAGTGGATAAATCTTCTGGAGTTTTTATTCACGCCCATGTCGGTTTTAAATTAAAAAAATCCGAAAAAATTATAACAATTTATTCAGAATCAAAACCGCGGTTAAAAGAAGCAATTTCTTATTATAAAAGAGAGAAGCCCGTTTTGTTTAAATAACTAATTTTTTAAATCCATAAATCTTCTAATGTTATGCCAGAAGATTACAAACAAAAACTTGTGAATTATATTAAAAAAAATTTTAAAAAAGGTTACACAGAAGAATCTTTGAAATGGGCTTTGATAAATCAGGGTTATTCAAGAATTCTCGTTGGAAAAGCAATTGAAACTGCAAACAGGGAATTAGCAGAATCTGCACCTGTAATAAAAGAAAAACCAAAAATAAGTTATCAGATAATTGACGAACATGATAAGCCAATAACAATTAAGAAACCTTGGTGGAAAAAGTTGCTTGGATGATTGAATATATTTTTTTAAAAACACCTCTATACCTGACAGAAAAGAAATAATTTATTTTTAAGCTAGTATATTTTTCTATTATTTATTTTTAGAATAAAATAATTGAAATCTTTTTGTTTATTAATAAAATTAGATGATAAACAAAGGGAAAGATTTATAATTAAAACCCTCCTTAAATTGAGATGGTGTGGTATATTACAGTTGGAATTATTGTATTAGTTATTTTCTTTTTGGGATTAAGAGTTATAAAACAATATCAAAGGGCAGTAAAATTTAGACTAGGTAGATATTCTAAAACTTTACAACCCGGATTAAGGTGGATTATACCAATAATTGATAAAATAACAAAAGTCGATATAAGGGTTATAGCAACAGATATTCCTGCTCAGGAAGTTATTACAAAAGATAATGTTCCTATGAAAGTAAATGGTGTAGTTTTCTTTAAAGTCGTAAATTCTGAAAAAGCGATTTTAGAAGTTGAGACATATAAATATGCTATCTCACAATTAGCGCAATCTGCTTTGAGAGATATGACTGGAAAAGCAGAACTTGATTCTGTTTTGGCAAAAAGAGAAGAAATTGGTAATCAAATTCAGGAAGTTGTAGATAAAGAAACAGACCCTTGGGGAATAAAAGTTACTGATGTTAAAATTAAAGATATAGAACTTCCTGAAAATATGAAAAGAGCAATGGCCCACCAAGCAGAAGCTGAAAGAGATAGAAGAGCCAGAGTTATAAATGCAGAAGCAGAAAAACAAGCTGCTCAAAAATTAAGAGAAGCAGGTGATATTATTTCTAAATCCCCCCCTGCAATGAGATTAAGATTTTATCAAACTTTAAATGATATTGCAGAAGAAAAGAATTCTACAATTGTTTTGCCTTTTCCAGAAGAGATTATAGATTTGTTAAAATTGAAGGGTAAGAATAAAAAAGAATAAACGCCCCCGCCAGGAATCGAACCTGGGAGCCCAAAGGGCCCGGTTTGCTTGTTCTTAAATTAACATCTCAAGACCGGTGCACTACCACTGTGCGACAGAGGCTCATTGCATTCACCTCTTCGTCGGATTACAAAGGCAAGCGTGCTTTGCAATGACAGAGGCATAACATAAACTAATTAATAAGGATTTTAAAGCTTACTGTTCTTATATCTTCTATGAAAAGAGGATTCACAAATTTCATAAAAAAACATTGGATTTTTCTTTCAATAATTACTTTATTTATTGCATGGATGATTTATTCTTATTTTTCTCAGGGCATAATTTTTTCTTTAATCAACAGCGATGCAACAAAAGTTATAAATTTTGTAAATTCTTTTGGAATTTTTGCAGCAATAATCTTTGTTCTTCTTGTAATTCTTGAAGTTGTTCTTGCTCCTATACCCCCATTAATTTTATACATCGTCGCTGGAGTTTTATTCGGCGGTTTTCTCGGAGGAATTTTAACTTTAATTGGAAATTCTGTTGGAGCATTTATTGATTTCAAAATTGCCAGAAGATTTGGAAAAAAATCCATAGAAAAAAATCTTGATAAAAAATTGAAAAACAAATTTGATAAGTTTTTTGATAAATACGGAGGACTCTCAATTTTCATACTAAGAATAAATCCTTTCACAACTTCTGATTTAGTAAGTTATCTTTCTGGTTTAACAAAAATAAAAACATGGAAATTCCTTTTAGCAACAACTTTGGGTTTAATTCCTTTAATATTCATACAAACTTATTTAGGAGATATTTTAATCCGTGATAATCCTCTTCTCGTCGGCATAACAATCTTATTCAGTGTTTTATATCTTGCAGTTTTTGTTTATTTGATAATTATTTCTTTGAGTAAGAAGGAAAATTAATTTCCACTTTCTTCAAAAAATTCTAAAACTCTCAAATCAGGACTCCAAACTTCAACTTTGTCTTCTTTAAATCTCAAACCCCGATAAACTTTTTGCAATAATTCCCGGCGGGCTTTGTCTTTGTAAAAACTCCAATACTGGTTGGGTTTTGTTTTATTCAAAATTTTCCAAAAAGCATCCTGAACATTGGGGTTGGGATATTTTGTAAATACAATTGAATTGCATTTTTCTCCTGGAAAATCCACGCCTCTGGAAGCTTTTGTTGAAAATAAAATATCTCTATCTCCATTCTTAAATTCAAAAAGAATTTTTCCATTATTATCTTTTCTTTGTTCTTCAATCAATTCATCTGGAGAAATCAAATTTTTCAAGTTAAATTCCCGGATTTCATTACTTGTTGGAAGGTCCTGAAATGCATTTATATGAACTAAAATAGGGCGCTTTGCATTTTTCAGAGATAAATCCAATGCTTTAAGATATTCCTCTCTTGTGTATTTTCCCGACGAGAAATTAGAATATTTGCAGTCAATTTCTTTTCCAGTCCGCATAGCAAAAATTTTTCCAGGAGCAGTTTCTTCTGCCTGAATAATTTTAAAATCTTCCAAACCAAAAACATCCCTCAAAACTTCATCTGAATGCAAAGTTCCTGACATTAAAATTATTGTCTTGTTTTTATCAATCATTTCTTTGAACTTCTTGGAAAGATTTGTCGTAACAATGCTTGCAATTAAATTTTCATCTTTTTTATTAAACACAACATATGTTTCATCTAAAAATTCTTCAAACATTTTTGCAGTTTTATCAACATCAAAAACATAACTTTCTTCATCTGCTTCTTCAATAAATTCAGAATTTTTTATAAAAATTTTAAACAAATCATAAATTCCTGTTTCTTTCAAGACAATAATCTCCTGACTATAAATTGAATCATTTATTCTGTTGTCTTTTTTCAAATGTTGCAAAATTTCTTTAGCTTCAAGAATTTTTTTAAAATTATCCTCATCAGATGAAAAAATATTTCCTAAAGAATTGATCAATCTGTCAATATTAATATTTCTTTGATTTGAAAAACTATCTAAAAATTCATCACATTCATCTACAATTTCCACTTCAGTAGAAGGTTTTCGATTCAAAGCAGATTCAAATTGATATTTCATTGAATTAAAAACAATTACATCTGAGTCAACATAAGAATGAAATTGTGCATAAAAAGGGCATCCTTCTTTTCTTTGGTAAAACACAAAATTTTTCCCTTTCAAACCTTTGTAAGTTTTTTTGTATTTTTCTTCTAAAACTTTTATATCATATTCTTCTGGAAAAACAGGACTCCAATAAGGGCAAACTGATGCAATAGGTAATCTTTTCACGTCGCTGATTTGAGTAAAATTTTCAACTTTAATTCTCGGATTTTGCCTTAAATATTTTTTTATTTTTTCCCAGTTTTTTTCCTTTATTTCAATCTTGCACGGAATATTCTGGTTGTCTGCAGAGATGTCATTTTCTATTTTTTCTTTAATCTCTTCTTTTTTCCCTGAAAAAATATCATGAAGTTTTGAATTAACTTCGCGTTTTATTTTTGGAATTGCATTTTCATTATCCTCAAGAAATTTGCATTTATGATTATTTCGTCCTGTAATAACAGAAATTTTTAATTTCTCATTATTTTCTTTTTTCAAAAATTTCCCTTCTCCATTCGAACCACTGTAATCTTTTTTATATTGTTGCTGCAAATTTTTTATCGGAACAATAATTGATGTTTTCCCAAGATTTTTCGCAATGTTCAAGGCAATTGCACTTTTACCTGTTCCACACATTCCATGAATAAAAATAACTTTGTGTCCTTCTTCAATAGCTTTCAAAGTTTCTTTAACAACATCTTCCTGAGTTTTTCCATTAGAGAAGCATAATGGTTCTAAAAATTTTCCACCTTCTTCAGAATTTTCATATAAATTCCATGTCATGAATTACAAAAAAAGTAAGAGGGGTTATAAGTTTTGTGGAGAATTTTATTCAACTAAAAACTTTCTTTTCTAAACGATTTAATGATTATCCTTGCACATTTATTGCTTTTCTTGATATTTCTTTTTTAATATCTTCTTCATTTTTATAATACAATTTACTTAATAATCTTGAGACGCTCTTTTGAGCTCGGAGATTTTCTTTGAAGAAACTTTCCTTAAACGTATATTTGTCTCCTGCCTCATTACCATATAAGAAAGTCATCGAATACTTTTTTGATTCAACATCTTTGTACTTGTTATCAAGTCCATAGGCAAATCCTTCACTCATAAATGCAATCAAACCTCTTTCAAACTTGGCAGAGGCATTCTCCCCATAATATGTCGATCCATCATGTTTTGATGATTTAACTTCGTAGTGCCAATTCTCTAAGGGCATTTTATCAATATCTTTTGTTATCTCTTTAAAAAAATCCTGTTCTTTCTTTTTAGAATCCTTATTAGTCAATTCTCTTATTAAAATCAATCCTTCCATGAAAATTTCATTAATTACTCCTTTTTAAGAATTTATGTCCCAAAGAATAAACTTCATTTCACAAACTTCCAAAGCCCTGCTGAAATTAATCCAAGAAACATAAACTTTTTTCAGCCGTATGTTCCAGGCGTTGTAAATAAAATACTTACCAAAAGAATTATTGCAACGGAACCAAAAAATGTTTTCTTATTCATTTTCAACTATACTTAACCTTCAGGAAATTAACCTGGCGAATTCAGTACCGACTAAAAGTGTGCTTGATGCGTTCGTTTGTAATTCAATTATAATAAATTTAACCGAATAACGCACCAAGACCTTCAGCTGCAGCAGCTTTCTTTTCTTCCTTTGGTGCTTCTTCTTTCTTAGCTTCAACAGGTGCAGATGCACTTGGAGCAGAAACTACATTCGCATTTGCAAGTTCAGCTTCGATATCAACACCATTCAAACTAGCGATAAGAGATTTGATTTTCGCATCATCAACTTCAACGCCAGCAGCCGCAACAACACTTTTCACATTCGCTTCATTAACTTCCTTTCCTGCCTTGTGCAGTAAAAGTGCCGCATAGATGTATTCCATTTTATTTTCCTACCTCCGAAGATTTACTTTGGAGATTTTGATAATATTGTGAAGTTGCTTCTAATCCGTTTTCTCTAACTCTTGATGAAAGCGCTCTTAGTTTTCCTTCAGGTATTGGCCTATAAACTTTAATCATTCCTTCTGAAACCAAGTAATTGGATAAATTTATTTCTACTTCTCTTTGAGTCATCCCGTCAATTACAAAACAATAACTTGCATTATCTGAAACGATACCTCTTAATTTTTCACTTCTGTATCTTATCAATTCTAAGTTTCCAAGTTCGCCTAGAGAATATTTTGGCCCTGTTAATTTCTTTGAATCAAATTTTTTTCCCATTTTATCCAAAAAGCGCACTAAGTCCAGCACCAGCATCGGCCTTAGGCTCCTCCTTTTTTGTTTCTTCTTTCTTCTCTTCAATATTTTCTTCAGCAACCGCTTCAACAACTTCATCAGGTTCTCCCGTAACAATTTTATTTATTCTCTTAGCATGAGCATTAGCTTTTCCAATCATAACCTTAATTGTATCGTCGGAAATGTAACCAATTTCCACAGCAAAAGGCAATGCTTTTCCAAACGCGTATTTCAAATCATTTAAAGTTCCTTCTGTATCAATATTTATTTCAGCATAGAATGTTTTTGTTTCATTATCAAAAGCACACAAAGGAATAAACCCAATTGAAAAAGGTTTAATATCAAGTTTGCTCATTATGTCTGCAGCTTTTTGAGAAATTGTTTTTCCTTTTTCAACAATAACTTTATTTTGTTTAATTGTTAATTTTCCATTTTCAACCTGAATCTGCAAACCAACAGCGCCTAACTCTGAAATCGCCGGTCCTGGAACTAAATCAGTTGGTCCTGCCTGAATTTCAATATCTTCAGGAGCTTCTTGTCCTGCTTTTGCTTTTGCAGGTGTCTTACTTTTCAATAATTCCCCGGCAAGTGCAAAACTATCCATATCAGAAAATAACAAAACAAAACTATCACCAATTTTTTCTTCTAAATGTTTTAGTTCTTCATTTTTCAGACCTTCAATTGCTCTAAAAATCAAATTCTTTTTCGGAACTTTTACAATTGCCTTACCACGCAAACTTTTTACAATTTCCTGAAACTGCCCTCCGGGAATATTTTTTATAGACGCAACTAAAATTGTTTTTTTGTTCTTAATCAAATCTGCAAGTTCTGTTACAGTTTTCTTTTTGTATTCAGGAATTTGTTCAACTGCTTTTTTATTTGTCATTTTAGTTTCTTTTGTAAACAAACAACCTCCGCATTTTTATTGGATTTTGTGATTGAGGGTATATAAAATATCCAAACTCTTCATTATTTTTTCCAATTTTCAACCCATTTAATTTAAGTAATTCTACACTTCTCTCAAGAGAACCTTGGGAATATTGTCCAAGAGAATCAGCTTCGATAATTTCTCCTTTTTTCAAATTTTCTTTTATATAATCTGCACGTTCATCTATATTTCCAACGCTCCACAACATCTCTTTGTCTTCGTGCACTTCATGATTTGTATAATTCTTGAATTTCATTTTACCTAACTCCAATCTTAACCGGTTTAGTCATGGTGAATTTAATTTCAATATTTTTCACATTTTCTTTATCACGTGGAAGATTTTTCAAAATCTCAGAATAAATTGCAGAAATATTCTCAACAATTTCCTCGTCTTTCATGCTTTGTTTTCCAACAGGAATTTTTATACTTGCTTCTTTTGTTCGTATTTTTACACTTGTATTAATTTTATTTTTCAGTTCTTCAATTGTTTTCTCGTCAGCATTAAGAATAATTCCTAATTGAGGTGAAGGCATTTTTCCAGCAGGTCCTAAAACCCTGCCAAAAGTCGCAGCAACCTTAGGCATTAAACTTCCCTGAGCAATAAAGAAATCATATTCTTTAACAATTTTTTTAACTTCTTTTTTATCTGAATATTTCTTGAATTCAGCCAGAGTAATTGTATCTATTTTGGAATTTTTTGTTTCTAAAAAACCTGCAATTTTTTTGTCCTTAATTTTGTGCGGAACATTAACAACAGCATTAACCTGATTTTTTTTCAAATCAAATTTTTGCAAATTTACAATTAACTCAACTGTTTGGTCAAACTTTCTTTCTTTGCCTTTACGCAATTCTTCTAATGCTGATTGAAATTTATTTTCTAATTCTGCCATCTTAATTTGCGCCTCCCATCTTCTGCGTCACGAACATAGATTGTATTTCGCAACGATATGGTTCAATCGGTTGAAATCTTGAGAAAATTCTAGTTTATAAGTTTATCGATTATATTTTAGTATAGAAATTGTTAAAAAGAGATTTGAATTTTTTTAGGCATGGAGAAATCAAACTACGAAAGTAAATTGCTTCAGTTTAATAATGGGTATTTATTGGAAACAAATACTCCAAAGGAAGCTCATCAATTTGGAGAACATAAAATTGTATTGGGTTCTTTTTTCAATGAATTTGATAATCATTATATTCTACAAACCTTTAGACAATTTTTAATTATAAGAAAAGATAAAGATAGAAACAATATTACACCTTATGTAAAAAATATCTTATCAAAGGAGATTCCAAAAGAAGAATTATTTTTAAGATGTTATGAAAATCTCGAGGAATTAGTTAAAAAAGATTTAACAAGAATTCAAATTGAAAATCCTCCCAAGATTATTAAAAAATTATTGCAAGATTATTCTTGGAATAAATTACATACATTTATGGAAGACCCAATTTTTAATGAATACATTAATTGGAGAACTGAAAAATAAAATGGAACTAATTTGCATACTTTCATCAGGCAAGGGAACTTGGGCGCAGGTTTCAGGATTGATAAAGCACGGTGACTGGGATAAAATAATTTTAATTGGCGATGATTTCTCGTCGCAGTTTCAAATTTTGGATAAAAAAGACAAAACAGAATTCATTAAAGTTGATTTGAAAAAAAAGCTTGTTGATTTGAAAGATGAACTTCTTAAAAAACTCAAAGACAAATTTGATGGAATGGAAGTTGCTTGTTCAATTGCATCTGGCGACGGAAAAGAACACATGGCTTTGATTTCTGCATTAATCAGCATTCCCGTTGGTATAAGATTCACAGCTTTAACTAAGGAAGGTGTTGTGTTTTTGTAAAAATGAGAGAAATAATTTCTCAAAAAAATTTTATAGAAAAATTTAAAGATGTTGAAGAGATGAGAAAATATGTTTCTAATTTACATAAAAAAGGATATTTATTATTTCATCCAAGCAATATTGAAGAAGAACCATGGCAATATGCCCCCGAACCTTATGTAACTACCCCTTCTAAAAAAGATTATTTGGTAGAAGGTTTGGTTTCTTCTTTGAAAAATATAGATTTGGTGTCTTGTGATAAAGAACAAATAGAAATGGTTAATGCCTATAGGTTGTTTTTAGTTGAAGATTATCTCTTTTCACAAGAATATGAATTTGATTCAGAGATTGATAATTAATATCTACTTTCTTTTATCTTCAACTTCTCCTCATCTTCCTCGCGACCCAAAACATAAGCCCGTGAAAATTCATGTTTGTCTAACAACTTCCAATCTTTTCCTAGTTTTTTCAACAAAACATCAATAAATTTTTCCATTTCTTTATCAGTCGGCATTCTGTCATAACCCATTCTTTGCCTTGCAAAACCTACGCTCATAAATCCTTTAATCTCGACAAACTGCGGATTTGCTTTTCTAATTAATTCAGCATATTCTTTTGCCTGCTCAGGAAACATATTTAATTTTTTAACAAGATTCATTCTAAAAATTGTTCTTGTCTTTCCACAAAGTTTAGGAAATAATTCCAAAGTTTCATTAAATTTTTTCCATGCATTTTTCATTGAACTTCTATGAAACTTTTCAAAAAGTTTTTCATTTGGCGTATTAACAGAAACATACAACTGCGTTGGTAATTGTTTTTTATTCAAAAGTTCTTTAATTTTATCAGGATACAAACCATTTGTAACTAAAAAAGAAGTTTTGTTTCTTTTTCTTAACTCTGAAATCAACCCTCCAATATGTTTATACGTTGTTGGTTCACCAGAAAGAGAAATCGCAAATTGCATTGGCTCTTGCGCTTCAAAATATTTTTTCTGATTTGCTTTGCTTAATTGTTTCTTTTTAGAATTTTTATCAATATTAAATCCCTGCAATAATTTTCTCTGAGATTCAATACAAGAATCAATAATCTTTTTGGGACTGTCAATATTTTCTTCAGGCAATTCACTTCCAAGAGTCAATTCAATTGCTCGCCAACAATGAACACATTTATTTGGGCACCACATTACAGCAGGAGTCATCTGACAACATAAATGCGATTTAATTCCATAAAACTTTTCTTTGTAACAAACCCCTTCATTCCGCAAAGATTTTTTTGTCCAACGGCAAATTTGTACTGCTGAGTGTTTTCCCACAATTTCATAATGCTGTTTTTGCAGAATCTTTTTCAAATTTTCAGGTATCATTCAATCACAAAAGAAAATCTGTTTTAAAATCTAACTCAAAATCCCAATAATCCAAAACACCATAAGTAAAATCAACAAGAACAATAAGAATCTTGTAATTCCTTTAAACCATCTTTCTGCAGATTTTGGTTTTTTTGTTATTGCTAAAATCGTCAAATAAAAGAACCTTCCACCGTCGAAAATTCCCATAGGAAGCATATTTACGAGTGCAACACTAAATGAAATTAAAACTAACCACCACAATAAATCATAAATAAATTCGGCACCAACAAATTTTTCTGCATAATAAATTTGTTGTTTCTTAAATGAAGAAATCCAACTTACAAACTTTCCTAAAATTCCGCTTCTTTCTGATTTACTATAACCAATTCCCAGCCACGGCTTTGAAGAATCAGAAGGATGTTCCCCTAAAACAAGTTCATAATTATTTTCAGTTGTAACAATTACCACTTCATCTCCAGGAGAGTATTTATTAATTTCTTGACTTAAACTTTCCCAGCCATCAACCTTAACACCATTGAATTTTGTAATTGCTTCATTAAAATTTATTCCAGAATTAATTGCCGGAGCATCATCATATAAAATTAAATAACCTGCATCAAAATTTGTTTCTTGTTCAATTAAGGACTCTTTTGTCAATAAGAAATTTTCCCCCCCAACTTCAAATTTATTATAACCTTCGTCGCCTGACAATTCTAATAATTGCGAATAAGTTGCATTATCCAATAAATTTCCGTTAATAGAATTAATTCCCTGAATATCCACAGCAGAATATGCATAAGTATTAAACTGAACTCCGGCTGGTGCAAAACTTAATACAAAAAATCCAATCATTATTGCTCCAAATAAAATTGCCGTCAGAATATTTGCAAAAGTTCCTGCAGACAAAACAGAAAGCTGTTTAAAGATTCCGCTTTTGTTCATGCTTTTTTCATCTTGTTCAACAAATGCTGCTAAAAACACTGGAAGGAAAAATGGAAAAAATCCAAAACCAGTTGATTTGATTTTAATGTCATAACGTCTCATAAAAATTCCATGCGCAAACTCATGAGTTATTGCAATTATTGCTAAAATTATAATCCAGTAAATAAAATAAAAACTTGGCAAATTTAAATTTGGAACAACTCTGTCAATATAAGGAATCAACGGTGTTATCGGCGGAATTTTTATTGCTTTAACAACAGCAGGATATGCAATATACACATAAATTAATTTTCCAAATAACCAAAGAATTCCAGCCATAAGCAAATAGCCAACAGTTATAGAAACATAGCTCAGAACTTTTAATGTCTTTTGATATTTTTTGCCGGTTTTATCAATAAGATTCATTCCCCATTTTGTTCTGTAAATATAAAGCAAACCATCTCGTTTTAAATTCTTTTTATTTCGATAAAGAAAAACTGAAACAAAAATTACAAATAACGCCAACAATATAATATCAACAAAAACGAAATTCATTTTACCTCTTTACATTTAACGAAAATTAGTTTATAAATTTTAGTTATTATGAAAATTGATTCATTAAAGAAATAGCTTGTTTACTTCTTTTTCAAAGGTCTGAAACCTCTGCCTCTGCAATCTTTTTTTCTGCATTTGACTTTGCCTTTCAAAACTTTTTGAGGGTCAGCACGCATTTTTGTTCCGCATTTCATACATACAAAAACATTCTTTATCATTCGCGCTTGTGCCTCTGGTATCTTAACTGCCATTTTAATCAGAAATAAAATCAATAATTAGTTTTTAAAGTTTACTTATAATTTCCGTTTCACAATCTTCTCACCCTCTCGTTCTGCGCCGCCGCGGAGGACGACTGAGTGGAAAAATCAGAGTTTCCTTTTAACGATTTTTTCACCCTCTACATCCCAATATTCGCAGTTTCCGTTTTCTTCTAAATTGTCAAAAACTTCTTGCTCAGGACAAGGAACTTCAATTGTTTCAAAACTTTCTAAATCCATTAATGTAACTTTGCCATTGGATTTTGAAAGAACTTGGGCTTTTCTTTTATCTACATTTGGAACTTCTAATCTATCATGTCCTGGAATCACAAAAACTTTTTTGTTTCCTCCAATTATCGGAACAGCTTCAATACGGCATTTTGCATGCCCGTGCTTTCCTGTTTTAGAAATATCAATACTTTTTACTGTGCATGCAACACCATCAACAAGAACATTTGTCCCAACTCTCACTTCTGTCGCATTAATAATTTTCAACACCATAACTATCAAAAAAAAGTTATATTTATAAAGTTTTAGCAAAAAAGATTCATATGAAACTCGCAAAAAACGACTTCATAGAAATTGAATTCATTGCAAAACTAAAAAATTCAAATTTGCCTTTTGATTCAAATATTTCCGAAGAATTAAAAAAAATAAATCCAAATTACTCACCTGAGCAGGCAAAACCATTTATTTTTGCTTTAGGACAGGAAATGTTTCTAAAAGGAATTGATGATTTTCTTATTGATAAACAAATTGAAACATTTCCAGCAGAATTTGAAATTGAACTTTCACCAGAAAATGCTTTTGGAAAAAGAAATCCCAAATCAGTTCAGCTTATGCCAATAAAGGTTTTTTACCAGCACAATTTAAATCCTGTTCCGGGAATTCCTTTTAACTTCGACGGTAGAATGGGAAAAGTCCTGTCTGTTTCAGGAGGCAGAGTTATTGTTGATTTCAATTCTCCTTTAGCAGGAAAAGAAGTGATTTACAAAATTAAAATTTTAAAAAAAGTTGAAGACCCAAACCAAAAAATAAAATCTTTTTTAGAATTTTTACTCAAACGTGACGATATAAAATTCAAAATAGAAAATAAAAAATTAATTCTTGAACTGGAAAGTCAATTAAAACAATTTGCAGAAATGTTTAAAGATAAATTCAAGGAGATTTTTGATTTGGATTTGGAAGTTAAGGAAATTCAGGAAAAGAAAGAAGAAAAGAAAGATTAACTCTTTGGTCTCAAATATTTCTTTGCAATATCTTTAATTTTGTCAAGCCCTTCTTCTTTTCTATTCTCCTTGTAATCAAGTTTTCTTCTTTTCAATAATTCTTCCATCCAACCTGCAACCCCATAAACAATTTCTTTCGGACCCTGATGAATTTTTGCATTCTTTATTTTAACACCTTTTGGAAAAACTCCGTCGCGAATTGCTTTATTGATTAAAGTTTTGTATTCCCGACAATGCAAGGGAAAAGTATCAAAATAAACAGTATCACCTTTTTTCAGGAATTTCCCAAAATCAAGAATGTCTTCTTCACTGTCAATTCCGTCGACAATTTTTATTTCTTCTTTGTCTAATCCGTATTTTCTCATTGCTCTGTAAATTTTTTGTCGATGCGACCATCTGTCTTTAAATTCATTTTTATCAACATGCCCCGTAATAATCACCTTGTCAAAATGATGTTTGTTTAATTCTTCTTTTGCTTTATTTATCCTCGGTTCTTCCCAACCTGTTGGAATAACAAGATAATCAAGCCCTTTTTTCTCAACAAGCAAAAATACACTTCCAATTAAAAAGACAAATCCCAAAATTTGCAAAAAATTAATTCCTCCTGAAAAATAATCTTGAATCAAATTTCCTGTAAAATTAAAATCAAAACCTGAAAACAGCATAAAAATTCCAACAATCAATAATAAAAAACCAAATATCTTTTTCATAAATTATAAAACAAAATAAACTATAAAAATTTATTTATCTTAATTATCACAGATATTCTTAAAAACTATCCCTACTTTTACAAAATTATGGAAGACATTTACAACAGTTCAGATGACTTTTCTTTAGATATAAAATCAATTGATTCTGAATTAATGGAATTATTAAAAAAACAATCTGCAAAAATAAAAGTTGTTGGTGTTGGAGGGGGCGGAAATAATTCTCTTTCAAGAATGCGTGAAATTGGAATTCGTGGCGGAGAATTAATTGCAGTAAATACTGATGCACAGGACTTGCTTTATGCAAATGCTGACCAGAAAATTCTTATTGGAAGAGAATTAACTCAGGGATTAGGAGCAGGAAGCAATCCGCGAATCGGCGAAGAATCAGCAAAAGAATCTGAATCAGAAATAAAGAAAAAAATCGCAGGAAGTGATTTGGTTTTCATAACTTGTGGTATGGGTGGTGGAACAGGAACAGGTGCTGCACCAGAAATTGCAAAAATCGCAAAAAAACAAGGTGCATTAACAATTGGAGTTGTAACAATGCCTTTCACAATTGAAGGACAGAAAAGATTGGAAAATGCAACAAACGGAATGGAAAAAATGGAATCTATTGTCGATACTTTAATAGTAATACCAAATGATAAATTATTGGAGCTTGCTCCTGACCTGCCCTTGCAGACAGCTTTCAAAATTGCAGATGAAATTTTAACAAATGCAGTAAAAGGTGTAACAGAATTGGTAACAACTTCAGGTTTGGTGAATTTAGATTTTGCCGATGTGAGAGCAGTTATGGTAAATGGCGGTGTTTCTTTAATTGGAATGGGAGAATCAGATTCTTCTGAGGGGCGTGC
>Ga0315544_1001243_pt1 | contig 20339 bp, 17 predicted proteins | sample SalMarSW160130MG_2_FD_202543 | JGI IMG/M metagenome (GOLD analysis project Ga0315544, IMG submission 202543) | Salt marsh sediment microbial communities from the Plum Island Ecosystem LTER, Massachusetts, United States - Salt Marsh Sediment SW1601-130 ... | reverse complement strand
ACTCCTCCCATCCAAGTATTTGGAATTTTAACACTCTAACACTCTAACGCTCTAACCCTCTAACGATTTTGTGCCTTCGAGGCTAATATTATTTTTCTTTCTTAAACATCTTCTCCGCGGGGCAGTTAATTTCTCTTTGCCTGCAGTATTTGCAAGCCAGAGAACCCCGTACGAGTCCGTTGCCGGTAGAGACTAATAAGAATAACAAAACAATTAAAAATAGTAATATCCAGTTAAAATCCATAATCAATCTTACTATCCCTATTATTACCGGTATTATAGCAACAAGCATATCGGGTATAAGGTCTTTCCAGGTGAAGTTTCCGGTAAAGCCTTCCTTGTTGCCTTTTTTGAAAAATAAGGAACATATTTTACCTTTACCGAAGGCGCAGAATTTTCCGTAATAGTAGCAATGTACACAGCTTTTTTTAAGAAGTCGAATTTCCAAAAAAACAAGATACGCAAGATAGATTAACAGCCAGATTATGCCTAGGGGTTTGATTATAGTTATGCCGATAGTGTAAATGGAAAGTGTCAATAGATTAGAAACAATTATAATCCAATAAGGATAATTTTTATAACATTTCACTTCTTCCATATTAAGAGTATAAGAAATATTGATTTATTGTCAATTGGTGTTTTTAAACTAAGCTCTTTGCCTTTAGCTATTAGCCTAAAAACAAATAAAAAATTTTGTGCTCTTTGTAAACTTTGTTGTTCAAATATTTGTTTGACTCTGGACATTGGACTTTGTGTCCCCTCTGTTCTTCGTTGTTAAAATAATTTGAAACAAATGACGGACTGGCGCATCTTACTTCAAAAGGAGGATAAAATGAAATTAAGAAATAGTAGATTTAAACAATTCAAAGCAGAATACAAAATAGCGAATGAATTAAAGTAGAGATCCTTCGGATCAGTTAAATCGTATAATGGTTAAATAGTTGAATAGTAAAAAAATAAAAAAGGCGGGTTATTCCCCGCCTTTTTATTTTGAATATAGCTTATTTATTTTATCAAAACCATTTTTTGTTTTTCGCTGGTATTATCCGATGATACACTTATAAAATATACACCATTGGTAAGATTGCTCATATCGATGTTTAAATTATAAGTCCCCTGTTTGTCTCCTACAATTCTTTCATCCAGTAATATTCCCGCTATATTGAAAACCTTAAGCGTAACTGGAGTGGAAGCTGAATTGACGAAGGAAATATTACAGATTCCCTGAGTTATTGGGGATATATTAAGGTCAAATTTACCGTTTTCTGACCTGATATCATCGTTTTCTTCTATCCCGGCAGCCAGGCGTATCTTACCCCAGATGCGTATAGCATTCGCGGGATTGCCGTTTATATCATTTGCCCAATCGGGAAAGACTATCAGTATTTGAGTGCCCGTACCATTAGCGGCAGACGGAAATGGTTGATATTGGTCTATGCTGAAAGGTGAAATGGTGAATATTTCAGATGGTTGCCCGAATGGGCTAACTGTTGCTCCGAGAATATTCCCCAAGGATTCGTCTTGATAATTTTCACATCCCACAAGATAATTCGTACCGTCGAAGACAATAAAGGGATATTCCTGAGTACCTGTAAATGATATAATGGGAATTCCGGAAGCATCAAGAACTGTACCATTCGTATCAATCCTCGTGCCGTATATATCAGACGCATTGCTGTTTCGTTTGTCAAACCATACTACCAGGTAATTTGTTCCGTCGAAAGCGACAACGGGGAACCACTGTCCGTTTGAAGCTATTGAAATTGCAATGCTGCTTGCTTCGATTGGGTTTCCGGATTGATTTACTCTTACTCCGTATATGTCTTCGTTAAAAGTACCTGACCCGTAATCTCCCCATATTACAAGATAATTCGTTCCGTCGAATGCGACCGAGGGATTATCCTGCCAGTTAGCATCGTCAGCTATAATGCTTCCACCCGGGGTTACAACATTACCGTTTGGTTGTACAAGTGTGCCGTAAATATCGTCGGCGCTTACCCCATTGCGTTCGTCTGCCCATACAACAAAGAAGTTTGTACCGTCAAAAGCAACAGATGGAACTTGCTGTCTACCCGTTGCAGTGCAAATGGCAATACCCGGGCCATCCAGGACATTTCCCGAAGTGCTAACTCGGGCTCCATAAATATCGTACGAAGAGCCGCTTCGGTTATCCTGCCAAACGACCAGATATATCGAGTCGTTATCGAAAGCAACGGTAGGGCATACCTGACTTCCTGTATTTGCAGAAATTGCAATTTCATCTGTGTTAAGTTGCCTTCCTAATGAATCGATAAGGGCACCGTAGATATCAATGCTACCTCTATCTTCCTCCCAGACTACAAGGTAGTTAGTTCCGTCGGATGCAACAGCAGGTTTACTCTGAGATTGAGCTGAAGTCGAAATCAAAATTCCGGATGGATCGGTTACCGTACCTGACGCGCTTATTCGTGAACCGTAAATATCGGCATAGCCCTCATTTCGGTTATCTCTCCAAACAGTTAACCATTGGTCGCTGTAGAAAATTACTGCTGGTGATACCTGTTGCGCATCTATATTGGAGATATGAATACCCGAGGCATCCTGTACCACACCTGATTGATTTACCCTGGCACCGAATATGTCGTAATTTGCGCCATCTCTCCTATCATACCATGCAACGAGGTAGTTTGTACCGTCAAAGCTTACTGAAGGCATACGCTGAGCATCCGTAGCAGTTGATATTGGTATTCCTGCCGGGTTGAGGACAGTTCCGCTTGTATCGAGTAGTGTTCCATAAATATCGTACCCAGCGCCCGAACGCGGATCATCCCAGACAACAAGATAATTTGTGCCGTCAAAGTCAATAGAAGGTCTTTGTTGTTCTCCGAGAGCTCCTGAAATTTGAATGCCTGAGGGTTCTAGAACATTGCCGTTTTGGGCTACTCTTGAGCCATAGATATCGAATGTATCGCTTCGTTCGTCCTGCCATACTACCATATAATTTGTACCGTCGAAAGATACATTGGGAAAATATTGATATTCCGCTGCTGTACAAATGGCAATTCCCGCGGAATTGAGTACAGTACCATCTTGAGCGACTCTTGTGCCGTAGATATCATACGAGGAACCGCTCCTGCTGTCATACCAGACGACAAGATAATTTGTCCCGTCAAATGCAACTCGTGGACTCATCTGAGCCCCTGTTGCGTCGCTGATTAAAAATGGTTCAGGATCGAGAAGTTCTCCCTGTTTGGAAACTCTCATTCCGTAAATATCATATTGTCCACTTGTTTCCGCGTAATGCCAGACTACAAGGTAGTTTGTGCCGTCGAATCCAATCGAAGGATAAGGATCATAATTGTTACCACGGGCAATTAAAATACCTGCCGGATCAAGAAGGTTGCCATCTTCGTCAACTCGGCTGCCGTAAATATCGTACGTTGTACCATTACGTCTGTCGTACCAGACGACGAACGCAGTCGTATCATCAGTGGCAATAGAGGGAGAAGCCTGGTCGCCCGCAGCCGGAACATATACAACATTCGTGTCTATCAAAAATTCACCTGCTCTAAGATTTCTTGATTGCGCGTATATATTTGCCGTTATTAAAAAGGTGAATAAAATAACCATAACGATTAATTTTTTGACCATTAAAACCTCCTTTTTGTTTTTAACTCAATTTATAAATATAATATTATTGTACTGTTTTTTTGTTGTTAGTCAAGGTATTTTTAATGGTTAGTGCGTTGATGAGTAGATGCGTTAATGCGTAGGTGTGTTAGTCTGTTTTTTACGCACCAACACACCCACCGACCCACTGACTAACTGGGGTGTATTTTGTGTTTGGGGAAAATGGGGTTGACACTAAAATATAATATGATAAAATCACAATGTCAGGTTAGTATACAATGAATTTTTGTATAAGCTTTAAAGAAAGGAAAAAGGAGGGAAAATGGCAATATTAAAGAAGATTTTAATCGTACTTGGTTCTCTGATTGTTTTGATGGTAATTATAGCCGGGATTTATTTGCTGATTCATCGTCAGGGTGTTGCGGATTCTTTTGAAGTGGGTTCAACCGATATGAGCAAGAAGATTCTGATTGCTTCTCAAGGAAGCAAATATAAGAATCTTATGGTAGATACTCTTACTTCCAGATTGAAAGGAGAAGACGTATATATTAGTGTAATAGATATATCGGGATTAAATGAAATCGATCAAGAAGACTGGGATGCCCAGATTATTATTCATACTACGGAAGCTTACAAACTGCCGGAGCCTGTGAAAGAATATCTTCAAGAAATAGAAAATCCTGATGAAGTCATGCTTTTAATTACTTCAGGAAACGGAGAATGGAAACCGGAAGATTGTAAGGTTGATATTCTTACTTCCGCTTCAAAGGTTACCGGTATATCTGAATTAGCCGGTAGCGTTATGATTAAAGTAAATTCGCTTTTGGAGGAATAAATCTAAATAAAATTTTATTTCTTTTTTAGAGCTCCGCCGATCGCACCGCCTATTAGACCAAGTATTCCGAAGTAAAGCGAAGCTATAATAATAACACCGCCTGAGAAGGCTCCTAAGATAGCACCAAGAACTGCGCCAGGAGGTCCTCCCAGTAGTCCTCCCCATACACCGCCGATACCTGTAAAAATTACAGTAGCAAGAACTCCGACTATCGTTCCGCTAAGAAATCCGGCTAAAGCACCTTTACCGGGACCTTTGGCAATAATACCCGCAAGGAATCCTGCGAGGATCGTTCCTATTACCGGAATATTGCTGAGAACTGCCATGGCTATTGCCCCTACAAAAACAGCCAGTAAAAACATTACAACCTCCTTAAATTAGTTTGTCTTTATTTTATTTATTTCTCTTTTTCTGTCAAGTTGGCAATGTGTTAGTCTAGTCATTAATCGCCACAAAGGCACTAAGTCACGAAGCCACCCCACCACCAATAATAGGACGCAGATAAACGCAGATTAACAGGATTTTATTTTTGTTTTACCCTCCCAACTTCCTACCTAACAATTATCACCCAGAACTACGAACTCTATTTTTCACATTTCAATGCCTAACCCTGTTACTCTGTAAATTAACTCAGAAAAAGTGGGGAATAAATCTGAACCTGGGATGGGGAACAAAGTCGAACCTTGACAAGGAGCTCTAAGCTTTTTACCAGAGAAAAAATATGTTTTTTCTTGACAAAGCTGTGAAAATCTTTATATTTATCTTGAGGTCAGAAAGAATCCCACAATTTAGGTAATATATATGCATACTATTTATACTGAAGAGATAAAATATAATAAGGAGAAAAGGATTAGATTTATATTTGACTATGATGAGAATCGCGCGGTACGTGTATTAAGCCAATAATGATATATATACGAAGTAAAATAATACCTAAAGTAAGAATAAACGAAATACTTCGTATATACAAACGTTAGACGCAATTTATATGGAGGAAAATAATGAAAGAAGAATTATTTATTCTATGGACTAATGATAATCCAATTACTTCAGAAAAAATGGTTTGCATGTATGCTCATAATTCGGTTTTAGAGCGTTGGTGGGATAAAGTGACTGTAATAATATGGGGAGCTACAGCAACATATGTTGCTAATAATAAAGACATTCAAAATCGACTTGGACAAATGATGAAAGATGGAGTAAAAGTCTCTGCTTGTAAAGCTTGCGCTGATCAACTTGGTGTCAGATCTCATCTTGAAAATATAGGAATTGAGGTGAAGTATTGGGGGGAACCATTAACTGAGATACTTAAAAAGAACCAGAAACTATTCACTATATAAACTGCGCCTAACAGCGGCTTGCCGGCTTCGGCGCATACGCGCCTCCGCCCAAATTGGCACAAGGTTGTGAAACGGATGTTGGGTTTAAGGTGTAGAATTAAAAGGGCAAGAAGGTAGTGGTGCCAACTTCGGCAAGCCACAGAACGTTGTAGGCAATTGCTTTATAGAGGATTCCTTTGAAAAATTATATAAAAATTTTTTCAACAATTTATTTTATAATATCATTCATTTTTATTGTTATTTTCACATATGACTTTGGAAAAAATGTTTATTCTATATTAGGTCTTGATGGTATAATAAGAACTAAATATTATTATATAATAAATATCATTCTAATGATTTCTAATATTTCAATTATATACTTTATTTTAAAATCAAAATATACTACTATTATTATAATTATATTATTTATACTGGTTTTAAATGATTTATTTAACATTGTTAAACCACTATATTTAAATATCATGAACATTCCAGTACAATTAACTGACCCCGCTGATCGGTTTGTATATAATCAAACTCATAACTGGATTCGTAATATTTTTATTATAAATATATTGCTAAAAGTAAAGATATGTATTATTTATTTAATAAATAAAAAAAATATTAAAAATAGTATGATTAAGTAAAGCAACTACATACAACTTGGCATTGCCGGGCTCCGCATCCGCTACGCCCCAAATTGTCGCATCTTATTCTGAAACAAATTGCTTGTAGAATAAGTTAGTTTAAGATAAACTGTTAGTGTAAATTGGAACTGACAAGGGGCGACAACTTCGGCAATGCCATGTCCGTTGTGCGTCATACTAACGAAGAAGAATTCTTAAAAATAGGCTTATATAAAAACAATTATCAAATGATAAAAAACTACTATTATTTAATTGTCGGGATTTTATGCGTAATTTTCGTGTTTACGCATGCATGAATACATTAGCACCGTCCCCATTAATTAGCCGTGAGCCGTAAACCGAGTGCCGTTTCTGTACTGGTATCTAAATAAGAGGTTTCTTGACTTTTGTTATAATTGTTAATATAGTTAAAAGAAAAGGTATTTATGTTGACTATTAAATGCGCAGGATGTAAAACTAAAATTTTTAAGTATAAGAAAATTGGTAAAGGAAAAGTCCTTTACTGTTATAAAGATAAGATTGAAGAAGATTTTAGTATTAAAGAAGTTAATGAGTATAAATGTAAGAAATGTGGTAAGGTTATCGGGCTGGACCAGAGAGAGAAAATTAAAATGAAACAGAACTCTTTTACTACGTCGGGTTTTAAAGTGTAATTGCTTCAATTATTGCATTTTTTTTGTAATTTCTGTCATTTAATGATTAGTAACTTATAAGTTTTCTCGTTGTTATGCCTTTTAACGAAGTAATAGCCCGACGATATATTATTTATTTCTTCGATATCGATTTTTCTTCCCGTTATGGAATAAATACTGATTTCTTCATTGTATATTAATCTTTGAATATCAGGCAAGAATAAAGTTTTTTTTCTGCTTTCCAGTAATTTTTCTAACGGTTGGTGATTTGGGAAAAGATCGCTCCATTTGTACCACAGGGGAGAAAAGTAAGAAGCATCATGTGCCGAATCCGCGAAGGAAATAGCGAACAGTGAATCGTTAGGCAGGAAAAAAATTGTTTGTAAAGTATTATCTTGCGCCAGGGCTTTCATTATGTTTCTCATCCGGTTGAAAGTCATATCGGTATCTTTTTGCAGTGAATCGAGTGCAACGTTATATCTAAAGTCGGATATGGGTTCATAATTAACTTCTTCGTGATTGAGAGCCAAAAGATACCATGGATAAAGGTTTGCATCGTTTTTAGATGTTCTGAAAGTATCTCCGGATTCGTTCACGCATTCTAAAACAGCCGCCGAGATTGTAGAAGAGTCGACGTAGGGGATAACTGTATGTAAAAGCCATGCTCCGGCATTATTAACTTCGAGTACTTTTTCGTAGATATCTTTAAAGTTTATAGTATCGTCTTGATTGAAGTCGGGAGTTTCAAATATTTCTCTTTGTATGAATTGAATGGGTTCCATTTGGGGAGTGGTATACGGTGTATTATAATGATAACCGACATTGATTGCTCCGAAGAGCATATCTTCGTTTATTCCTGAAATCGGCGCGATTATCATAGGATAGCCAAAACTGATCCAGGGTTTCCCATTATCGGGTTCGACAGTCATAATGACACCGCGTTCGGCTGTCCCTATTTCATGCAACAGATCAAAATTTCGTCCGATAATGATGTTTCCTTTTATTAAAGTATCATTCTCCGTTACCTTACCCCAGGCAGACAAAGAACTGCAGCCAAGAGGATTATTACTTCCGAAAACATAACTTAGATCTAATACTGAGTTTGCCATAAGGATGTCTGTTATGTTTAAATCGCGGTTTAGTTCGGGGATGTGAATGTCTTCTCCCGCGGCTACTATACCGTCTATTAATCCTTCCGCGTCTTCTCTATATTTCTCAGGTACGACGAAATATTTGTTGTAATTCGCGTGTACGTAATCATACTCCAGATAAGTCAGCCCAACGATATCAAAGAAAAATTTTGAAAAGAATTCCGGTATTCTTTTGTTGAGCAGATATCCCTGCGCGAATCCCATTTCGTAATTGTTTCCCCACACATTGAGAATTTCCTGGTCGCCATTGGAACGAAGAGAACCGTTAACAGCGCTAACGTTTAAAGTAATAATAAAAATTAATATAGCTAAAATAAGCTTTTTCATTTTTTTCCTTCGAATATGAATTTTTTTTATTTGTTTTTTACTCTAAAATTGACTCAGGTCGAGTTTCGTTTGGACGCTTACGTTGTTCTCTTCGAACCATCCGCCTATCATTTCAAGAGCGTATCTTATCGTTGTTGATTGCGAGAGATATTTTTTTAAAGAGTCAAGAGGAGTGTCAAGAGGTTCTTTTTCCATTGTTATTATTTCGGAAATTATGCCGTTTGATTCTATGTATGCGAGGTCGATATCAAATTTACAGCCTATCATATGGAAAACTTTTCTGCTTTCGTCGGGAAAAACAAATAGCATCCCATGGTTTTCCGCAAGCGTATCTCTAAATGCCAGTCCGTTTACTCTTTCTATGGGTGTGTCTGCGATTTCTACTTGTACTATTTGGTTTCCTACTTCTATGGTTCTTGTATTTCCTTGACCGTTTCCTTCTGAAAGATTACATCCTGTAATAAATAAAACTATAAAAAAAAATATTAAAGTTTTATTCTGTCTTAATAATTGTCTCATAACAACGCCATCCTTTTTGTAAAACGGTTAAATATTATCCACATCTATTGATAAGGCAGTTGATACGCCGACTTCTTCCATGGTTATTCCGTAGATAAAATCAGATCTTTCCATTGTCGCTCTGTTGTGTGTAACGATCAATATCTGGGAAGTTTCGGAAAATTCACGCATTATATCGTTAAACCTCTCAATGTTATTTTCATCGAGGGGAGCGTCGATCTCGTCCATAATGTATATAGGAGATTGTCTTTTTCTCATAATTGAAAGAAGAAGCGCAACAGCGGCAAGGGTTTTTTCTCCGGTAGAGAATAATTCCATACTCTTAAGTCTTTTTCCTTTGGGTCGTACGAGAATTTCTATATCGGATTCGAGAATATTTGTACTGGGTAATCTTATATCGGCTTCTCCTCCGGGTGAGAGTTTGGTATAGATAGATTTAAAGTCTTCTTTAATACTTAAAATTGTTTCTTTGAATTCTCTTGTCGCTTTTGTATCTATTTCTTCTATGGTTTCTTCTATGTCCTGTTTGGATGAGATTAAATCAGAGCGTTCCGCTTCAATTTTATCCAGTTCTGCCTGTCTTTCTTCGTATTGGGTTAATGCGAGCGGGTTTATAGGGTATAGAGTTTCTATCTTCCTCTTTATTTTTTCTATATGCTCGAAAATGTTTTCTGCTATTTCTACTTCTTCTCCGTTTATTTCCACTCCGAATTCTTTGAATATTCCGCCTTGAAGACTGTCTTTTTTATAATTTTCTTCCGAAACTGCCATTTTTAACTCGGAGATTTCCTTTTCCAGTTTGTTCTTTTCTTCCTGCATGGATGTGTATTTCGATTTTTTATCACTAAGTATTTCTTCTGCTTTTTGTATCTTGTCATTTAATGCTGAATTCTTTTTCTTTAGTTCTTCAAATTTTTCCGTTCCCTTTTTAATGGTAACCGTTAGTTCCTTAATTTCTTTTTCAAGGATAGCTTTTCTCTGTATTAGTCTTAACCCTTCTTTTAGTTTGCCTATTTCTTCTCTGGTTTCGTTTTCCCTGTCCGTTATCTTTTCTTTCTTTTTTTCTACTTTTGCAAGTTCTTTTTCTGCTTCTTCTTTTTTATTTTTAATTTCTGCCTGGTTTTTATAGTTAAGGGAAAGTGTCTTTTTTACATTTTCCTTTTCTTTATCTTCTTCCGCGATTGTTTTCTTTATATTTTGGATTTCCTTTTTTGCGTTATTTATATTATTGTTAATCGATTCTATTTTCAGTTCTACCCGGCTGATCTCAAATTCGAATTTAGCTTTCTCTGCTGTAATTTTTTCCCTTTCTACATTTTCCTTTTTTAGTTTGATTTCAAGCTGATTGAGAATGTTTATAATTCCATTTCTCTTTTCTTCGAGTTTTTTAATTTGTATTTCGTATTCTTTTTCTTTAAGGGTGAGTTCCTTTTCTTTTGCTCTCCGGATTAGTACGCCTTCTTTATTTTTTGAGAGTATGATGAAATTGTCCATCAGTATATCTCCGTTTCTTGTAACCCAGAATCCGCCTTTCTCTTTTGCGTTTTTTATTGCTTCTTCGAGAGTTTCGGCAAAGTTGTATTGGGAGAGTTCTCTTTTGAGGAGATGAGCAAATTTTCCCGATACAACCCCCGCAAGACCACTATCTTTACCACCAGATTCTTCTTTGTCTTTTATTGCGAATATTCCGCCTTTTAATGATTCTTTTTTGATGAATTTTAACACTTCTTGTATTTCATTGGATTTTCCGACCGAACTTTTTACTCTTTCCTCGAATATGGCTTCTATCGCGGCTTCATAACCTTTTTTTACTTCTAGATTGTCCGAAAGTGAGGGTAAGTTGAATCTTTCGTTGATCTTTTTCATTTCTTTTGATATTTCAATGTCTTTATTCTTGTAAAACTCAATTTCTTTTTTTGTTTTTTCGTTTTCGGATGTTACTGATGTTAATTTTCGAAGGATAGCGGTCTTCTCGTTTTCAGACTTTTCAATTGATTTGGCAAGGAAGTTAATTGTTTTTGTATTTTCTTTTAATTTTTTCTCTATTTCTTCTATAGTTGAATTGAGCTCTTTTATTTTTATATTTTCTTTATCGATTTCTTTTTTATATTCTTTTTGATTTTCTTCAAGCGAAAGCATGCGTTGGCTCTGCTCTTCTTTTTTTACGGTGAGAGAAAGATTTTTTTCTTTTAATGTTTCGATTACAGAGGTTACATGCGAATATTCTTTTTCGATTAATCCTATTTTTTCCTTATGGATTTGTATTTGGGCGTTTAACTTTTCTTCTGTTCCTTCGATATCATCCATTTCTTTCTGTAATTCTTCTATTATGGAAGGGATGTCTTCCGGCAGGTCTTTAGTGAAGTTATCTATATGTTTAAGTTCGCCGGCATTTCCCGCTTTCTTTTCTCTTAAGTTCGATGTATTTTCTTGAATATCCTGTATTTCGTTTCCTCTTTCTCTGTATTCTTCTCTTTTCTCTCTTAGTTCTTCTTCGCCTATTTTTATTTCGCTTTCCCATTTGCTGATTATGTTCTGCGTTTCATTGATTTTTTTACTCTGTTCACCGATTTTGTTTTCTCTTTCTTTTAATGTGTTTTCTATTTCAAATAAACGGTGTTTAGCTACGATAATTGATTTTTCTTTTAATTCTTCTTTGAATTGATGATATCTTTTTGCTCTGTTTGCTTCGTTCTTAAGGGAACGAGCAATACTTCTCTTTTCGTTCAGGATGATTTCCACTTTTTCAAGAGAGTTGGATACGGAGTTTAGTTTGTTTTGCGCTTCTTTTCTGTCGCCTCGATATCTTTTTATGCCTGATATTGATTCAAAAATTTCTCTTCTAAGTTCCGAATCCGAGATTAGAAAATCTTCGACCAATCCCTGGTTTAAGATAGCGGATTTTAAACCGGTATTCGCGAACAGGTCCTGGATGTCGCGAAGACGGCAGGGAGTGTTGTTAATAAGGAATTCTCCCTCTCCCGAACGAAAAAATCGTCTTTTTATTTCTACTTCATCGTAGTCCGTAGGTATTCCGCCGTTGTTTTCAAAAATCAAGACAACTTCTGCCATTCCTACAGGAGCCCGTGTTTCTGTACCCGTAAAGATAAGGTCTTCCATTCCCTCTGCTCGCAGGGATTTAGCACTCGTCTCTCCGAGGGTCCATTTTATAGCATCTATTATGTTGCTCTTTCCGCAGCCGTTAGGACCGACGAATGAAGTAATGCCTTCTTTTAAATCAAAACACGTTTTCTTCGGGAAGGATTTGAATCCTGATAATCTAATTTCCTTTAAGCGCATATCGATTTTAATTTATAAAAATGAACAGAATAGTCAAGAGGATTAAAACCCATAATCCCCAAAATTAATCTCACCGCAGAGACGCAGAGAACGCAGAGATTTTAAATGTTGGTCTGTTGGACGGTTAGTCGGTTGGGCTGTTTTTCCCCACCAACACACTAACTCACTAACTTAATTCAAAAGAACAATTAAAACTTTAAATGGGGTGGGGGTATGATTTTATTATATTTTATTTTTCAGTAGATTTGGATTCGAATTTCCAGAAATCCTTCGGGGGTATTATTGGTATATTTTTGAATTTCTTTAGAATAAGTAGATCTTTATCGCCTGTGATAAGGCAATCCGCTTTTCCGCTTAATGCGCCGGCTATTACATTATCATCATCCGCGTCACGGCAAACTCGTTTTTTTAAGGTTTGGGCTTTTACAACTGTTAAATTTGTTTTGAGAAATGATAGGGATTCTTCTGTTAAGTGCTTGTCGAAGGAAAACTTTTTTCTTAAACTTCTATGATATTCGCCTAACACCCATTCGGTAGTCAGGATTGTATGGCTTGTTAAACAATGTTCGAAGAGTTCCGCGCAGATACCGTGAGAAATAAAAGCAGCAATGAGAACGTTTGTATCAAAGAATAACCTCATGAGACTTTTTCGAATACATCCTCATCGGTATATATACCTCTTTTTTTTGCTTCAGGAATCATTTTGCCTCTCAAATTCTTGAATTCCTCTTTCGCGAAAAATTGGCGCAAAGCCTGCTTTACGATTTCACTTTTGCTGTTTTGTAAACTCCTGGAAAGTTCTTCTAATTTTTTCTTTAAATCCGTAGTTAAACTGACTGAAATAACTTCTCTCATTTTTTTTGCCTCCTGTATTACAATTTAATAAAATTATTTCTTTTGTCAAGGATTAAATTTGCCACGAAGACACGAAGGCGCGAAGAAAAAACTAATTTAACCACAGAGCACACAGAGAACAAAAAAATATTGTGTTGTTTAAAACCCCACCCGCAACCCCGAAATTATTCTCACACGGAGGCACAGAGAACTTTATTGTTATAATTCAAAATTCTTAATTCTTAATTCATAATTCTTAAGGTCCGACCCCAGATACGCCTTTTATATTGATATTTTATGCTCCCTTTGATTTGTTATAAGTGATTTGCTTTGAGCCACAGTTGGGGCACTTCGTGGGCTTACCTGTACTTACCCAGTTATGACCACACTTGGTGCATAAACAATTGTATTCCGCTGGTTCTACTATCACTTCCTTCTTTTTTTTCATGTTTACAATCCGCCTTTTTTATTTATTCTAACATTGTTTATATGTACTAATGTTAATCGCTACAACACCATAGTTATATCGTATATAATGATTTCTACATTTCTGGGTAACTTTATTAATATTTGTCAGTATATCGAAAAAAGGACTAAATGTCAATAGTGGTATGCATTATTAGGTACTATGTATCAGGTATTAGGTTTTAGTAAAAAAATCAAGACCCGATCCCTTAGTCTTTTATTTTACGCACCAACTCACCGACCCACTAACCCACTAACTTTATTCAAAAGAACGATTAAAACTTTGAATGGGGTGGAGGGATGATTTCAAAAATTGTCCAATGTCTAGATTTGACCCCAGAAATATGTCTAGATTTGACCCCAGAAATACCAGAAATACCAGAAATACCAGAGATACCAGAGATATGATGCGAAGTTTTAATATCGTTAGGTCGTTAGGCGGTTAGGCCGTTAGGTAGTTTAAACAAATCCATTAAAATTATATTGACATTTATCGAGATTTATAGTATTGTTTAGTCAAGCAGGATTGAAATAAAAATATAAATAGGAATGAAATGAAAATACTTAAAAACGCATTTATTGTTTTCTTAGTTACTATGGCTATGATGATGTTCACCGGACAGAATGATATACTTGCTGTAACTGCGACTGTCGATACCAGTGAGGTTCATCAAACAATAGAAGGATTTGGCGCATCTCTTGCCTGGTGGTATCAAAATCTTTATTCCCATTCCGAGAGAGAGGAGATATACGATTATCTTTTCGATGAACTTGGTTTAGATATTCTTCGTCTGCGAAATATATATAGAAAGGGCGAGGATTCTGGGTTTGGTATGCTCGGAGAAATTGTGGACAGTTTTTATTCTCATTCGAAAAATGAACCGAAGATAATGATATCTTCCTGGTCACCGCCCGCCGATTTAAAAAGTAATAACAGTATTACCGATGGGGGGACTCTGGATACGACAGCGACCGGCGAATATGTCTATGGCGATTTTGCCCAGTACTGGGTCGATGCATTGGATTCGTTTGCGACAGTTGGTATTGTGCCTAATTATATCAGTATTCAGAATGAACCCGATTATACTGACGTATGGGAAACTTGTATACTTATTCCAACTGAATCATCTGCATATGCAGGTTATGACCAGGCGCTTGATTCTGTTTATCGGAAATTTCAGGAATTGCCTTCTCCTCCAAAGATTCTGGCAGCCGAGGTTACAGGTTTAGATGCTAATTTGTTTCAAAACTATGCCGACGAATTTAATCATGACAATGCTTATGGATATGCCTATCATCTATACAACGGAGGGAGTCCTGACAACTCCAATCCGGATGCGTTTATTCCCAATTTAACAGCAATAGCAAACGACTATTCCGATAAACCTATCTTTCAGACAGAATATTTTTATGGCGGATGGTTCAATACAGCCTGGCTTATGCACAACTGCCTTGTTTATGGTAATGTTTCCGGATATTTTTTCTGGACAGCAGCATGGGGTTATACGAACAATACATTTATTGATATAGGTGATGAAAGTACATATGTGGTAAACCAGGTCTACTGGGCATTCAGACAGTACTCTAAAGCCATTCATTACGGCTGGAAAAGGGTGGGAGCTACCGTCGATGCTGATAGTTTTCTTGTATCGGCTTTCATCAATTCTGCAGGGAACGAATTATCAACTATAATAATTAATATTAGTCATAGCAATGATTCTTTGGCTTTGGATATTTCGGGTTTTGATATGTCAGGAGCGAATATGCTGCGAACAACTGATGGAGAGCAATGCACTTTAGTGGGTTATTATGACGGCTCTACTTTAAATATTCCGGCAAGGTCGATTACGACGATTTCGACTCTGGAAATCACTCCGGGAAGTGATGGGGTAGAAGAGGAAAATGATAATGACTTAAATGTTGATTGTTCATTGGCTCAAAACTATCCCAATCCTTTTAATACGGCGACAACCGTTGAGTATTCTATATCCCGGGAAGGTTTTGTTAAACTGGCGATTTATGATATTTCGGGTCGAGAGGTAAAGACACCGGTTGAAAGGATAATGCCAGCCGGGAAACATACCGTTAATATTGAAGCAAACGACTTATCTTCGGGGATTTATTTTTATCAATTGGAAACAGGCGGAAAGAACATTCGAAAGAAGATGATTTTGATTAAATGAGATTGATATACAGGAGGGTATTTTTTCAACAACGAATCACACCCCGATACAGTCATTCTTCCTTACGGGGCATGCGAATAACACGAATAAAAAAATTTTTGTTTGTTTTTTTTGACTGACTACCAACTACTATCTACTAACTACTAGAATACAATTTAACCATTTAACTGATCCGCAGGATCAAAGAGATTGTCCAATGTCTAGATTTGACCCCAGAAATAGAAATACCAGAAATATTGACCCCAGAAATACTGGAGAATCAGACTGATATTAATAAAACAGAAATGCTGGATTGGAAATGGAAATAATTCAAAAAATAAGACCTGACCCCTCCATATACTAACAAAAAAAGGCGGGGAATACCCGCCTTTTTTATTCTACTTAGTTCTTATGACTCTAATTTATGTTTAAGTTTTTTGCTATCTTGTACTCTTCTCTATATGCCCCGAATCTTTTATTTATTAATTTCATTTTTAACCTCCGTTAGTTTATAAAGTTAGACGCAGGGAGGGAGGAAATGTTTCAGGTTTTTTATTTTTACCACTTAGCCATTAAACCATTTAACGATTCAACTATAGCGATAGCTATTGTAAGGAGATTGTCAAGAGTTGAGATTTGACCCCAGAAATATTGACCCCAGAAATACTATTTAACGATTCAACTTAGATTTTGGGAATCTATGTAAAGAAATATCCCTTGACTATTATATGTTCTTTCTTTATTATTTTTATATATTATGACTAAATATAGTAATATAGTATTATTAATATTCCTTTTTGTGATAGTGATGACAGGATGTAAATCATCTCCTACGGAGCCCGTTAATGATTTTGATTCTGAAGATATACAGGCGGCAATCGATTCTGCCGCGGCTGGCGATACGGTATATATCCCTGCCGGACGTTCTACCTGGAGTGAACGGGTAGAAATTAGGAAGGAAATTTATATTTTTGGCGCGGGTATAGATACTACAATAATAACAAGGGTAGATGGGGGAGAGGCATTTTACATCAATATCGATATCGGTGATACGATAAGAATATCTGGAATGACAATAGATGGAAATGGTGAATCAAATGGAATTATTAGTCATTATGCTAAAAATTTTCGAATAGATAATAATAAATTCCAGAATTGTATTACAGGATTAATTCTATGGAATTATTCTTACGGAGTAATTGATCACAATATCTTTTTCGATATTATAGTGGAGGGTCTTGTGATTTATGGTGATGATGCAGAAGGATGGGATAGAGAAAATACTTATATAACTACATATGGAGATAACCTCGGGCATCCCGAATTTATTTTTATTGAAGACAATGATTTTATTTATTCTGAAAACGGAGAAGTTGATTATCTTGCGCATGCTGTAGCTTCCAATCATGGTGCACGGTATGTCTTTCGTTATAATACTGTCAATGCTTTATATATCGAAGACCAATTACATCTTCCGTCTGCCGTAGATGTGCACGGGAATTTTTCTTATGGAAGAGGTACGGTCGCTTTTGAGGTATATAACAATACTATTTATTCCGAGCATAGTTACAGGGGAATCAACATAAGAGGCGGAACCGGAGTTATCTTTGGCAATGTATTTACAGGTGATTTTACTCATCCGATTCATTTGACCAATTACAGGTCATGGGGTACTCCCTCAAGTGAAACCCCCGGAGGATGTCCCATCGGAGACTATGATCCATATTATTGCGCAGACGATTATCCCTGTATTGACCAAATAAATAATCTATATATCTGGGATAATACCTATAACGGAAATACGGTTCAGGCTGAGATAGATGATAGGGGATATAATACGATTCACATTCAGGAAGGCAGGGATTATTTCCATGAGATGCGACCCGGCTATACACCCTATACTTATCCTCATCCATTGGTGAGCGATTAAGGTTTTAATTATTAGGTTTTAAATAAAATTCAAAAAAGAAGACCTGACCCCTCTATACATTAACGAAAAAAGACGGGGAATACCCGCCTTTTTTATTCTTCTTAGTTCTTATGACTCTAATTTATGTTTAAGTTTTTTGCTATTTTGTACTCTTCTCTATAAGCCTCGAATCTTTTATTTGTTAATTTCATTTTTAACCTCCGTTAGTTTATCAAGTTAGACGCAGGGAGGTTGAGTTTGTTTCAAGGTTTTTTGTTTTTATTATTTACCGATTCAACTATTCAACAATTTTACGATTTAACTATAGCGATAGCTATTGTAAGGAGATTGTCAAATGTTGAGATTTGACCCCAGAAACGCCAGAAACGCAAAGAACGCAAGGTTTTCTTATTGTTTTTTTTCTAATTTCCCAATTAACGAATCAACGACTCAACCAATTTAACTGTAGCGGTAACTATTGTAAAGAAATTCAAAGAACAAGACCTAACCCCCTCTACTTTTCTAATTTGAATTAATTGTAAAATGCCAATGGTCAACCTGTTTTCTTGTATAAGCGTCTCGTATATCTTGTATTTGAAATTTAACTGTATATTCTCCTTCAATGGGATTTCTAGGGTTATAATCGTAGATAATATCCCAATAGTGCCTGGATTCATGTTTACATATAATTGTTAAAGAATCAGAAAAATCGATAAAGTTACTATCCGGTGACGCAGGATCATCTATCCATAAATATACTTCTGAGGTATCGAGAGAATTATACCAATGTTCTACATAAATATGGATAGGGATTGGAAGGGAATCGTAAGTTTTTCCTTTAAATTCCGGGAAAGGAACGTAAAGCCAAAAAGGATCCCATCTTAAGTATATTCTTTTACTTTTATAACCAATTCCAACTTCGAATTGGTTGTCTCCTGGAAATTGATCAAGTTCTGAATCTTCAACAAAAACGAAGCAAAAATTTGTGTCGTCTATCATAAAGGTTTTGAGATTGCTAATACGATTAAAGTTTAATTCTACGTAACTGCTATAAATATTTTTGATTGAACAATTAATAAGTTTACCCCATAGTGAATCTATCTTCAGATTTAAGTTTATTCTTTCCGGATTTTCCTCCGGGAGAGTTATTCTTTCAGGATGACCTTCCACATTGTAGGCTGTAAATCGTAAACCATATTCTGGTTCTGGTTCCTCTGGACCAACAGGTGATTTTTGGACGCAGGATGAAAGACAAAAAATTATTAGAATAAACAATAAAATAATTTTTATACTGTATTTAGTTTCTTTTAATATAAACATAATTATTAAGTAAAAATACGAATATGCACGACTTTTGTCAACTGCTAGACCTGGTAGACCAACGATAAATTAATCCCACGGAGAACACAGAGGATTTTTGTTTGTTTTTTTGACCAGTGACCAGAGGCTAACGACAAGTGACGATATCCTTCTTTTCACATTTCAAGGTCTGACCCTGTTGATACCTGTTGATATTATCAAAGAAGACCTGAGCTAACTATAACATAATTTTAAAGTTTCAGATTTTTTATTCTTTTAGAGAAGACTCTGTGAAATTTTTCTGCGTAATTTTTACACCAACTGAAGTATTCTTCCCATCTTTCTTTATTTTTTATATCACCTTCTGTATAAAGAATAATTCTACTGTCTTGTCCCTCTGGAAGCTCTTGCCAGTTTAGCTCTTCAGATAGTTCGGTTTCAATGACTTTTTTCTTCTTTTCCAATTTTTTAAACGCAGTTTTAGCAGATTCTCCTCTCATATATATTTCGCAGCCTAGTCTTTTATCCCGTGTATTGACAGTTAAGCTAAGATTAAAATAAGATCTGCCTATGGCTATGGAGTACCAATGTTGTGCTCGTGGTGTACGAAGTCTTAAAAAAGTCTTGTTTTCCTCCATATATTCCTTTAATGTTTGCCAAAATTCTAATTGTAATACTTTTGTTTCCGATAGGCTTTTAGAAGTTCCTTTTAACATTTTTGCCCATTCATTAGGACTGCATACAACGTTGAATTTGGGCGCTAGAGGAGAATTTCCAATTTTCCAGAGTTCTATTTCTAAAGCAAAAAAGGCTATTTTTTCATCTGTTATTTCGTTCAGCCAATCTATGGCATTTCGATGTTCTTCACTTACTTTTCCACATATCCAAACAATAATAGAGGCATCTAATCCCGATGCATAGGTAATAATTTTTCCTAAATGGTCATGATTCGTTTTTCCTAACTGGTTTTCAACAATGATGTTTCTATCGCTGTTAATATCAATAGCAAGTAAATCAGCATAGAATTTACCAACTTGGACTTCTGTATCTTTTAGTTCTATTTCTAGTCCTAGCGCATTGCCTAATAATTCTAAAGATTCTTCTTGTGCTAACCAAGGAGTGAATTCCCTCGCTTCGTCTTTCCAAAATTCTTTTAAATTTATTTTCTTAAGTTTGGCAAGATCCATAACAACCTCCCAATTTGAATTATGTATTTAAATGATACCGATAAAAACAATAATTGTCAAGGAAGAAAAATATACCAGAAATATCAATTGCCCCCTTGACAATCCTCGCATTTTTGATATAATATAGTTATATACATAAAC
>Ga0315544_1001232_pt1 | contig 20509 bp, 19 predicted proteins | sample SalMarSW160130MG_2_FD_202543 | JGI IMG/M metagenome (GOLD analysis project Ga0315544, IMG submission 202543) | Salt marsh sediment microbial communities from the Plum Island Ecosystem LTER, Massachusetts, United States - Salt Marsh Sediment SW1601-130 ... | reverse complement strand
TGCCTAACTGGCGCTGGGTTATAGCACACTTTATACTGGAGTAGACATATTCTATAGGGTCTTCAATAGTAACTACGTGGCGGCTTTCATTGTTGTTCAAGTGGTTAATCATAGCTGCCAGGGTAGTGGTTTTACCACTGCCGGTAGGTCCGGTAACTATTACCAGCCCTCTCTGCTTTAAGACAAGCTGCTTACACATATCGGGCAACTCAAGTTCTTCTACGGTGGGGACTTTTGGTGGCAACAGGCGTATGGCGAGGCTGACAGCCCCGCGTTGCTGGGCAGCATTACACCGCAGATGACCAATACCAGGTAGGATATAGCTAAAATCAAGCTCCAAATGCTTGCTGAAATCTTCCCTTTGCTCGGGAGTGGTTATCTGGAGAAAAGCCTGATTTATCTCGTCGCTAGTTAGCGGCGTGGCACTATCTATCGCCTTTAGGGAGCCATCAATGCGCAGCAATGGCGGGCTGGAGACAACCAAGTGCAAATCAGAGGCAGCCTTTGATTTGGTGGCATATAATAATGCAAAAATATCCACTTCTACACCTCTCTATTTGAGTAGAAACTCAAATTCAAACCCTGTGATTTTCCCCTCTTCCTCTATAGCTTCTATAGATGAGATAATCACCGCAGCAAACCTGTCGCCGGTTCTTAAATCTCTAGCATATTTGAAAATGCTATACTCGTCTGGGGATATGCCGCTTACCGTTACGGTATCGACTGTATGATTAATTCCGGTCAGGTCTGCTTTCCCGGGCAGCAGGCTTACTATCTGGCTCAAATCTCTGTTAACCTCGTCACGAACTTCTCCCAAAGAGGTAAATGTAGTATCAAAAATATTGGTAGTGGATTCTAGTGCCGTAATCTGCGGCGTTATATCCACAATCTGTTGCTGCAGTATCGCTATTTGATCATTCTCTTGTTCAAGAAGCCTCTCAATGGGTGCTATTTCCGAACGCAATGTGCTGGTATAAGAAGCCTTGTTGTAAACGAGAAATCCCATATAGAGGAGTATGCCAATACCGATGATGAGAGCAATTGGGACAACGATGTTTGGTAAACGGACAGCCTTGGGCAGGTAAATCTCAGGCAGGGTGTTAAGATTCACCAGTGAAAAGTTAGCTTCCCCTTTTTCGGGCAATAGCTCCTTGAGTGCCAGCCCTATGTTGACCATAAATTCGTTCGGGTCAAATGCCGCAGGGGATTCTACCGGCGATGGCAATACTGACACTGGGCGCTCCAACTTGCCAGCCAGTGATTTCCAGCTATCCGGTGCCTGTGCCAGGTCACCGCAAACAAACATAGGCACAGTTGCATCTAGAGGCGCTTCCTGGTGGCCGGAATCGTAGAAGGCGATAGTTCTATCAATCTCTTCAGTGATGGTGGGTAGCTTTTCTGATAACGATTCAGCCTCGCTGGGTAAAGATAGCCTGCGGATTAGCTGGGGAACCCTATCGACCATCACCATAATGTCGAGGTGGTCTAACCTGGCATTTACAATAATAGACCGGGGTTCATTCACGGTCCGGCACAAGGCTAGAGGAGCTAGATCCATAATATATGGCTGAAGACCTGCCTGGTGCAGCGTCTGGTACAAAGCGTCAGCTATATTGCGGGGGAAAGCGGTTAAGAAAACAAGTGTTTCTCCCATGGTGGTAGGAAGCGACTGGTATGAAAGGTAGACCTCATCTAAAGGTACAGGTATCACCCTTCTCGCTTCACGCTTTACCGCCTCAGGCAATACCGCATCAGGCAGCTCGGGGAGGGCTACTATACGGTATACCGAGTTGTGCCCACTTATACCGGCGACGACCTTCCCCATGCCCACTTTCCCTAGCTTAAATAGCTCCTTGAGCTTTTCCGCTACTTGAGCTTGGTCAAGGATGAGCCCCTGGCTGACCAGACCTGGCTCCAGAGGTAAGCTAGCCCACTTTTCTACTCGCCTGCCCCCCATTACCAGTAGGCTAGCAGCGTCATCTCTAATGAGTAATGTAGTAACTTTCTTAGCCATAGTTATTCACCTTTAAAACTATAAATAGTTAACCTGATGGTAGCCGTTGGCTCTTCCTTCTTGTCAGGTTCGGGAACTTTCATATTTACCATTTCCACGGTAGCAGTGGTGAAATACCTACCTGTGGCTATGATATTAATAAAGGCTAGCATATCCGTTACCTTACCCCGCACCTCTATTTCAAAATTGGTAATGGAGTAGGTAATAATATCCTCCACCAATCTGTCGTGCGGCTCTGACGCAGTGAGGCTGACTATTTCCAGGTTGCAATCATGAGCACTCATAAATAATTCCTCGTCGTATTCAATGCTCTTCACTGCGTCGGGGAATTTTGCCTTACTGCGGCTAAGCGATAATGTGGCTTCACTTAGTTGGCTTTCCAGGGGGGTCAGTTGGCTTTCCAAATCCTCCCTTTCAGAAACAAGTTGGGGCAGGAGAGTTTGAGACGTAGACAAGCTCTCCTCTAACTTTTTCTGCTCGCCAGCCTGCTGAGAATTGAATATAAGCAGGGCAATGATGGCGATAATGAAAAAACCAGTACCCAGAATAGACCAAGCTGTCTTACTTAACCTCATTTTTTTAACCGCTCCATCAAATTATTAAACAAAAGCTTTTACCCCCTTACCAGGTAGGTAACGGTGCCCCCGGTGATGGTTTCACTACGGAAGGATAGAATGATATAGATGAAATTAAAAAGTTCTGCGCCAGTGGGGTCTGGGCTTGCATAGTTGAGCATTACCTCAGCCGAAGAATCCCCCGGCTTGAGAAGACCGTCGCTTGGCGGGTCTCCCCAGGGAACGTGAAAGGTATCAATATCTATGCCATCCGCGGTAATCTCGAGGGACTTAGAATTCCAGACATTGTTAGGACTGCTGGCGTTATTTGGCATACGCGGGGTGTACGAGGTTGGTGCAAGTTCAATGCCATCCCAGAGCTTATAGATGTCAGGTATTTGATCGCCAGGAACGTTCGGCGCATTAATTGCTATGAAATCACCAGAGTAGCAGCCATCGCCATCGCCAACAAAGCAGGTAATCTGAGCGGCATTGACCTCGCCGACAATCGGGTCCGGGACGAGGAAGCCACCGATGGAAAACTTCAGTCCGTCAGTGTGAGGGGCAATATAATAAAAGGTATCAAAGAGGTAGAGTTGGTGTCTTTGGGTCTCGGGGCTGGAGTAGATGATTATCAGCGACCAGCCGGCATAGGACCATTGGGAACCAGTATCCCCATATATGTCGCCGACGGTGTAGGTTCCATTGCCGGTGCGCTTCGCCCCATCGCCTAGGTTAGAAAACGCCTGCACCAGTCCAGTTACATCCTTAAAACAGGAGTAGGAAAAGCCCTGGGGGCCACTCATTGGGTCGAAGTTTTCCAGAACTTGCCACTTGTCGGCAGTTATCTTTTCATAACCTTGGGTCGGCACTGTTGGATTGCCAAATTCATCTTCGGCAAAGTAGACCTGGTTGCCGTTTATCTTAAAGATAGCTGAAATATCAGCTATTATGTCTGACTGTGTCCAGATTCTAATATTATCAATATAGGCAGACTCAAGATTCGAGCCCGACCCTTCATTAAAGCCATCCAGGTAAAACCTTATCTTGAAGTTCTCGGTTAGATATTCATCTTCAATAGTATAGCTGAAAGTACTTGGAGGATTATTACCGCAAAAGGCGGTGTGCCATTCACCCCCGCCTGACTCATTATAAAATTGAAACATAAGGCAATCCTTGTTTGCTCCGCTACCTTCTAAGTTTCCTGATTCGGATTGATTCCATGTAATCACGGTGGAACCGGACGGGGCTGATCTTAAATCTACAATGTCCAGCATGGTAAGATATCTATCGGATTCACTGCCATAGTGATGCCCACTAAATTGCGAGGGTGCCCACACCGGGTAAAGTCCCCAGTCGTCACTGGTATCCCCATCCCACTTATTGAAGTTGGAACAATCGTCCCAGAATAGTGTTGCCACCGGAGCTTCTTCCACCCAGCCTGACCAGTAAAGATAGGCAGCATCTACTTGGGCGCTAGATGGGATATCACTAGCCGCGGCATTACTATCATCAAGTAGTTCGTAACGGATATCCAACGGATTGTAGCCATGCCCAGTACCTTCTATCATCAGGCTATTGCCGATAGCCCGGTAGTCTCCGGATATGGCGGAGCCCAGTTCCCGTAGCTCACTTTTGATGGCATAGGCGTCAATAATAGTGCCGTTCTCGCCGTCGCCATCGGCGTCGGCCGTGGATTCAATATGATAGACTTTGACATCAGCATCCCAGGTATAAGGAATATCACCAACCCCGCTGGTTGTTATCCAGGAGAGCGCTTCGGGGCTTCGGTCCGGCTGACTGGGGATAAATTTGAAGTTGATAATACTGGTCATGGGAAAGTCAAACTCGCTGGCACCGGGGAGGTCGGTAAAGTAAACGGTTTCCAAGAAAGTCCAGACCACGGCTTCACCACCACAGTGGGGAGTGATTTCCCGATAGTAGCTCTTACTGTTAGCATCCAGCCAGGTCTCAAGGTTGCACTCACCCGTTTCATCATAGCTAAAGCCGGGTGGCAGCCATACCCCTATCTTACTTACTACCAGGGGAGCATCAGACTCGTCTTTGTAATAGTATATCTTGATTTGCTGGGTTAATTCCTCAGAGACATTACCGGCTATTATCAGCTTGCCTGCCCCAATTAGCTGCCTGGCATAATCAGGGCTTTCTGGTTTGTCTAGACCCAGGGGAATCCAAACGTTTTCTATACTAACATATACATCTATGTCATTTATCACTACGGGATAGGAATCAGGATATTTATATTTAGTAGTGTAGTTATAGGTGTCATAACTACTGAATAAGTCGTCTAGATGGTTATATTTTATCTGCCATAAGCCATCCTCAACCCCGCCATCAGCGGCATAAAACTCATCGGCTATCTTCGTGTATAACTGACCAATTTTAAGCCCGGAGCTCGTATAGGTGAGGAGGGGAGCAATGATAAGACCGCCCACAGCCATTAGAATCAGGACTATAGGCAGGGCCTGTCCCTCCGCATTCCTTATCAGTTTATTTAGTATCTTTTTCATCATCTTATTATCCAATATTTGTTTATTATATGCCGGGTCTGGGGATAGCTTCATATACCCTGGTCTCGATTACTCGCTGTGAGCCAATGCCTACGATGGCGGTTATTGTGAAAGAGAGCGAATAATCATCATCGTTGTCAGGTGGGTTAAGAAAAGTTTTAAGCTCGTCGGTTTCAGGGTCAATACTAATAATGTGCTCAAACACAAGGGTTCCGTTTGGCTCCTCATTAATGTATTCCTCTCGTTGGAGTCTATTGTCTGCTATGCTGTAAACAATCTGATACATATCATTGTTCTCCCACTTAGTCCAGGTCAGGGTAAGCGGGAAGCCATCATCGTCCTCGGTCCGGTCCACAGTTTGAGCCATCCCAGCATCTAGGCTGATCTGACGGCCAGCGTCCTGCGCCCGGCTGATGGCGTCGATATGGTTATTGGAGCGGGCTTCACCATCAAACACCTGGAAAAGAACCATAGTAACGGTGCTAACGATGATGCCAGTAATAGCTAGAGCTATCAGCACCTCCATCAGGGTAAAGCCCTTCTGGTTTCTATTTATTAGTCCAAGCCGGTGAAACATCATCGTGCTGTCTTATAACCCTCCAAGTTGATTATTGTATCATCATCAAGATACTTGATGGTTACTATTATCTGCTGAAGCCCATCATCGCTGCTAGTGCCATCGTTTTGTGGGTCCAGTCGGTAAGCATTGACATTGACAGTAAAGCCGGTATAGCCGTTGGGGAGAGTATGCGGCTTATCAAAATCCCACCAATCGGGCAGAGACTCTTCTGGCCAGTCCGACGGCAATGGAAGCTCATAAGACCAATCAGCACAACTGTAATCCTGGCTCTTGACGTATTCCATTTCGCTTCTAGCCAGGCTTTCAGAAGTGGCTTGCTCATCAGCAACAACGACCGACTTGGAGGCAGTAGCCAAAGCGCCAAGAAAGGCGATGCCAATTACGCCCAAGATCGCTAGCGCTATTATCACCTCAACTAAGGTGAAGCCTTTTTCTTTTCTCATCGACCTTAGCATCTAAAAACCCACCTGCCCATAGATAGAATACATAGCTGAAACCATAGATATAGCAATAAAAGCAACCATTAAGCCTATGAATATGGTTATAGCTGGTTGAATAAGCCCCACCGCGAAGCTAGTCCTGTCATCAGCCTCAACCTCATAGGTCTGAGCTACGGTAGCTAGCGTGTTATCAAGGTTACCGGTTTCCTCGCCAACTCCAGCCATCTGCACCATCAAAGGTAAGAAGATTTTCCTCTTTCCCATAGGTTTGGATAAGCCTTCGCCTCTAATCAACCCCTGCTGAACCTCAGTCAGAGCGTTGGCCATAATCTTATTATTAGTGCCGTGGATAGCCTGAGCCATGACTTCGGGTAAGGGCAAGCCGACTTTGAACAGGAGCGATATAGTCCGGCAACAGCGGGAAAGCTCGCTAAGTTGGTTAATTCGCCCAATTACGGGTAAACTGAGCATCATTTTATCCCACTGATATTTCCCGGCTGGCGTTCTGATATACAAGTAACCTACAACAGCAACTGCTACTATCGCTATCAGAACATAGAACCCATAACTGATAAGCCATTTAGATGTGCTTATCAGTATCACCGTTGCTATAGGTAGATCAGCTCCGAGTGTAGAGTATAGTCTGGTAAAGGCGGGCAGAACAAAGGTGACAAGCACGCTTATCACCACCACAGCTACAATGACAACGATAATGGGGTAGGTTATGGCATTTTTAATCTTCTTTTCGGTGACAGTTCCCCTCTCCAGATAGTCAGCCATTTGTCTTAGCACTATTTCCATATTGCCGGCCTGCTCGCCGGCAGATATTGTCCGATGGTAGAGTTCAGGGAAGGCCCGTGGGTGTTTACTTAAGGCTGCTGATAGCGAACTTCCACCGCGAATGTCAGAGGCTACCTCGCCAATCACTCCTTGCAGGGTGCGATTTGTTACCTGGCTTTGTAGTAGCTCTAAAGAGGTAACAATATCGGTGCCAGATTCAAGGAGCAAAGCTAGCTGGCGGGAGAACATTACTATTTCTCTCGTCTTTACCCGTGTGAAGCGGGATAACAGCTTTTCCTTATTAAAAAAGGGAATTATTTCCTTCAGGCTAATTGTTTGATAGCCGCCATAATTGAGCAAGTTGGTAGCTGCTTCTTCGTTGGTAGCCGAGAGCCTGCCTCTGACCACTTGTTTATCTTCAGTATAGGCTACATATTCATAATCCATTTTTAACCCCCAAAGCCACTAGTCTGCAGAGTAGGCATTACGCAGCACTTCAGACGGCGTGGTGATACCCTCCTTTACCTTGCGCATACCATCGTTCATCATGGTTACCATGCCCTCCTTAATTGCCTGAGCGCGAATCTGGCTGCTGCTAACCTGGCTGGTGAGCATTGTCCTTACGGTGTCGCTCATACTTAGAATCTCAAAGATTCCGGTTCGGCCCAGATGACCGGCATAAGCACATGTCTTGCAGCCAGTGCCATATAGGAATTCAGTCTTCTTCTCCCTGATTTCCTTTTCGTAAGCCAGCTGCTCTACCACCGGCGCCTCAATAAGATGGCTACAATCAGGGCAAATGCGGCGCACCATCCGCTGAGCGACAACGCCGATGACCGCTGAGGCTATCAAGAAGGGCTCTACGCCTAGGTCAAGGAGACGAGAGAGCACACCAATGGCATCGCTAGAATGGACAGAAGATAGCATCAGATGCCCAGTCAGAGCGGCTTGAACCGCTATGTTAGCTGTTTCAGCATCGCGTATCTCACCGACCATTATTACATCGGGGTCAAGGCGAAGTATGGACCTCAAGCCAGTGGCAAAGGTAATGCCAGCTTGAGGATTGACCTGAATCTGATTAATATCCTTAAACCGATACTCCGCCGGGTCTTCAATGGTGATGATATTTCTCTCCAGGCAGTCAAGAGAATTGATTGAGGCATATAAGGTGGTAGTCTTACCAGCGCCGGTAGGGCCGCTGATAAGAATCATGCCATAGGGAGTCTTGAGCATGCTCTCATACCTTGCCAGACTATCAGGTAGCATGCCAAGCTCGGATAATCCTAGAGTAGCCACTGCCTTGTCCAAAAGGCGCAGCTCTGCCATCTCGCCATTAACCGTGGGGGCAGTAGCTACTCTGATGTCTATTTCTCGCCCTTTAGCCTCAGTAGAGAACTGGCCATCCTGGGCATGATGACGGTCGGCAATATTCATATCGGCCAGGATTTTGATTCGGGAAACGAGAGCTAAATGTATGTTCAGCGGCAGAGACATCATATCCTGAAGGGTGCCATCAATACGGTAGCGTACCCTCAATCTATCTTCTTCAGGCTCAATGTGGACATCAGAGGCGCGGGCTTTGATTGCTTCTTCAACGATAAGGTTGAGAGCTTGAGCCAGAGGGGCATCAGTATCGGCAGTAATTGCCAGCCTCTCTTCACTTGCATCACCAGAGATGGTGATACGGGAAAGCTGCTTTTCAATCTCGCCATAGCCTTTATAGTTAAAGTCGATAGCCTCTCGGACTTCCGTGGCATTGGCAGCTATAGGTTTAATCCTCAGCCGGCTCAGGGCGGAGAAAGCCTCCAGTGCAAAGATGTCAGTCGGGTCTACCATAGCTACCTGTAATGTGTTGCCAGATACAGACAGGGGTATGGCATTGTACCTTCTCGCCATCACCTCAGGAATTAATTGCAATGCTTCAGTCTGAATCGCATGCCTCAAGTGTTTGGGTTTAGGCTTAGTCTCCGTAGCCTTTGCCTTTTCTGCTTTAGTTAGCTTTTCCTCTTCTGCCTTAGTTAGCTTTTCCTCTTCTGCTTTAGTTAGCTTTTCCTCTTCTGCCTTAGTTAGCTTTTCCTCTCCTGCTTTAGCTAGCTTTTCCTCTCCTGCTTTAGTTAGCTTCTCCTCTCCTGCTTTAGTTAGCTTTTCCTCTCCTGCCTTAGTTAGCTTCTCCTCTTCTGCTTTAGTTGGCTTTTCCTCTTCTGCTTTAGTTGGCTTTTCCTCTTCTGCTTTAGTTAGCTTTTCCTCTTCTGCTTTAGTTGGCTTTTCCTCTTCTGCTTTAGTTAGCTTCTCCTCTAGTGGGGCAGCCTTTTCTTTGGTCAGCTTGGGTTGGGCAGCGGTTTTTTGATCTGGCTCAAGGACCCTTATCCGCTGTTGCTGGGCGAATTGCTGCGCTTCAGGGCTAAGCTGCATCGGTGCAACAATGATTTTATCATCAATGCCAACCTCGTAGGCTTTGGTATCAAATAAGGCTACCTGTTCCAGACTTATCTCCTTTGTCCCGTTTAGGAAATCTATACCCAGGCTGTGCCCAACACCGTCAACGTCAGTATAAGCCAATATATCAAAGATATATTCAACTCCTGACCTGCCTCGAACTTTGGCTTTTTCCTCGACCCTATAGCCTCGATTGGCTAAAGATTCCATGAATTGTTCCTTTGTTCCAAATCTAAAGGGCTCCTTTGGCTTAACTGGTGGCTTAGGCTTCAGGTTTAATAATGATTCTATTTGTGCTTTATTAATGACCTTTATTCGCTGCTTTTCAGCCAGCTCTTTTGCTTCCTGACTAAGCTCGGGGATGGCAATGAAAATCCTTTCCTGAATGCCGGCATCATAGGCTTTGTTGGCAAAGCTGAAGACAGTGCCCGCCTCTGTATCACTGTTACCTCCAGCAGTGATGCAGATAGCAATAGTGTGGGTGGCAAAGCCGTCGTCCTTTTGAGCCAGCATGTCAAAGGTATGCTCAACCCCTGACTTCCCCAGAAGTTTAGCCCCCTCGGTTATCTCATAGCCCTGCTTCTCCAGATACTCCTTAACCTGAGACTTTAGTTCCGGGCCGATTTCTACTTGACGCACTTTATACTCTCCCTAAAAGCTTGCTGAAATACCTATCATGGTTTTTCCCGGGCTAAAAGCCAGCCATTGCGCATGGCTAGGGCAACAGCGTGGGCTCTATCATTGGCATTTAGTTTACGAAGAATGGAGCTAACATGGTTCTTGATTGTTTGCTCACTGATGTCCAGGATATAGGCGATTTGCTTGTTTGAGTTGCCCTGGGAGATATAGTTTAGAATCTGTGCCTCCCTGTTGGTGAGGGGTGCAGCCACGGCTTCAATACCTTTTCCTATTGATGCTAGGTCCTGAAATTGCTTTAATACGTGCTTGGCAACCGTGGGTCTAGTTGTAAGGCTTTCATTGATGGGGTATTCACCGTTTTTGGCTCGTCTTACGGTGCTAATTAGTTCTTCGGCAGAAGCCTTCTTATTCAAGCAGGCTACGGCTGCGGTTTTAATAACCTCGAAAAGCTCCTCGTCATCGGGGTTGGGGCTTAGCATTATTACTTTGGTATTTGGGTAGAGTCGGGCAATTTTTCTACTCAGTTCAAGCCCGCTGAGAGTGGCTAGGTCAGTGCCTAATAAGGCAACATCGGGGAGATTGGCTTCAATTAGCTCTAATGGTTCCTGAGTCGGGTCACATTCTAATATTTCGAAGTCAGGCTGTTGAGACAGTACCTGGCGCACGCCCGCCCTGAAAAATGCTTGCTCATCAATTATCATTACCGTGATTTTATCCACTCCATTACCTCCTGATTAGACCTTATACCTTGTAGTTGACCAACACCTTATCATCACCTATAGAGCTTGGTTTGTCAGGGGGGGGTTCCTCATCTCTCACCTTCGCTGTTCTTGATTCTTGTGAAATGAAGCTAGCAATATCTTCCTGTTGGAATCTCCGGTCACCCCGGGCGCCGATGCGGTATGTCTTTAGCATTCCCTGATTACTCCATCGCCTTACGGTGTTAATATGTACATTAAGCAGGCGGGCTACATCGCTTGTCGTCAGCATAGGGTCAATTTTTTTAGGGTTTGCCATAGTTTACTTCCTCCCTCAGGCTACCTTAAACTTACATCTAACTACTGTACTTTATCTTAACTTTCTCCCTCAGACTACCTTAAACTTACATCTAACAACTATACCTTATCTTACTTCCTAGCACAACCACCCAAATGGGTCAATTTTAGTAGCGGATAGTACTGGGAAAAAAGTCCTAGTGATTGACAAGGCTTTTACCAGTCTCTATACTGAGATAGCGAATGTTTATTATAGGGCGCTGGTTTAGCCATATTTGTGGCAAGGACAGCTAGGTTCAAAAGTAGGCAGGGGACGAAATGGTAAGATGTCCTAATTGTGGTCAAAAAACTGAAGGCGACTTTTGCCAGTGGTGCGGCTATCCCGTAATGGGGGGTGGCCCGGTTAAGGGACAAAAGGCGAAGCGGGAAGCCAGGGAAGCTGAGGAGAGAGCAAAGCGAGAGGCTAAGGAGAGAGCAGAGCGGGAAGCCAAAGAAGCCAAGGAAGCTGAGGAGAGAGCAAGGAGAGAAGCCAAAGAAGCTGCGGAGAGAATAAGGCGAGCAGCCAAGGAGGCTGAGGAGAGAGCGAAGCAGGAAGCCAAGGAAGCCAAAGAAGCTGCGGAGAGAGCAAAGCGGGAAGCCAAGGAGAGAGCAGAGCGGGAAGCCAAAGAAGCCAAAGAAGCTGCGGAGAGAGTAAGGAGAGAAGCCAAGGAAGCCAAGGAGAGAGCAGAGCAGGAAGCCAGGGAAGCCAAAGAGGCTAAGGAGAAAGAGAAACGGGAAACCAAAGAGGCTGAGGAAAGAGCGAAGCAGGAAGCCAAAGAGGCTAAGGAGAGAGCGAAGCAGGAAGCCAGGGAAGCCAAAGAGGCTAAGGAGAAAGAGAAACGGGAAGCCAGGGAAGCTAAAGAAGCTGAGGAGAGAGCAAAGAGAGAAGCCAGGGAAGCTAAAGAGGCTAAGGAGAGAGCGAAGCAGGAAGCCAAGGAAGCCAAAGAGGCTGAGGAGAAAGAGAAACGGGAAGTCAAGGAAGCCAAAGAGGCTGAGGAGAAAGAGAAACGGGGAGCCAAGGAAGCCAAAGAGGCTGAGGAGAAAGAGAAACGGGGAGCCAAGGAAGCCAAAGAGGCTGAGGAGAAAGAGAAACGGGGAGCCAAGGAAGCCAAAGAGGCTGAGGAGAAAGAGAAACGGGGAGCCGAGGAAGCTAAAGAGGCTGGGGAGAAAGCAGAGCGAGAAGCCAGGGAAGCTGAGGAGGCTAAGAAAGCTAAGGAAGCCAAACGAGCTGAGGAGAAGGTTGAAAAAGAAGCTGAGCCGGCAGTAGGCGCTGCGCTTTATAAGGGAATAGTGGAACTGACGATAGTGTCGCCAATAGGTTTAGGCCAGCTGGAGAATTTGGAGGAATATTTACGCCAGGTTGAAAATCTGCGTCTGGTATTAGTTGGGGGTTCGGTGGAGAAAGGCAGCAGAATTGTTGTATCCGCAGAGAAGCCTATCCCTTTACTTTATATCCTGGAAGAAATGCCAGCCGTAGAACAGGTGATTAAGAAAGGCAAAGAAATTCAGCTCACGCTGAAAGAAAAATAACTATATCTAAGGGATATCTTCAGACTAGCATAATTTTTTATTTAGCTCTTCTTCTTCGCACCCAGAAGCCAAGGATACCGAGTAGTAATACGCCTAGCGCGGAAAAGATATACCAAGCCCAATCTGGCATTGAAGTCCAGCCAACGCCAACGTGGAATGATATTGGATATGTCCACTCACTCTCATTGAAGGCACTATCTACTGCCTTTACCCTCCAGTAGTAGGGGGCTTCCTTTTCGGTTGGCTCTAGCTTCTCCTCTTCAGCCACAGTATATTCCGAACCGGACAAGCCTTCCCTCTCCAGCACTATGGTAGTGAAATCGGCATCAGAGGCAACCTGAAGGGTATAGCTCACACCACTGGGGTCGGTAACATCTTCCCAGTCAAAGTATGCCTCTGCCGCAGCTGTGCCGGTGACTTCTGGTTGCAGCGGCACTGGCGTTGGTGGTGCCTGTGATTCCATAGTGAAGGTGGATGTTGCCGTGCTGGTGTCATCAGTGACGGTTATAGTATAGCTTCCAGCTATACTGGGCGGGACAGTAAAGTCCACCGAGAAACGTCCGTCATCATCAGCGGAGACTGTAGCTACAGGGATGGTTTCATCATTATTGCTGTAGGTGATGGTAACCGTAGCGTTGGCTATGAAACCAGCGCCACTGATGACAAGCTCCATGCCAACATGACCGGGCGAGGTCGGGCTGGTGGTTGGGCTTAAACTAATGCCACCCCAAATAGTCAATTGAGCTTTAGCCCTATGGCGGCTATCATCACGAGCTTCTATTTCCCTGGTGCCATAGCTGCCATGGAAAGGCACGAGGAAGCTACCATCGAAGCTACCGTAGTGATTGGTATTTATGGTCACCGGTATAGTGGTAACCTTAGCGTCATCAAGGATGATGGTTATAATCTCCCTCTTCCCAAAGCCGGTGCCGCTGAACTGCACCAGTTCACCTGCTGCCTGGCTGGTTGGGTCTATGGTTATTTGGGGTTCCACGCTGAACTCAGCCTCGGGCTTATTGCCAGATTCGTCAATGACGGTTATGGTATGGCTGCCAGCACTGCTCTCTGGGATAATAATGGCGCAGGTAAATTTGCCATCGCCATCGGTTTGGCTATCACCACTTGCTATGTCAATCTCTTCCATATCATATTGAATGGTGATTTTTTGGCTACTGCGAAGACCTTCACCGCTAATCTCGACCTCGGTGCCTACCGTGCCCTCATCAAGGTCTAGCTCAATTCCACCGTCAATTACGGTAAATCCAGTAACAGCTACTATGCATTTGCTGGGGATATAAGTGGCATAAATATAATAGTCACCACCATGCACATCTTCCCTATGTTCGCCTTCGCTGAGTTCATCAGGTACATAGAATATGTAGGTAAGGGAGAAACCGCCATCGGGATTGATATTAACTCTGGCTACTTGTTCGTAGGCAGTGACTTCGACGTCGATATAATCACCCCTTTCGGCTATATCACTGGAGAAATAGATAAAGACTAGCTGATTGGCATTGAAATCGCTGCCCTCGATTTCAATCCGGTCGCCGATTTCGCCCTCGTCGGGGTAGAGAATAATAGACGCACCGGCGGCGTTGGCGAGGGCAGTCGATGCCGGTATCAGCAGGGCAAGGATAATGCTTAATGCCAGGATGTGGCAAATTTTACTATATCTCATTCTGTTTTACTTAGAGGCTTTTTACCTCGTAAAATTTATTTGGTAATTATCCCTTGACAACACGTATATTCTGTGATATAATACGTGTAGAAAGGGGATAAGGAAATGAGGAAATACACTGTAAAAGACTTTGATACCGAGTTCCCGAATGACGATGTTTGCTTGGAGTGGATTAAAAACCATCGCTACCCCGACGGCATACATTGCCCTATATGCGACAGGGTGACGAAGCACCATAGGATTAAGACTCGCCCTTGCTACAAGTGCGACAACTGCGGGCACGAAGTCTATCCCACCGCCGGCACTATCTTCCACAAGTCGGCTACACCTCTCAGAGTTTGGTTTCAGGCAATCTACCAGATGGCTTCCACTCGATGCGGTATATCCGCCAAGCAAATCCAGAGGGAGTCGGGTGTCACCTACAAGACGGCTTGGCGTATGTTCAAGCAAATCAGGAAGCTCTTTGAGCAGGACTTCCCCATGTTCACTGGTGAGGTTGAGGCTGACGAAACTTATATCGGCGGTAAGAGGCAGGGGAAACGTGGGCGTGGTGCAGAGGGTAAGAGCAAGGTCATAGGCATTGTCCAGAGGGAAGGTAGAGTGACGGCAAGTGTTATCCCCGATGTTAAAAGGCACTCCATTGTCCCCTATGTGTTCAAACAGGTTGACAGGAGCGCAATCCTCTACACCGACGAGTTCCCCAGTTATAACACTATGGCAAGGCTGGGTTTCACCCACCTTAGAGTTCGCCACCACGACAGGGAATATGCTCGTGGGCGCATCCATACCAACAGCATTGAGGGGTTCTGGTCGCTGGTGAAGCGTGGCATCTCTGGCGTTTATCATTCCGTTAGTCCTCAATATCTCCAGTCTTACATTAACGAGTATTCGTTCCGTTACAACCACCGCAAGGATGAGCAGCCGATGTTCAAGGTTGTTTTGGCTCAGATTCAGCCTCAGCATCCTTTGCCCGATTTGCCGACAGATATTCTATAGGCATTTCGGCAATATGTTCTATCAGTGCTTCAGGAACTACTACCATTTTCATAGGGCAATCATCATTCGCACAGGCATATCCTTGGTAGCCACCCCATATCAAGCCGAACCACCTAGTGCGAACTGGCACTACTGTTTTCTGTCCACACACGACACACGGGTAACAAAGAAAATCTTTTGCCTTTACAATAAGACTAACCTTTCCGTTGACAGCTTTTGAAGTAATTTGCTCCCATAAAGCGGTTTTTTGCGTGTCAATTATTTGTGCCTGAGTCCATGCCCATCTCTTAACCGCTTCTGGGTCTTTCCATACATCGTGACGGTAAATGACTACAGGGAGGATGGGAATAGGCCAATGCCATTTCTGCGGAGTTTTTATCTCGCATAATTTCTCGCCAGCCTTGTCGCTATAAATTACGACCTTTTCGCTACTGCCACTAAACCAAGGCATATTATGCTAATCCCTTACGCTTTTGCTATGTTTTGGGTTTTTCCTTCTTAATTGGCTGAGAGGCTTTGTCAAGTATGCTATGGAATTGCTCCTTAGAAATCCCATATCCCTTACCCCTAGACCGGATAGGAGGCAAATATCTGGTTATAGTCATTTTGATGGGCGGGGATTTGCCTTCTCTTTGTGGTATTGTTCGCTTTATTACTTCCACTTTCATATCTTGCTCACCTCCCATTGTTCCATTGTTCCGCCCATTCCTCAGTAGTGGAGTCATCTTCGGGGTTCCAAGTTACCTGCTTTGGTGCTATAACCCAAAGCGGCACGACCTGTTTTTGCTCTTGGTTTATTAGGATAGACAACTCGTAGTAGTGCGGTTCTTTTATCACCACATTGCGGAACTCATATTTTTCAAACCACCTGTAAGGCGTATCAATCACTTCGGATAAAGTTAACACCTCATCTTGTGAAAATATCGGTGAGGCATCTATATCTACTATTGTCAGCGTCAGCTTGAATGTCTTGTTGGACTCCGAAGGATAGGCTTGATATGCAACTATTGCCTGTAAGTCAACAATAAATGGGAAGTCGCTTCTTTTGGGCTTCCATATATTCTCGTAGATTCCTAGAATGTCAACAGAGCCTTGTTTTTCATCAAGACGAATTTGTTTCGCCCAAGCTCCCCATAGGACATCCATCCACTTCTTGCCTCTAGGATTTACTTCAAACATAGTATACCACCTCTAGCCTATATGTAAATACGAGAGCTATTTAGCCGGCTTACTTCTTTTCTTTACCCTTTTTGCTACTGCTGGTTTGTTTTGTCGCTCCATCAATCTTTCAATTTTTGTGCCTAGTTCTTGTATTGAGTTTATGATTCGCTCAGTATTCTCCCTTATATCTTTTCTCACCGGGTCTTCTGTAATTTGATGCCGCAAACAATACACTGCTAAACAAACCGTAAATAACATCCCTAACACGCCTATTACTGCTACTGCAATCATAAACCCAAACATTACACAACCCCCACCACTAGTTTCGTATACTGCATATAAAGCGAGGGCAATAGCAATAAGTGATAAGAATACTGTGGAAGCCACAGCCACAAGTCCCCAACGGAGATTGGGGGAATCAAGATAGAACCCCTTCTTTTCCAAGAGACTAACAATATGCCCCATATATTGGTCAAACTTATTAGTTTTTCGTGGCATATTATAATTCTCCTAGCCTTATTGCCAAGAGTATAAAATAGCATGGTAGGCAAAATCAATTGACTTAAGACATTCGCTATCCTACAATAATCCTTACAATGGCTGAGGGATTTCCACCGAGTTGCAAACTTACGCCACAGTTGAAGGAGAAGGTGTTGTCTACAAAACCCTCCCGTCGCCGTTATGGAACTTGCAAGTGGTGCTGTATGTTGAGCATAACAAAGCCTTACCGTGACATATGCTTTCATGCCAAAACGGTGGTCACTTAGGCAAGGCGGGAACTTACGTGTAGCTAAGGTATACTTACCATTTATTTTAATAATAGGCTTCAATGTGCTTCCTGTCAATCGCTGGCTTCCATACTTGAGGGGTGAGGAATATCACCAACATTAAGCGGGGAATAATTAGCCGGCAGAGAGAGATATCTGGAAAGCGAGGGGGATAGAGCGGAGGGTTGGAGCAGGACGAATAGTTAAGTTTGCTTGGTTACTACAGGCGAGCCCTTTTTAAATTATCTAATCGTTTATATTTTATGGCTTCTTTGAGAATCGTTAGTGATACCTGTTCTGCCATCTTGGTCAGTCTGACTACATCGTCTAGGTAATCCTGCCTGGAGGTGTGTACTTTGGTTCCTAAATATACCTCAGCAATATCGTAGTTCTTCATGGCAGCCTCTATTAACAACCACATATCTATGCCCCAGCCATCGGGCCAGTCTCGGTTCCTGAATAGGGTCTTGAAGAGCTCAGCAGTGCCACATATTTCGCCGGTAAGAGGTTGATTAAAATGGGCAATCTCAGGGAAGAAGGTCCAGGACAGCGGCTTAGCCACCAGCTTGGTAACGGCACCGTCATAATTGGCTCTCTGGTAATAACCGCGGGACATATCGCAGGTTTTTTCAATCACGGGCTCGGCAAGCAGGTCGACCCATTCCGGCGTCAGATTGACGATATCAGCATCCAGAAACATGATGTAATCTACCCCTCGGCTAAAAGCCTCCTTCAGGCCGTCTTTTATGGCTACACCTTTAGCCGGGAAGATACCTCGGCTCTGCTTTATCACTATGGCACCAGCACTCTTAGCCTCTGCCCCGGTTTTATCTGATGAGTTACCGTCAACCACCAGTATCTCTGGCTCGTACTTACTTTTTTTAGCGGTTTCAACGCACTGGGCTATAGTTTTGCTCTCATTTCTAGCCGGAAAGATGACAAATAGCTTCATTTTGACACCCCTGCATTATATAACGGTCACAAGACTAGCCTACCTTGTTCATTTACTAGTTCATCAGGCGGCACACCGAGTGCCTGGGCTAATTTCCTGACCGTGCTCGGTCTCAATTTAGTCTGTCCGCATTCCGCCCGATAAATCGTACTTGCGTCAACGTGGGACTGTTGAGCAAGGTCCTTTCGGGATAAAACTCTGGTTTCTCTGATTCGTTTTAGATGTCCGTTCATCAATTTACCAGGCAAATTTTTGATATTATATCATTGATGCATTAAATATGCAATAGTTATGCATTAAATATGCATTAAAAATGTATAAAAAATGTGTAAAAAAACATCTTGCTTACCAATGAGCAAGTTACTGAGCGGTTAAACATGCCTTATAATTACGGGCAGATAAAAATTAGTGGCTGGAATAGCGCCCTTAACTTTTAAAGCGAGTCCAAATCATGCTATACTTACATACCAAAAATGGTTGAGCAAGGAGGTAACTAATTCATGCCAGACTATGCGGCTTTAAAGAAAAAGGTAGACGAACTGGCAGAAAGAGAGTGGGATGTGGCGGCGATTGAGGCTAGAATTAAAAAGCTGGCTAAAGAGGGGATTCCCAAGAAGAAACTCGATCCGAAAGAGCTGCTGGCTCACAAGGAAGAAATCCTCAATCGCGTTCAACTGCGGGCTGAGGAAAATAACTTTGTTCTCAGGAATTGTGCTCAGGCCACGGCGCTTACACTGATGGAAGAATTCGGTCTGGGCAATATGGAGATCATTAGGGCCTTGACCCCATTTCCCGGTATCGGCGGTACCGGCGAGATATGTGGGGGTATAACCGGGAGCCTGATTACCTTTGGGCTCTTTTTCGGCAGTGATAACCCGCTGGATTATGAGGCGAAGGGCAAGACTATACAGACTGCCCAGAAGTTTATGGCCCTTTTCGAAAAGGCACTAGGTCATAGGCATTGCGCTGACATCATAGAGACGGTGACAATTGGATATAGACTAAATCCCGGGGAAAGCGAAGAGGCTATGATGACCTTCGCTAAGGAGAAGGGTTTTGAGAAGTGTGGCCTGGTTCCGGGAATAGGTGTCAGGCTTGCCGCTGAGCTTATTATTGATAGCATGAAGTGATGCCGTGGGCATTTCACGTCTCGCCCCTTCAAGAAGCAGGTGCAACACTTAGGATAATGTCATATCCGTAGCAATGGGACGGGGTATAAAAACGCCTGGACGAAAGTCCGGGATTTTTTTATGGAAAACACCTCTATGGATTTGGACTTATGACCTTTGATGGCTAATAATATTGACAGTTGTCCACGTTTTGTGTATAATGCTATGTATTATAAAACCTAAAGGCTTGCCTAAAGTGTTAGGACAAGGTATAGCAAGGAAAGTAGTTGTTACTGGTGGAGCGGGTTTCATTGGCTCGCATCTTGCTGAAGAGCTAGTAAATCGAGGTTATCATGTTGTTATCCTCGATGACCTATCTACGGGGAAGAGGGAAAATATAGAAGCATTACTGAAGGGAGAAGATGTTAAGTTTATCCAAGGCAGCATTACTGACCTTCGCCTGCTCCAGGGGCTTTTTCAGAATGTTGATTATGTCTTCCATCAGGCAGCTATCCCCAGCGTTCCCCGAAGCATAGAGAACCCTACTACTTCCCACGAAGCAAACATAACCGGAACTCTGAACGTGCTTTTAGCAGCCAGGGATAACGGTGTTGGGAAGGTAATCTATGCCTCATCGTGTGCTATCTATGGCAATACACAAACCCTGCCGATAAGGGAAGACGCGCCTCCCCATCCCCTGTCCCCCTACGCCGTCACCAAACTTGCCGGGGAATACTACTGCCAGGTCTTTCACCAGGTCTATGGACTCCCCACCGTTTGCCTCAGATATTTCAATGTCTATGGTCCGAGGCAGGACCCCGATTCCCAGTATGCCGCCGTCATCCCCCGGTTTATTAGCCGGGCTTTAAAAGGCGAGCCACCAATCATCTATGGCGATGGCGAGCAGACCCGGGACTTCACCTTTGTTAAAGATGTTGTTGAAGCAAATATTTTAATGGCTGAAAGCGAGGCTACGGGTATTTTCAACTTTGCCAGTGGCGAAAGCGTATCAATAAACCGATTGGCTGAGGTCATCATCGAATTTAGTGGGAATGCTCTTGGGCCAACTCATGAAGCCCCGAGACCGGGGGACATAAGACACAGCTTAGCCGATATTTCCCGAGCTAAGTCTTTTGGCTATGGTCTTAAGTGGAGTTTAGAGGAAGGGCTTAAAGAAACTGTAAGAGTTTTTGGGCAATGATGGAGCCGGAAGAGAAGATCAGGAATAAAACTGCCAAAGTGGGCGTTATCGGCCTTGGTTATGTTGGGCTTCCTTTAGCGCTAGCTTTCGCAGAAGCAGGTTTCAAG
>Ga0315544_1001213_pt1 | contig 20666 bp, 11 predicted proteins | sample SalMarSW160130MG_2_FD_202543 | JGI IMG/M metagenome (GOLD analysis project Ga0315544, IMG submission 202543) | Salt marsh sediment microbial communities from the Plum Island Ecosystem LTER, Massachusetts, United States - Salt Marsh Sediment SW1601-130 ... | reverse complement strand
GCCGGCCTTTCGCCAAGAGCACGCTTCAGCTATTCCGCTCGCTACTGATTCTCCATGAGAGGGCGAGGGAGATTTTCCTTACATCTGTGGAGGAGGCGAAGCGGTGCGGTTATCTGAGGAGGGGGAAGAAGAAGCTGGTGATTGACACCACGCACATTTTCGGAAGAGGCCAGGTGAGGGACACATATAATCTTCTCGCCGATGGCATCGTGAAGCTTGTGAAGGCATTGGCGGCGGCGGAGGTCGAAGCCCCGATTGCTTGGGCAGCACAGCATGATTTCAGCCGCTACTTTTCGTCCAGCATCAAGGGGACAGCGGACATTGATTGGAGCGATAAGGATGCACGCGAGGTTTTTCTCGCCGTGATCGTCGCGGATGCCAGGAGGCTGCTGCAAGTTGCGAAAGAGGCTATTGCCCGTCGTGGGGCAGACACCGATGCCGGTCGCTCGATTTCCTCGGCGGCCGATCTGCTGTGCGCGCTGTTGGTTCAGGATGTCAAGGAGAAGCCCGATGGCAAAGCAGAGATACGTAAGGGGGTCGCGAAGGACCGAGTCGTATCAGTGACGGACCCCGAGATGCGACATGGGCGAAAGAGTTCCTCGCGGAGATTCGACGGACATAAGGCAGTAGTGGCCGCTGACGCGGAAACAGGTCTTATCACCGACGTGGACATTCTGCCCGGGAATGCACACGACAGCGAAAAGGTTCTCGAGGTGGTGAAGCGTTCGGAAGAAGCCGTAGGCGAGGAGGTGGAAAAGACCATCGGTGATTGTGCTTACGGGACAGGTCGCATCCGACGAGAGTTTGCAGATTGCGGTCGTGAGATCGTGGCGAAAGTTCCTCGCCCACCCCGCACGGGCAAGTTCACCAAAGAGGACTTCAAGATTGACCTGGAGAACGACCGCGTGACATGTCCAGCGGGCGTTGTGTGTAACATCTTTCGCATCACCTCGGTGAGATCGGGCCCCAAAGGCAAAAAACAGAAAACCAAACGTTTCACCTTCGACGGGAAAACCTGCTTAGCATGCCCCCTGCGAAGTAAGTGCGTGAAGGGCAGCGCGGGTCGCTCCATCACCCTGCATCCTGAGGAAGCCCTCATGGAGAAGGCGAGAGATTTCCAGCGCAGCCGCGAATTTCGAAAGGAGTACTCGTTACGGGTGGTGATCGAGCATCGAATAGCGAGGCTCGCCCAACTTGGGATAAGGAAGAGTCGCTTCTTCGGTCGAAGAAAAACGATGTTCCAATTACTTATGGCGGCAGCCGTAGCCAACCTGACCCTGATCGCCGGCGCAGCCGGTCCTATGGGGACTTTTGTTTCCGGCTGTGTTGTGATGACGCTGTTTTTGTCACTCATATCCGCGCTATGGAAGCAGCAGGAGCGGGATAACAGACTATTCGCCGCCTGATCTTCTGCGCGGCACACCGTAGCACAGACCATGAGTTCTGCCCAAATCAGGGGCTTTTCGGCTGAATCTCTAGTCGGGCCTCACGCCAGCCAGGGAGAGGACGCCGCCCCGGAGCCGAAGCCGAGGTAGGCCCGGGGCAGCCGGCGAGGGACCCGTCCCGCGATGCCGGCCCGGCGCCGCGCTCGCTGCGGCAGGAGCCCCGGTCTTGGGGCTTATGGATTCGTTCTGGGGAGGAATGAACAATGGGTTCACGTTTGGCTGCTTCGGTTGCTTCAACGCTCGGCCTGTGTGCCTTGTGCGCGCCCTGCCTCGGCCTGCAAGAGACGCAGTTCGTTCGCACCCTGCCCACGGCCTACGTGCCCGAAAGGCCGATGACCGTCTTTCTTGACGCCTTTGTGGGCCTGACCCACGCATTCCAGGGCGACGTGTACGAGGTCGTTCCTGCCGGATGGCAGGTCATCTCCTCGTCCTATCCGCCGTTGACCACCTTCGACAAGGAGACCGGTACGATTTTCTGGCACCTGGATATCGAGTCGTGGGGCGAGCTCGGCGGCGTGTACCTCTCGTACGACGTTGTTCCTCCCGCTTCCCAGATAGGAGATGTCGGCTTCGAGGGCCATGCCTCTTACTTCTTTTGCGACTGGGAGGGGGAGCACCGGGGCTCCGCGGCGACAACGGGCGATGCCTCCCTTTCTCCCGGGCCGCAGCGCCTCCGCCGTGTACCCGAGCATTATCCGAGCATCGAGGCCGCCATTGACGAGTCGTTATTCGGCGACACCGTCCTCATAGGGCCGGGCCTGTACGTCGAGAACCTCCATATGCAGCAGGGCGTTGACCTCAGGGCGGACGGCTACCCCTCTCCCGAGATACGCGCCACCAGCACCTCCTACCGTGACACGGCCATAACGGCGGCCCCACACTGCTCCGTCACTGGGCTTATCATATCGGCAAGCTGGCGCGGCATCTCGTGCCGCTACGCTGGATTCGAAGTGCGCAACTGCCTCATCACGGGCAGCACCTCGTGCGGCGTCTATGGCGCAGTGCTCAGCGGATTTCGCGTCGTTGGCTCCACGATCGTCGCCAACCAGGGAGACGGCCTGCACGTTGGCACGACCCCGAGCCTCGTCCTTAACTCGGTACTGTTCGGCAACGGGGGGGCAGACGTGAGGGGCTCGGGCGGTGTCATTCGCTTCTGCTGCCTGGAAGACGAGATATACGCCGGTTCCGGCGAGAACAATATCTATGCCGACCCGGTGTTCGTCAACCCCGCGGAAGGCGACTACAGACTTCAGCCACGCTCACCCTGCATTGACGCCGGGGATAATAGCGTCGTCAGTCCCGGGGACACAGACCTCGCAGGCAATCCCAGGATCATGCTCGGCAGGAGCGCCTTGAGAGTGGACATGGGAGCATACGAGTATCCGGAACGCGGCCCTCGCCTTGACCCTGTCACCAAAGACTTGCGCCTGACATGGTCAAGCACCCCCGGCAAGACCTATTCCCTCCTCTACTCCGACGACCTGAAGCTCTGGCGCCTCGCCGACGACAACGTCCTTGCTACCGGCGCCGTCACCCTCTGGCGTGCCCCCCTCGGCCCGCTTACCGGCATCCCCATGAGGTTCTACAGGCTCATGGAGAATCAGTAGCTCCGCCCTCTTATGCCACTCGTTGCCAGGTGCGGTCGCCGACCTTGGCCTCGCCTTGCCAGGTCCACCCGCCCGGGCACAAACAACAACGCGCTATCTCGATGTCTCAGCTCCGATCCGGCCGCAAATTTCTGCGCCCGCAATTGCCTTCCTTCTGACATTCAGACAGAAAAATGATGACTTTTGCGCGCATTCTTGAGAAAATGCCCCCACGAGAATCAGGAAATAGAGAAGCCGATGACCACCGTGGGCCTGAAAAGCCCCACAACGGCGGCGCCGGAATCAAGTCATGAGAAATCTGGAGGAGATTGATGCCAAAGTACGTTTACTTTTTCGGAGAGAACAGAGCCGAGGGGAATGCCTCAATGAAGAATCTTCTGGGAGGCAAAGGGTCCAACCTCGCGGAAATGGCCGGACTGGGAATCCCCGTTCCCCCCGGTTTCACAATAACCACAGAGGTATGCACCTACTATTACCAGAATGACGGCGAATATCCGGAAGGGCTGGAGCAAAAGGTCAACGAAAACCTCCGTCAGGTGGAAGAGCTTGTCGGCGCCCGGTTTGGCGACCCGGAGAATCCTCTCCTCGTGTCGGTGCGTTCCGGAGCGAGGGTTTCCATGCCCGGGATGATGGATACCGTTCTCAATCTCGGCCTCAACGACCAGACGGTCGAGGGCCTCATCGCCAAGACCAAAAACCCGAGGATGTGCTACGACAGCTATCGCCGCTTTGTGCAGATGTACGCCAACGTGGTCATGGGCGCCAAGGGCGATGCGTTTGAGAAACTCATCCGCGCTAAGAAGAACGAAAACGGGGTCAAGGACGACACGGAATTGACCGCAGACGACCTCAAGGAGCTCGTGCCGAAGTTCAAGACGGTCGTTCGCGAGAAGAGCGGAAAGGATTTCCCCTCGGACCCGAACGAGCAATTGTGGGGAGCGATTGGAGCGGTTTTCCACTCCTGGGACACCCCGAGGGCGGTCGCCTATCGCCAACTTAACGGGATTCCCGATGATTGGGGGACCGCGGTAAACGTTCAGGCTATGGTCTTCGGCAACATGGGCAACACTTCTGCCACGGGGGTGGCTTTCACAAGGGACCCGGGCACCGGAGAAAAGAAATTCTTCGGCGAATTCCTCGTCAACGCTCAGGGTGAAGACGTGGTCGCGGGCATTCGCACGCCCCATCCGATAGCCATCTCCCAGAAAGCAGAAGGTCCCGAGCTGACCTCTCTGGAGGAGGAAATGCCGGAGATATACGGGCAACTGGTGGATATTTACCGGAAGCTCGAAAGCCATTACAGGGACATGCAGGATATGGAGTTCACCATTCAGGAAGGAAAGCTCTATATGCTGCAAACCCGAACCGGCAAGAGGACCGGATTCGCCGCTATCGGCATCGCGGTGGACATGGTGGAGGAGGGGCTGATAGATGAAAAAGAGGCCCTGAGGAGAGTGGAGCCGGGGCACCTGCTTCAGTTGCTGGCGCCGGTCTTTGAAGGCAAAGCGAAGGAAGACGCCGTCAAGGAGGGAAGGCTCCTCGCCGTCGGACTCAATGCCGGCCCCGGCGCCGCCTGCGGGAAGGTCGTCTTTTCGGCGGAAAAAGCCGTCGAGATGGCGCGTTCGGGGGAAAAGGTCATCCTGACCCGCACGGAGACTTCCCCCGAGGACATATCGGGGATGGCAAAAGCCGTCGGTATCCTCACCTCCACCGGAGGAACCACATCCCACGCGGCGGTCGTCGCCAGGGGAATGGGGAAGAGCTGTGTCGCCGGCTGCGGCGCCCTCCATATTGATTATTCGACCCTCTCCATGAGCGTGAAGGATAAAGTCATTAAGGAGGGGGACTACATCTCAATAGACGGCACAACCGGCGAAGTTATCCTCGGTGAGATGCCAACCATCCCTTCCGAAGTCATTCAGGTTCTCATCCAGAAAACGAAGTCCCCGGAGGATTCGAGGGTCTTTCAGCAGTTCTTCAAACTCCTGAGCTGGGCACAAGAGCATCGGAAGATCGGCGTGCGAGCCAACGCCGATACCCCGGCCGACGCGGGGGTAGCCCGAAGTTTCGGAGCGGAGGGAATAGGGCTGACCCGTACGGAGCACATGTTCTTCGAGGGGGACAGGATTGATGCCGTGCGGGAGATGATTCTCGCGGAGGACCCCGAGGGAAGAAAGAAAGCTCTCGCGAAAATTATGCCCATGCAGAAGGAGGATTTCATCGGGATTTTCGAGGTCATGGAAGGACTGCCGGTCACCATTCGCTTCCTCGACCCTCCTCTGCACGAGTTCCTTCCGCACAAGGATAAGGAAATCGAGGAGCTCGCCCGGCAGATGGGCGTGGAAGTCGGCAAGCTCAAGCAGAAGGTGCAAAGCCTCCGAGAAACAAACCCGATGCTCGGACATCGCGGATGCCGCCTCGGCATCACCTATCCGGAGATTTCCGAGATGCAGGCGAGGGCAATCCTCGAGGCGGCGTGCGAGCTCATCAAGAAAGGCAAAAACGTCGAGCCGGAAATCATGATTCCCCTCGTCGGGCACGTCAACGAATTGAGAGGTCAGAAGGAAATCGTTGACAGGGTCGCCCAGGAAACCGCCGAGAAATATGGTGTTGCAATCAAGTATAAAGTCGGCACCATGATTGAGCTGCCCAGAGCCGCCCTCACAGCCGACCAGATTGCTCAGGAGGCCGAGTTCTTCTCCTTCGGGACAAACGACCTCACGCAGACAACCTTCGGCGTTTCGAGGGATGACGCCGGAACGTTCCTCCCCATGTACGTCGAGAAAAAGATTCTTCCCCACGACCCATTCCAGTCCATAGATACCGAGGGTGTGGGAGCGTTGATGAAAATAGGCGTCGAAAAGGGAAGGGCGACGCGCCCCGACCTCAAGATAGGTATCTGCGGCGAGCACGGTGGCGAGCCGAAGTCCGTGGCGTTTTGCCACGAGATAGGGCTGAACTATGTTAGCTGCTCCCCGTATAGAGTGCCGATTGCCAGTCTGGCTGCTGCCAGGGCGAACTTGAATATCTCCGGGTGACAGCACGATAGCACGGCCATCGGCGCCACGGCTCGCACTATCGCTCGCGGCGCAACGAGGCTGAACAAGCGGCGAAAAGGTTTGCAGAGAAGCATGGCTCGTGAAGATTTCAACCCAGTCGAGGTTTACCTCAAAGAAATCGGCCCCATTCCCCGACTTACGCAGGAGCAGGAAAAAGAGCTTTTCAGCAAGTTGGCTCGGGGCAATAAGAAAGTGAGGAACACCATCGTGCAAGCCAACCTGAAACTCGTCGTGAAGATAGCGAAAAAGTACGCCAGGTTGGGGCTTCCCTTCATGGACCTGGTCGAGGAGGGAAACCTCGGCCTGATGAGAGCCGCCGAAAAATTCGACCTCACCAAGGGGTGCAAGTTCTCCACGTACGCTTCGTGGTGGATCAAGCAATTCATCATGCGTGCCCTCGCCAATCAGGGCAAGACCATCCGTCTGCCCGTCTATATGGTTGACAGAATTGCCAAAATCGAGCGAATCACCAGAGATTTCAAGAGCAAGCAGGGCAGAAATCCCTCCATTGAGGAGATCGCCGAGAAGGCCAGCCTGCCAGAAAAAAAAGTCGCCCAGATTTTCAAGATCGCCCGCACAACCGAATCCATCAGCGCCCAACTCGGCGAGCACCAGGAAGTCATCGAGACCATTCAGGACCCCAACGCTATTCAGGCCGAGAAGGTCGTGGCAAACGCCATGCTTCAGGAGGAGCTCATTGACCTCCTCAGCCATCTCAAGCCGAGGGAGATGGAAGTTCTCTCCAAACGATTCGGGCTCGACGGCGAAACCCCAATGAAGCTCAAGGAAATCGGCGCCCAACTTAACATCTCCCGCGAAAGGGTTCGCCAAATCCAGCAGGTCGCCCTCCGCAAGCTCAAAAAAATCATGAAAAGCAAACGCATCCTCTATACCGATTTCTGAGCGCCCCAGCCGTAACCGGAAAAAGGGCGCCCCTAAAGGAGGAGCGCGGAAAAAGCAGTGTTTTCGCATCTCGCCCGGGAGGCCCTGCCGACGCCAAGCCGTTGTTGAGCGTTCGCCGGGAAACTGCTGGTTGAGTGTCACTGTTCGGCGCCTCCTTTCCGGGCCTAATAAACTGTATGAAGAGGAGTCATCCAACCATGAAGCTTAGCCAGGAACTGCGAAACACAATCAGGGACATCCCGGACTTCCCCAAGCCGGGAATCATCTTCAAGGACATCACCCCCGTTCTGAGGTCGCCCGAGCTTTTCCGCAGCGTCATCGAGGCGTTTTCTGACAGATACCGGGACAAGGGAATTACCGCCATCGTCGGAATAGAAGCTCGCGGCTTCATCTTCGGAGGGGCCCTCGCCGCGCGAATGGGCCTGCCTTTCTTTCCCGTCAGGAAGAAGGGGAAACTGCCGCACAAAACCGTCTCCGCCACCTATGACCTCGAGTACGGAACCGATACCGTCGAGATGCACAGCGATGCCCTCCGAGCGAGAGATAAGGTTGTCGTTCTCGACGACCTCGTCGCCACCGGCGGAACCGCCGAAGCCACCGCAAGGCTCTGCGAACAGCTCGGCGCCGAAGTCGCGGAATTGGCGTTTGTCATCGAGCTCGCGTTCCTCAACCCCCGAAAAAAGCTCGGACGCTACAAGGTCTTCTCCCTCGTCTCATTTGATTGACCGCGCGCGGACACGGCGCTCTCGTATTCTCTCTGAAAGCAGCCCGCGACCGCTTTCTTCCGCGCGCCTCCGCGCACGTTTCTTAGGCGGCCTTTCCCTTCTCTGCGTCTCGGCGTCTCCGCGTTAAAAACTCTTTCTTCAACAGCGCCCTGGGTAACGCGCTATGCCCTTGACAAATGGCAGCAAATATGCCATAATCTTGCCACAAATACAGCGGTGGGAGACCACGCCTTCCCCTCCAAGCGCGCCATCCCCCTGCGTTCTCCGCGGTCTCTGCGGTTAATCTTCGCTCTTTGATATACTGGACGGAGCACTGCAATCGAAAGGGCATTCCAGTATGCCCCCTCGTCGAGAAACTACTGGAAACTACTGGAATTTGAAGCCGTTTTGGGGGTTAAAGGCCCATAGCGCTTCCCGCTCTCTCGCCGCCAGTTACGCTCGGAAAAATGCAACTTTTCGTGCATGAAATGGCCGTATAGGTAACCAATGAGAAAAGGCGCTTGACATCAGGCCCTCGCCCGAGGAATACTGTTTGAGTTCACGCATACACGAAACAAGAGGGCTTGAAGAACATTGAGGGCCGGCGGGCCTCCATGGCGCAGGCACACGACATAAAGCGAGGTGCCGGATATGCTGGCTTTCGTAAACTGTCACAGAAGCATGAGCGCGGAGGCGAAAACTTCGTGATTACCAGCGTAACCATCAGGAATTTCAAGTACCTGAGGGAGGCCAGGATTCCTCTCCATGAGCGGGTTGTTTTCGCGGGGCCGAACAATTCCGGCAAGACCACGGCCATCCAGGCCCTTGCCATGTGGCAGCTGGCCCTGAACCGGTGGCGGGAGAAGCGAGGCGACAACCCGAAGAGTAAGGCAAAGATGCGCACGGGCGTACCCATCACCAGGCGCGAGCTGACCGTCGCACCGACCCGCGAAATGCGCTTGCTCTGGAACGACTGCAACGTTATGGGCAGCGAGAACCGGAAGCTTCTGGTTGATATCCTTGTCAAGGGTGTCACCCGCGGGAAGAACTGGAGATTTGGAATGGAGCTCGAATACCAGGGCCCAGAGATGCTCTATTGCCGGCCCATGCGCGTGGCGCCGAAAAGCGACGAGCGCATGAGCATACCCCAAGAGGTGCGGGACCTTAGGATTGTCCACCTACCCCCGTTGGCGGGGCTTCGGCGGGAAGAAGAGAAGCTCGAGGAGGGTTCGCTGAATGTCCGCATCGGAGAAGGACGCGCCGGCGATGTAATCCGTAACTTGCTCTACAACGTTGCAACGGCAGGGAACCCAGAAGATTGGGAAGAGCTGAAAAAGCGGGTCGCGGATTTCTTTCAGGTCGAACTGCTGCGCCCCCAATTGATTCCCACTACGGCCGAAATCGTTGTTCAGTATAGGAACGGTTTGCCTCGTCCGGACGGCCGGAACCCGCACCCGAAGCTCGATTTGGCGAATGGAGGAAGCGGATTTCACCAGGTCACTCTCTTGTTGGCCTTCCTCTACGCTCGGAGCGGGTCGGTCCTTCTGCTGGATGAGCCAGACGCCCATTTGGAAATCCTCCGGCAGCGAGACATTTACACGTTACTGACGGATCTGGCCGCGGAGCGCGACGCCCAACTGATCGTGGCAACGCACTCAGAGGTCATCTTGGACGAAACGCCGCACGATCATATCGTAGCTTTCTTGGGATCGAGTCCGCACCTCTTGATAAGCAGTCACCAGAAACAGCAGGTCCGAAAATCGCTCTCGGAAATTCATAGCAAGGACTATCTATTGGCGGAAGAACGCGGCTGCGTTCTCTACGTGGAGGGTTACACGGATCTGGATATCCTGCGCGAATGGGCCCAGGTCTTGCGGCATCGCGCTATGCACCTTCTGACTTCCCCTTTTGCCGTGTATGTTGGAAATGTTCCCCAACAGGCCAGGGACCACTTCTTCGGACTTCGGGAAGCCTATTCGTCCCTGAGGGGATTGTTGCTGATCGACAGGACTGACAAAGCTCTTGACGAAAAAAAGGCTTTGGTTGAGGTCATGTGGAACCGGCAGGAGATAGAGAATTACCTCATTGTTCCGTCCGCCATCCAGCGCTTCTGCGAAGCGGAGGTGAGGAAAAGGCGCGGGCTTCCGGAAGATTCGACCGAACCCGACATGTTCGTAGATCAAGAACTAAAAGAAGTGCCCAGGCTCCTCGAGAAATACATCCTTCGCGACGTCTTCACCGACCCGCTCAAGGACATACCCTTCCTCCGTGGAACCAAAACGAGCGAGGTCGTCCTTGAGCCTTTCTTCAGGGAGTTTTATGCCGCCATCAAAGAATACAATCGCATGCCAAAGACTAAGTTTTACCGTCTGGCCGCAGTGATGAAACAGGATGAGATTCATCCGGAGGTGCGGGCCAAATTGGACGCCGTCGCAAAGTTACTACCCCAAGGGGATCATGAGGCGGACATGGCATGAGCCTCCGCGATCGTCCTTTCATCAATACTTCGCGCGGAGGGATTGGAGTTGTTTGTAGCTGAAGACGGTGCCGTCCTTGCGTACGTACAGGCTGCCGATCTTGCGTGCGCCGCATTTGCCGATTCCGCATTTCATCCGCATCTCCAGCGACACGGCTATGTTCTGGGCCCGGAAGCCAAACTCCTCCAGGGCGGGGAACCTGAAAGAGGCTCACGTCAACGGCCGTCGCTACATCGTTTGCCACAACCGGGAGCAGGGGAAAAAGAGAGCGCTCATCGCCAAGGAATCCTGTGCCGGCTACACCGTCTGTCATGCACTAACCTGCTGACAACCGTCTTGGAACAATGAAGTTACAATCCCGTCGGAGGAAGCGTCAAGCACGGGCACCCATCGGAGCGCGACATCAGCCCGCAAGCTCTTTGGGTTGGGACTGAGCCACTCAAAAGATCGAGTTGCACAGCCGTGAAATGCGCAGTTTAGCCAGCATCTACAACAAGCAAAAGAAAGGGTGAATGATGCCGAAGACTAAGCGGATTTTGGCAGGAGCGATTGTTCTCTTCTTCACGTCGGAAGGCCTCGCGTGGAATCCGCCGGTGGATAGCGCGGGACCGATTACGCTTCGGATAGGGGATGTCGGAGTAGTCAAGGAGATTGACAAGCCGATTCCCGTCGAGGTGACAATCAGCAGCTCCTCCGACCAGCCGATTTCCGGGACGCTATCTCTTTCTGTGACAGACAACTGGCGGATACAGGGCGAAGAAAGCCGCCCGTTCACGGTCAAGGGGAAGGATTCCGCTGCGTTCACCTATCAGGTCGTTGCGGGGAAGGGCACTTATTCTGCGCTTTATCCCATTCACGCCCGGGCTGCGTTTCAGTACGAAAAACAAAAGTTCGACGCGCACGCCGTTCTCATTTTCCGCACGGAGGCGCCGGCTCCGCCGCCGTCCTTATCCGAGACTACCCTTCTTCGCTCTCCCGGACCCGTTTCTTTGTGGCGATTGCGGAACTACCGCGTCGAATGGAATTATTTTGGAAAGGAAAGGCACCGTCAGCCTATCGGCTGGTCAGGAAGCGACCCGCTGTGCAGATGCAGCTTCACCAGAGTTCCCAGCGTAAGGCGAGGCGAGCGCGAAATGCCCGCCTTCGCCGTGCATCCTCCCTGGAGCGGCGGCGCCGGCACGATCTTCGCCGATTACTCCCTTTCCCTCCCCCGGATAGAGCCGATTCGTCTGCTCTTTCACACGGCCATCCGCGACAACACAGCGAATGAACCGCCCAGTGATGGAGTAACGTTTCGCGTGTGGGTCGGAGAGCAGAAATTGTTCGAGCGTCATTCGGACTCGAAACACTGGCTCAAGGGAGAAGTGGATTTGAGCGACTTTGCAGGGAAGAAAATAGTGTTGCGGCTCGAGAACCACCCCGGGCCGAAGAAGGACACCACCTGCGATTCTTCGTACTGGGGAAACCCGACGCTAATCGTCGGAACGGCGCCGGAAATTGAGAGCAGGGACGAGATCGTAAAGAGAATGACGGCGGAGGCGGACGAGGTTCTCAACGTCGCCCGCCAAGCAGTCAAAAAAACATTCGAGGGCGACATGGAGCAACTGCCCGGACTCCATTTCTTCAGGCTGCGTGGCGGGGACGAGCCATGTCTTGCGGCGGTCAAGTTGGGCAAGTACGGTCTTCTCGACGCCATCTTCGCCTTTGTCGGCGGCGACCGAGAGCTGGTCATGTACGGCTTACAGCTCAACGTTCTCGACGCCAATCTCCTTGACCCGTCATCGGGAATCGCGGTGACGGATGTCCGCTCGTCCGTCCGCAGGGGTGTCTTGGAAGTCGTGCACAATCTTCGGGGGCAGGGCAAGTCGTTTGACCTGACCACCGAGGTCAGGCGGGAGAAGGAAGCTTTGAAAATCACCGTCAACTGCCCCGAACGAATCACCGACTTCGCGCCCGGTGACTTCAGCCAGAAAGCGGAGAGGATCTATGCCGGGATGGGCAACGTCATCGTTCGGCCGAAAGCGTTCACCCTCCACGGCGACGGGCACCATCTCTCGACGAGCCACGTGGGCGTGGATTTTGAAAATGGGACCTCCCTCCTGGAAGCCGTCAGCGTTCCGCCGGACTTTTTCCGCGTTGATCCCGGCCGAAATGTCTGCGCAATTCACACGCACCTGAACGGCTCGCTCACTCTGCTTCCCTCGACGAAAGGCGCCTTCGAGGCGGCAATGAGTTACCGGGACATCGCGGGAGTCAAGGCGGCGCCGGGTGTGCCGAGGCTCGCGGGACGTTTCGTCTTCGACGTGTGGGGAGGGAGAGGCTATCGCGACACGGCAGAAGCTCTGCGGAAGGCAATTCGCTGCGGCATGACCGACGCGGTGCTCATCTACCACAACTGGCAGAGGTGGGGATACGACTACCGCCTGCCGGACATCTTCCCGCCCAATCCGGCGAGAGGCACGCTCGCCGAGTTTCAGGAGCTGGCGGCGGTCTGCAAAAACGCGGGAATCCTCTTCGCGCCCCACGACAACTACATTGATTTCTATCCCGACGCCACGGACTACACTTATGAGGCGATTGCTTTCACGGCGGACAATCGCCCGGTCAAGGCGTGGTACAACCGGGGAAGGGACGCACAATCCTATCGGTTCCGGCCGGACAAGATTCAGCCCTTCCTACTGCGAAACATCCGCCTGATGAAGGAGCACGTTCAGCCGACGGCTTACTTCATTGACGTGTTCTCCTCGCTGATGCCTTTCGACTACTACGATTGGAAGGGCGGCTTCCATCCGAAAACGGAGACGCAGAGGCTCTGGGGCGAGGCATTCGATTTCGTGAGAGCTCGCTTGGGCGGCAACGCACCGCAGATAAGCGAGAGCGGGCACGACGCCCTTATCGGCTGGCTCGACGGGGCAACCTGCAATCATCTCCGCGTGGATGCGAAGTCAAAGGAATGGACTGCCTGGCGCATCGAGTGCCAGGATGCCGAGAGAACGCCGTGGTATGACGCCGTCCACCGGCAGCGATTCGTCCTGCACGGAGCCGGTTACAGCGGCCGCTACCAGGCGGGTCTCGACGCCCGAAACCACGGAATTGACAGCGACGATTACGTTTCGACCGAGGTTCTTGACGGGCATCCGGGGATGGTGAGCACGCCCTTCAGCAAAGCCGCCGTGCGGAAATACTGGCTGCTCCACGACCCGATGCGCGCCCTTGCCCTGAAGCCAGTCCGCAGCGTGAAATTCGCCGACGGGAACATTCACCGGCAGATCATCACTTACGAAGGCGGGGCAGAAGTCCTCGTCAATCGTGGCGAAGCCGATTGGTCGCTCGGGCATTCCAGGATGCCGCAGTACGGTTTTCTGGCCGAGGCAGGCGATGTGACGGGTGCTGTCATGAGGAGGGACGGGGTCGTCGCCGAATTCTGTTTCTCGCCCTCAGCCCTCTACGTGAACGCTCGGAAGGTTGATCACCGGGGGCGAGCCGCATCTGAACATCCGGGCGACGCGCGATTCAACTCCGACGGCAAGACCGTAGATTTTGGACCGGTGAGAACCAACGGCGCGTTTCGTTTGACATGGGATGATAACGGCATGACCCTCACCCCTCTCCCGGCGGAGGGCCCCTTCAGCGTCGAAGTCCTCGTCGGCAAGGTTGTGGGCCGGGACGTGGCATCGGTCAAAAGTCTGACTGCTTTCGACGAGAACGGCAAGACGATTGGAGCGGTTGATTTCTCCTATGCCGAGGGGAACCTGACCTTCAAATCGGACGGCCGGGCATTCGCCTATCGAGCAACTTGGCAATCTCATTTCGGATTTCGGACCTCGGACTTCCGATCCTGCATTCCGCAATCCGCAACGGCTGGCTTTGCATTCCGCATTCCGCATTCCGCATTCCGCAACGGCTCGCTTTGCAATCCGCAATCCGCAATCCGCAATCCGCAACCGGCTCATCTACTTATCATCACGTCCCTGGCGCATAGGTACGGGAAGACGTCCGTTGTGAAACCTTGTGGGATGCGCTCGGTCTCGCGCGAAACGGCGACGAGATTGTCGCGGAAAATCTCGTAGAAGTTTCCCGAGACCATGGCGTTCTTTACCCTGCCGACGATTTTTCCACTGCTGATTTTGTAGGCGAGGGAGAGGTTGGCGGAGAAATCGCCGGAGAGGAGATTGCCCGTGAAAAGTCCCATCATCACGTCCACCACGACCCCGTTTTGGATGTCTGCCAGGATTTCCTCGTAGCTCTGTTCGCCGGGGAGAACAAGCCAGTTTGTGCTCTGCGGCGACGGAGGCATCTCGTACGTCTGTTGTTTGAGGAAGGCATGGACCCGGAACCCGTTGCCCGTGGGAGGGAGATTGAGCTTCGGGGCGGTCCGGAGGTCAACGGCGAAGGATTTCAGAACTCCATGATCCACGACGGTTTTCTTCTCGATTACCGTTCCCTCGTCGTCAAACGGCGCCGAACCGACTGCTTCGTGGAGATGCCCGTCCTCGACGACAGTGATTTTCTCGCTCAGAACCCTCTCGCGCATCTTGTCCCGGAGGGGGGAGGTGGCTTTTTCGACATTCCTTCCGTTGACGCCGAGCTTGAGCACATCGAAGAGGGCGAGAGCGGCTCGCGGGGTGAAAACCACAGTTTTCGGTCCCCCCTCAATGTCCACGTTGACACGGCTGATCTCGAAATCCGCGACGACACGGGCGGCCAGTTCCTCAAAGTCAATGGAAGCGGTTGTGCTCGCCGACTCACGGTAGCAAAAGAGGATGTTTTTCTCCTCCACAAGCTGCCCGCCGAAGGCGGCCGATAGGGTGGTTTTGCGATATTCGGAGTCGAAGCCAGCGGTGTTGACGATTCGGGTACGAAGATCCTCTTTGGCGATGCTGCCGAAGACAAGGATGGCGGGATCGTACTCGTTGAGCTTTTTGATGACTTTCTTGGCGGATTCGGCCAAGTCGGCGGGCGAAAGCTTTCGGACCCCCTCGTCCTCGAGCTTGGCGCCGTTGTCGCCGGGAGGGGATGACGGGAGGGCAATTCCGAGCTTTTCACCGTGCTGGGCGGCGTCCACAGCCGCCTGCAAGACAAACCGCACTTTGGCAAGGTCGGAAGCCGCCCCGAAACCGACCTTTTCATCAACCAGCACCCGCACGGCAACTCCATGCGTCTGATTTGACTCGACCGACTTCAGGCGGTTGTGCCTAAATTTCGCCGCGGAACTCGTGCCTTCCCGAAAGAACACTTCGCACTGGTCAGCTCCGTACGCCTGAGCCTTTTCGAGCATGTCCTCTAACATCTATTCTCCTCCAATGATGACATCGCGGATTCTTATGTGCGGCCCCTCCTCGCTGACCGGCAGTGGGCACTGGTCGCCTTTCCCACATCCTCCCGGTCCATTGTGAAGGGTCTGGTCGCTGCCGATGGCATCTATGTTCTTCAGCGTGGTGAAGACATTTCCGGAGAGGGCCACGTCCCGAACCATCTCCGCGATTTTCCCCTTGCGTATCATGTACCCTCGCTCTGCCCCGAAGGTGAACAGCTCGTGCCAGGTCTCCCCCCCGTTGGCGTTGATGGCATAGACGCCGAGGTCAATGTCCTCGATCATCTCCTCGAAAGTGACATCGCCAGCCTCCACGCAGGTATCTCTCATTCGGCAGATCGGAGGAAAACGATAGCTCAAGGCGCGGGCGTTTCCGGTGGGCTTTTCACGCATGGCGCCGGCTGTCTCTCTGGAATGCAGTCTGCCCACGAGCCTTCCAGCTTCTATGAGGTAAGTTTTCTCAGTGGGTACGCCCTCGTCGTCGTATTTCAGGTATCCCCTGCTCCCCATTCGCAATCCGGTGTCATAGACGTTCAGCTTCTCGGAGCCGTAAACCGCGCCGAGCGTCATCAGCTCCTGAAGTTTCTTGTTCTCGTACACGTCGTCCGCTTCGCTGAGGTGGCCGAAAGCTTCGTGGATGAACACGCCGGTGAGAGCCGGGTCCGCGATGACGGTGTATCTGCCAGCTTTCACTTTGGGCGCCTGGAGCTGGAGGATCGCGTTCCGGCAGGCTTCCTTGACCTTTTCCTCAAGACCCTCCGCGCACGAGTAGTCATCGTTGGAACCGAAGGTGACCCTCTGCGAGCGGGTCTTATTTCCGTCGGCGCATATCGCCGAGCACATGCCCGCAATGTCCTTCTTCTCCTGGGCGATATTCGTCCCCTCGCTGTTCCCGAACCAGATTTTGTGGTATCGGTCGAAATAGACCACGGCCGAGGAGGTGATTTCAGAAGAATAGCCGTTTATCAGGTCGCTGTAACCCTTCAGGAGAGAGACCTTCTCGTCGAGGGAGACGCCGCGAGGGTCCTTTTTGAGCGAAAGAGCGACTTCGTCCTCCACCGGCTCGACCTCCGCCAGGACGGTCTTGTGCCGGCCAAGAAGACGGGCTTGAGCGAGGGCCATTTCGGCGAATCGTTCCATGTCATCGAGAGCGTTGAAGGAGGCGAAGCCCCAACTGCCGTTGAGGAGGCAGCGCACACATCCGCCGAGCTTGGCTCGGGTGCCGATGGGCTCCAACTCCTTGCCGGAAAAGCGAATGGAAGTCCCCGTGCTCTCCTCAATTCGCACCTCAAGGTAATCGCACTTTTCCTTGAACTTCGCGATTAAGTCTTTGATCCTGTTCCTCACGTTCCCCGTCCTCTCGATGATCGTTTAGGAGAAATGTCGTAACCCACGCGCATACCCAGCCGCACCCTCGAGTATCCGCGAAGCTTGCCCGAAACCGTTGTGGAAAATCGCCGCGCGTCAAACCAGCGAGTCTTTTTCCCACCCCATTTTCACCACTTCGATTTTGCTGAGGTCGGAGCAGCCGAGATGGTACACCTTATCCGCGGCTTCGACGCACGTGGGCGGGGGGCTGAGGGGCCACGGCTCGCCCTTAAACAGGTCTCTCTTCGCCTGGATGATTTTCAGGCAGACCGCTTCTACCGCCACCGGGTCGGTGCCCGCAATGATGCCGTTGTAATGCCAGAGGTACTGGGGAAAAATCTGAGGGCCTTTGTCAAAAAGAGGCCGGAGAGCATCCACGATGACGATCCTGGTTTTGCCTTTGACGCCAGGGAGAGTCCATATCCGCCCGAGGTCTTTGCTGTTGTGGTGGTGATAAGCTGACGGCTTGACACTGAAGAGAATGTAGTTTTTCATAACCGTCCCGATGCCTGTCAGCCAGTGCGCCTTGAGGTTGGGGAGAGGAATCAGGACGGTGCATCTCTTGTGGACTCCCTTTTTGCCCTGCGCATGAAGAATTTTGCTTGCCGGAATTCCGGTGTCGGTCAACTTCTTCTTCAGGAGCTCGGTGAGTTCCCTATGGGTGCCCTTGAGCGCGGGTGTTGGCACGAGACCGACTGTGTCATCCGGCTTGACGAATGTCTTCCATGCTGCCGCGACGTCTTCTTTCCCACTCACCGCACAGACGACTTTGTCCAGCATTTCGGAGAGGACTTTCGTGTTGACCCTGTCCATCTCGTCGAGAACCTTCTCGTCGCGGATGAGAAAGACCTTGCTGACAAACTGCTTTCCCTTTTCGGCTTCACACGCCGTTTTCCCTGCAACTGCCATTCCCAGTACCGACGACAACCCCGCGAAAGCCGTCCCCCGCAGGAAATCTCGCCTTGTTATTCCTGACGCTTGATCTTTCATAGTCCTTTTAGCCTCCTTGAGCTAAGTTGTTGGTTACCTTGCCGACTAGTCGTTCACAATCCTTTTGGCTTTTTCCCTCGAACGTAATCAGCAGGAGGTTCTCTTCCCGCTGACTGCAAACCCACTGTTCTCCCTCGATTTTCTTTGAGTCAATCGCGCCCGATTCCGGGGGCTGTTGGTTGAGGTACGATGCGTGGAAGCTTTTCCAGGCCTCGAGGCTCGACGCTTCGGAATCGTATTGTACAGCAAGCAGCTTCGCCTGCCCGGAAGGCGTGCGATAATCCGCCATCACCACGTTCGTGTCCTCGTCGAGGTTCAGGATATTGTCGTCCGCGAGATAGTAGAAATAGTCGAGGCAGATTTTCTTATGGAAGTAATGGACGCTCTCCGCCAGAAGCCCCTTTTCGGGGAGTCTCGCGACGAGCTCGGGCAACGAGCCTTTTCCGGGGAACGCAACGGCGAGCTCCTTGCCTATCGCCAGAACGGCCTTTTTTGCAGCCGGCGTTTCGGCCTCAGCGAGGACCCGGACGAAGTATTTTCCTTTCCAGAACCGCAGAAGCCCCGCCGCATACAATGACTTCTGCCCGATGCCAGCTTCGTCTCCGGCAAAGTCGAAAGAAAGCACACCGAACGCGTCCGGCGAATTCCCCATCTTGTAAACCTCCAGAAGGATGTCTGGCTCCCCACCCTTTTTGTATTTCCACACGTCAAGGACGACGAAAGAATAAGCGAGGTAAAGCTCTCCGGCGCCATCCATGTAGTCGAAGATGTTGCTGGGATTGACCTTTTTGGCGCGTTCGGAGCGCACCCAACCCTCGACCTCCTTCGGAGGCTCACGTTTGACCGCCATATCACAACCCCCAATAACAATTAACAATAGACAACTTGCAACGACAATCCAGTTCCTCAATCCTTTCACCATCGCTGTCCTCTGACGGTTGTGGCTGCGAAATCGTGGCATATCCGGCAGGCTTCCTTCAATCCCGTCACTGTTCGTCATTCCGCCGGTCCTGCCCCGCCCTGGGCGGGGCACCCCTTTAGCCACCTGCTTGAGCTGGTGGTCATCGGATACGCCGTCTCTGTCGTGCGAGCCGGCTTAAGCCCCGCCGAGGCGGGGCTTCTCGAACAAGGGATTCATCCATACCTTGCCACGGAAATACAGCCGCACCCTCCTTTCACGAGCCGTTCTCCTGCAGATTCGCCGTCTTTCTGGTCTGCCGATTATGAACCGTCATCTGGTCCGAGCAAAGGTCATTTTATTTCGGCGACAATTCCTCTCAGCAGTTGGACATTCTCCCGCAAAACCCTCTTTTGCCCGGCGGCATCGAACTTTCCGAGGCTATCGTCCTCCAGTGTGAGGTCGCCGCGATAGCCCGCCTTGTTGAGCAGGCCGATGATTCTGCGGAAGTCAATATCCCCCTCCTTCACTGGGGCGGTGTATTTCCCATATTGCCATCCCTCGGAACGCTGTACTTCCCTTTTGTCCTCGGGGTAGTTGACGTTCTTGACGTGGACGTACCGCACGTAGGGGGCGAAGGTTGCCGCCAACTCGTAAATCTTGCTGAGCGGATGCCCGAACCAGTACATGTTCGTTATGTCGAGAGCCAGACCTACGCGGTCCGTGGGGACAGCCTTGAGAACCGGCTCGAGGATTTCTTTTCGGTTCCAGTAATGACCGAGGTTTTCCAGTGTAATCTGCACGCGGTAACGTTCGGCGATGGGCGAGAGTTTTTTGACGAGGCCGATGGCACGTTTCACGAACTCTTCATCGGAAAAGCCGCCTCCCACGACGGGCAGCATGATAAGGGGGCGGTCGAAGTCACCGGCAGCTTTCGCTATCTTCTCGACCCACTCGACATTGGCGTCGTCGGACTTGCCCTTCTCAAGCCTCACCACCGCGCAGAAGCCGGCGATGGATTTCTTTTTCTCCGAGAGCTTTTCCCGGAGCTGCTTTCGGGCCTGAGGGGTGTCAATTCGATACGGAGTGACGCCATTGTCAAAAAGCCCCGGACAGGAGAGGTCTCTTCCGACCCTGACTTCGACCCGCGAGATACCTATCGCGTCCATGGCGGTCCAAATGTCGCTCAAGCCCATGCCACGGAGGTATCCGGCATCCCTGCAACCGACATCCCAGTTCTGCGCTGCGTCAGCCTTCACGGCACCGGCCAGCAACGGCGATACCACGAGCGCTACGGCAAGAATTCTTAGCATGTCATGCCCTCCCAAAAAACTTTCAACGGATTGCCTCCAGAGATAGTTGCAACAATAAGATTATACTACGAAGGCGGGGTTAATAGCCAGAGTTTCGAGCCAGCGGCTACGTTTCAGTGGGTAAGGTTGCTTAGGGTAACGCCGCCGTCCCGGCGGCAGTCGCGATGGCGTCCCCCGCCCTGGGCGTGGCACCGGGGGCAAGATGCCAGCGGTACAACCCAATGGGCCACAAAGAAGGCTTAGGCGAATCTCCGCTCCAGCGACTCAACACTATCTCCCCAATAAAGAACAGCCCCGTCGCGAAGGCGGGGCTGCTCGCATCTGCGTTGGCTGCCGACTCACTCGGAGCGGACGCGATAGAATGCGCCGGAGCCGGACATCAGAATCGGCGGGGAGCTGGTGCCTGTGAGCGGACCAGCCAGTTCATGCCAGGTGAGCATGTCAAAGCTGCCCTCGATGTAGTAGGTTCCGGGGCCGAACTCGCTCCACGTCAGATTCAAGTTGCCCGCAGCGATAGTGACCGACTTGATAACTCCCTTTATCACCTCCGTCGGCTTCGGCTCGCCGGAGACCATGACGTTGTCAATG